>Ga0129324_10000794_pt1 | contig 21788 bp, 16 predicted proteins | sample CPBDNA_7_FD_96879 | JGI IMG/M metagenome (GOLD analysis project Ga0129324, IMG submission 96879) | Freshwater to marine salinity gradient microbial communities from Chesapeake Bay, USA - CPBay_Spr_15_0.2_DNA | ecosystem: Environmental > Aquatic > Marine > Coastal | place: USA: Chesapeake Bay... | reverse complement strand
TTTTCATTATTTTCATCATTTTCTTCATATTCATTATAATCATTATCATCACTATCAGTTTCTATTAAATTATCATCATTTATATTAAATTTAATATATTTATTACTTTCTCTAGTATTGTATGGTTTAATATATGTTTTATCTCTGGATACATTAGATTTTATAGTTTTATTTAAATTATTTATAGTTTCTTTATCAGATTTCATTTTTATAGTTAATTTATGTAATAGTATGTAATATTATTTAATTTTATACTTATTAAATAAATAATATAAAATAAATAATATAAAATAAATAATATAAAATATTAAATATTAAATAAATAATATTAAATATTAAATATAAAAATAAACTATATATTATAATATATTTTCTAAATATAAAAATTGAATTTATTAATCTTGATAAATAATAATATTATTAAAAATATTAATTATATTTAGAAGAAACATAATAAAACTAAAAAATGTCTAATTTAATTGATACAAATGAAAATAATATAGATATAGGTTTTGTAAATGGTATGCAATTTGGTATATATAGTCCAGAAGTTATACGTGCAAAATCAGTTGTTCATATAACTTGTGAAACATTATATGATAGCAATGGAATTCCAAAAATTAATGGTTTATTTGACTTACGTATGGGTCCTATTGAACCTAATGTTTACTGTAAATCCTGCGAACAAACTTATATAAAATGTCCTGGACATTTTGGTCATATAGAATTACCTAAACCCATTTTTAATTTACAATTTGAAAGTGATATTATTAAAATTTTAAAATGTATATGTATTAAATGTAGTCGCCTTTTAGTAAATAAAAATGATAAAAAAATTAAAGAAATTATAAATAGTACTAAAAATAATAATAAAGAACGTTTTGAAAAAATATTTAAACTTCTTCAAAAATCACACCGTATTTGTGGAGCAATTGAAAAAAAAAATGAAACACTTTATGATAATGGAGGATGTGGAGCAATCCAACCCTCTAAATATGATACTAAAAATTTAAGAACAACTTTTAAAATTATTGCTGAATGGAAAGATGATAATGATGATACGCCTGTAAATATTATACAAAAATTTAATGCTGAAATTATCCTTTCCATTTTTAAACGTATTTCTGAAGATGATGCTTTAGTTATGGGATTTAGTACTAAATGGTGTATGCCTAGTTGGCTTATTATGACAATTTTACCTGTGGTCCCACCCTGTGTGCGACCTAGTGTGAGACAATATAATAGCCAACGTAGTGAAGATGATTTAACTAATAAATATTATGAAATTATTAAATGGACTAGAATGTTAAAAGAAAAACTTAAAAATACAACACTTACACAAGATGATATTGATCTTTTAAATAATATGGTTCAATATCATGTCATTACTTTATTTAATAATGAAATTAAAGGGATTGCTCCATCAACAACGCGTGGTGGTCGTCCAATGAAAACATTAAAACAACGTCTTTCTAGTAAAGAAGGGCGTATTAGAAATAATTTAATGGGTAAACGTGTTGATTTTAGTGCTCGTAGTGTTATTTCAGCAGATGCTAATTTAGCCATTGAAGAATTAGGAGTTCCAAAGAAAATTGCTATGAATTTAACTTTTCCAGAAGTTGTAAATAAAAATAATATTACACGACTTTATCAATATGTTAAAAATGGACATAAAGTTTATCCTGGAGCAAAAAGTATTAAAAGAATTAAAGATGGAACTCAATATAATATTATGGATAAAATTATATATGAATTACATTATGGAGATACAGTTAATCGTCATTTAATTAATGGTGATTGGGTATTATTTAATCGCCAACCTTCATTACACAAAATGAGTATGATGGGTCATCGGGTTAGAGTAATGGAAGGTAATACATTTAGATTAAATGTTGATGTTTGTAAGCCTTATAATGCTGATTTTGATGGTGATGAAATGAATATGCACGTTCCACAAAGTATTCAAACTGCTGTAGAATTAGAATATTTAGCGGCAGTTTCTAAAAATATTATTAGTCCTAGTTCAAGTGAACCCATTATTGCTCCAGCACAAGATAATTTATTAGGTCTTTTTAAACTTACAGATGATGATGTCTATTTTTCTCATCAAGAAATTATGAATTTATTAGTTAGTATTGAAAAATTTAATGGACATTTACCTGAACCTGACTATATTAATGGTTCAATTGTTAAATGGACAGGCAAACAATTGTATTCTTTAATTTTACCACCAATTACGTATAGTAAAAATTTTGATAAAAAATTAAAAAATATTATTATTGATAATGGTATTTTAAAAGAAGGTCAAATTGAAAAAGGTGCGTCATCTGCTATATTACATCATATTGTTAATGATTATGGAGCAAAAGAAGCAACTCGTTATTTAAATGATTTACAAAAACTAATTTCACGTTATTTAATTAGAAGTGGATTTAGTGTAGGTATTAGTGATTTAATCGTTCATAAAGATATTAAAAAACGCAATGAAGATTATATTATTGAATCTAAGAAAAAAGTTGTTGAATTAACCAAAAAAACACATTTAAATATTCTTAGTGATATTTCTAATAATTTAGACGAATTCTATGATAATAAAATAGCAACTATTAACAAAAATACGGTAGATACGATTGAAAAACAAATTGTTGAAAAAATGCCCTTATCCAACCGTATTAATTATATTGTTACTAGTGGTTCTAAAGGTAGTGAAAAGAATATACAACAAATGATGTGTCTTTTAGGACAACAAACAATTGACCAAAAACGTGTGCCTCTTGGTTTTAATAATCGCACTTTACCTCATTACCCACGTTTTGAAAATGGTATTGAAAGTCGTGGTTTTATTAGTAGTAATTTTATGAATGGATTAAATCCTCAAGAATACTTTTTCCACGCAATGGCGGGTAGAGAAGGTGTTATTGATACTGCTGTTAAAACTGCTAACTCTGGTTATTTACAAAGAAAATTAATTAAAGCAATGGAAGATTTAAAAGTTGCACATGATTATACAGTAAGAACAAGTAATAATGAAATTGTTCAATTCTGTTATGGTTATGATGGTTTTAATAGTATTAGTTTAGAAAAACAAAAAACAAATTTTACTAAAATTTCAATTGAAACTTTAAATAATGATTATTATATTGACGTAAATGATAAATTTGCTTTTGTATTGAAATCAGAACTTACAAAGATGAAAAAAATAGAAAATTGGAAACAAACTATTTCTCATTATAACAAACATATTGAAGATATTATTACAGAATATCATAAGATATTTATTAACTTTAATAAAATAGAAGATAAATTACATTATCCTATTAATTTTAAAAGATTATTATTAAATACAACACAGTTATTTAAACTTAATGATACATCTAATAAAAGTGATTTACACCCTATTGAAATTATTAATGAATTAAAAGATATTGTTAAATTTTGCCAACTTAACGGTCAAACTAATTTAATTAGTGAATTATTAATTTGGGATTATTTATCACCTAAGAAACTTATTCGTGATCATAAAATTAATAAAATTGCATTTAAACATATTATTACATCTATTAAATCTATTTATACAAATGCTTTAATTGAAGGTGGTGAAATGATTGGTCCAATTGCCGCTCAAAGTATTGGAGAGCAATCTACACAAATGACTTTAAATACATTTCACCACGCTGGTATTGGTTCTAAATCTTCTGTCACACAAGGTGTGCCACGTTTAGAAGAAATTTTAAGTAATACTAAAACATTAAAACATAATTCATATGAAATATATTTAACTGAAAATAATCGCTTTGATGTTGAAAATGCTAAAAACATAAAAAACAATATTAATATGATTACTATTGGTGATGTATTAGACTCTAGTTCTATTTATTTAGAACCAACTAATAATTATGATAATGTTTTACCAGAAGACCGTGAAATTATGGAGATTTATAAGTTATTTAATGAAATGACTAAAGATACTGACGCACCTAATACAAATCCTTGGTTAATTAGATTAGAATTTAATAGAAAAAAATTTATTGAACATAAAATAACAATGGAAGATATACAAATTGTATTAAAAGAAAATTATCCTAATGTTTCTCTTATGTTTATGGATGATAATGCTTCTAAACTTATATTTAGAATTAGAATTAATTTTGAAACAAATAAAGCAGATGATGATATACTTTTTATAGAAGAAAAAATAAAAGAAATTAGTGAAATTAATATTAAAGGTATTGATGGTATTACATTTGTTGAAATACCTCCTGATGAAAATTTATTACCAATTATTGTAAATAAAAATGGTTCATTTGTGGAGGAAAAAGAATTTACAATTACTGCAGATGGTTCTAAACATTTAAATTCAACTATATTATTTGATATTTTAATGATGCCTGGAGTAGATGTTAATAGAACTTATAGTATTGACCCTAATGAAATGTATTCTATTTACGGTATTGAAGCAGCACGTTTTCAAATACAATATCAATTATTGAAAGTATTAAGTTCTAATAATATTCATATTAGTCCGCGTCATGTTGATTTACTTTGTGATAAAATGTGTCAAAATAGTGATATTATGGCAATTAGTCGTTTTGGTATTAAGAAAGAAAATATTGGACCATTGGCTAAAGCAAGTTTTGAAGAATCAACAGACCAATTGCTAGAGGCTAGTCTTTTTGGCTCTTTTGATAATATTAAAGGTGTATCAAGTAATATTATGGTCGGTCAAATACCAAATTGTGGAACAGGTGATAGTATTGTTTTATTAGATGAAGATTTATTAAATACATATGATGAACCTGATACTATGGCTACAATTGACGAAGAACAAGAAAATGAAGACCTTGATAGTTATTTTAAAACATCAGAGTATTGTAATGATATTAATGTTAAAATGTCATTGAATGATGTTACTACATTTACTGAAGATTATGATTATTATCCTGATGTTAGTGTTGAATAAATTATTGACTAATTTATAAATTTATTATTATTGTATTATTTTATTGTTATTATATAAAACTATTTATTTTTTTATTATTTTTTATTAATATTAATATAAACATAATCTATCTAGATACTTTATTTAACAATTTCAATACTTTATTTTATATAGTTTTATAATAAATTATATAATTTATATATAAAATGATTACTATAGACAACAGAGAACATAAACTAATAGAATTAATTAAAAATACATCTTCTTTTACTATACCTTATGAAATAAAAAAATTAGATATTGGTGATATTATAATTTCATCATCTAAACATCCCGATAAATCATTAATTATTGAAAGGAAATGTATGACTGATATGATTTCTAGTATAAAAGATGGTCGTTATAAAGAACAAAAAATTAGATTACAAGCCGAAAGGTCTAATTCGAATACTATTATTTGTTATTTATTAGAAGGTTTAGTTAATGATTTAAGAAAACCAAATGATAAAACACTTTTATATGGAAGCATTATTAGTTCTATATTTAGAGATACTATACCTATTATTAGAACAACATCATTACAAGAAACATTAGATATTTTATTAAGATTATATGAAAGAATGACTAAAAATATAAATGATTTCTTTATTTTAAAAAATAATAATTTACAACAAGATATAGAAATTAATGATACTCCAGAGAGAATTATAATAAATACTAGTAATTCTATTGTAAATACTAGTAATTCTAATAGTTTTATTCTGGATACACCTATTATTCTAAATGATAATTTAAATAATAAAAATAATAATAATGAAACTAATAATAATGAAAATAATAATTTATATTTACACTCTATTAAAAAATGTAAAAAAGATAATATGACACCTAAATTATGGAACCAACTTATACTTACAAATATACCTGGAGTTAGCACATCTATTGCTATTAAAATAAATGAAGTATATCCTACACTTACATCTTTACTCAATGCTTATACTAATTGTGAAACAGACAATGATAGAATTAAATTATTATCTACAATTCTTCTTACACATACAGAAAAACAAAAACGACATATAGGAAAAGTTATTAGTAAAAGAATATATGAATATTTATATCTAGATAACTAAATAAAATAATAATTAAAAATAATAATTAAAAATAATATAAAAATTGATTTATAAAGAATAGTAATATTAAAATAAAAAATATATATTTTAATTTTTAAACTTGTTTAAAAACTATTTAAAAATTATTTAAAATGAATAACGATTTTAAATATCTAGATAAACTTATTGAAAATTATAAAAATAATGAAAATTATGAAACTAATGAAACTAATGATATAATTAAAGAATTAAAAACAATAAAAATAAGTTGGGAAAAAAATAAATTATATATTGATAATGAAGTAGAATGGGATGATTTAGATGAAGCAAAAACTAAGTTTAATACATTAAGAGAAAAAGATAAAATTTATATTGAAAAATTAATATCAAAAAATACTAATAGTAGTAAGAAAGAAGACTGGGAAGAAGACTGGGAAGAAGAATGGGAAAAAGAATGTAAAGAAAATTTTGAAGCAAAAATAGAAGAAGACTTAGGAAAAGGATTAAAAATAGATGATACTAGTTTTAGTATAGAAAAAGATGATATGAAAATAAACATAATTAGACCTAAAAAAATATTTGGTGATTTACCTGGTGTAAAAAAAAGAGGTAAAGTTCAAACTTCTCAAGAAATTGGAGCTACTTGTAGTATAAAAGAAGAAGACCAGAAAACAGAATTTAATGATTTAAATATTATTGTTGATGATATTATTAAAATAATTAGAGATATACATCAAAATCCCGATTTCATCAAATGGAGACAAGAACATTTTACTGGAAATAGTAAAATTAACCAAACACTTAGTTCTTTAAAACCACTAATGAAAACACCATTGTGTAGTGTATCAAATAAAACTCGTATCGAAACCATTTCATCTTATAAACAAGGTTATAAACAAGATTATAAACAATATAATATAATTACTCTTATGATTAGAGGTAAAACTACGTTTAGTATCAATTTGATTGAAGAACTTTATACTCAAATAGTCTATATTCTTCATAAGAATTTACATACGTATGATGTTGATAAACTTGTAGCAATCTTTGATTTGTTAGTTAAAAATAAAGGCAGTAATTTACTTGCTTATATTTCTAGCAAAACATTAGATAGTGATAAGTATTGTATTAAATCGTAGTTATTTTATTATTTATTTGTTAAAACGTATCATTTTTATATTTTTCATATATAATCAGTTTATCTAGAATATACTGACAATCTTTCATATTTTTTTCTTCACATAAAATATAATTATTTAAAATAGATAAGTATTCTAGAATATCTTTTTTTATTTCATTATCTAATTTTAATAATGATACAAATTTAGATGTTATTAAATGTTTTGTTTCTTGTTTTAATTCATTTGTATAACCTTTTGATAAATCTAATTTTATATTTTCAAACAATAATAATAATTGTATAAAAATATAACATAATCCAGTAATATCGTGTTTTTGTTCTAGAGATAAATAGTTATTATTAGGAGAGATTTGATTTAATAATGATGTTGTAATTAAAGAGGTTGGTGTTAAATGTGATGATGATGTGGATGATTTACATTTATTTATAGTTGTAAGCATTGAATTTATATAACTATTTTTATTATTAACACCACAACCTAAACCAAAATCTGTAAATTTTATTTTTATATCATCTACTTTTTTATGAGTAGATACTAAAATAGAATTTTCATTTATATTTTGATGTGCAATGTTATTTTGATGTATTTTAGACATCGCATATAATATTACTTTTATAATATGAAATAACATAGTATAGTAATTTTTTGGTGTCATTTTATGAAAATATTTTTTTAAATGACTTAAACTATAACCATCAAATATTGGAAATACAGTAAATACTTGATTATCTACAATGCGATGTTCTACACAAGGATTAATATAATTTTTTGTTATTTTATTAGATGATAAAAACTTTAATAAATTTAATTCAAAATTTAATTGTTCTAATTGATTTGGGTTTTGAGATGGTTCTAGAGTTATTTTTTTACATATATATTTATTATTATTTGCGTCATATGCCATATATAAACTTCCTTGTATTCCTTCCCCTAAATATTTTTTTAAAGTATATTCATTTTTTTTATATTTATTATTATGATGTTTATTATTATTATATTTATTATGTTTATTATTATTTGATTGTTCTAGATTAGTATTAGTATTATTATTAAAAATAGTATTAATTAAAACAACATTTCTATTATAATCATTATAATTATCATACTGATTAAGATTAGTATTTATATAATTTATGTTTTGTAAAGATTTTGTATTTTGATTACTATAAGGTAATAGAGTAGTTATATTAAGTTGCTGAGCATTATTATACATTTTATTATATTTATTATTTAATATGAATTATACTATTATTTACAAAGAGAATTAAAATAGTTAAAATTAAAATAGTAAAAAAAAATAGTTAAAATAATAGTTAAAAATAATATTAAATTATTTATAAATTAAACATAGGGTCTACTAAATGGTTCTTCTTCATATTTAAAATTAGGCATCATACTTCCAATATTGCTTAAAGATACATCTGTTTCAGTATCGGCTACTTCACCTTGAGAATTTAATTCAAGAACATTAAGAGGTAATCCTCTATCTACAAGTCCTGTTAATTTAAGAGGATTTGGACTAGAGGATATACATACAGGAGGTCTATATTGAGGAACACTCCAATTTTCAGGAGGGACATAAGTATATCCAGGTACAAATTTTTTAGCATCATTATAGTTTTGAACTCTTAAAGCCTCATCTGTATTACTACTAAATGTATTATATTGGTCGCATTTATTATTATCTTTATATTTTTCATAAAAGTTAGCATTGAATTCAGCACCTTTAAAAGCATCATTCCATTTGCTATTATCCGTATTTCCAAATCCATTATTATTTTTACCAATTACTATTTTAGGATTAAATACACTTTTTATTTCATCACCATTTTTTAATAGTTTTGTAGTTGGTGTTGGTTTAGTAGTTGTTGGTTTAGTAGTTGTTGGTTTAGTAGTTGTTGGTTTAGTAGTTGTTGGTTTAGTAGTTGTTGGTTTAGTAGTTGTTGGTTTAGTAGTTGTTGGTTTAGTAGTTGTTGTTGAATATGTTGTTGAAGTAGTATTTGAATTATTATTATCTTCAAATAATTCTTTATTATTAATACCAACACCAACACCAAATAAATTATTAACTTCATTTACAGCATTTTTATCAACAATACTATTTTGTTTTAATTCATGAATATCTTGTTTTAATTTATTAATAGTTTTTTGTTCATTTTCAATATCAAAATACTCTTCTGACTCTTCTGAATTTAAAATTACATCAAATTTATCTTTAGTATTGTTTTTAGTTAAGTGATTAGTTGAGTGATTAGTTGAGTTTTTATTTAAATGTTTATTATTTTTATTTCCTTTTAATTTTTTTTTACCTTTTTCATTTGAAAGAAAACTTTCATAAGTATTAGTCTTATTTAATTTATTATCTATTTCAATATAATTATAAGATGCTCTAATAATAGCAATAAAAGCAATAGCAAATAAGCATATTTCAGGTAAAGTTAATTTATTGTTATATTCATTATAAAAAATACATAATGCTATAACAATTAATATTAGTGATAGTAAATTTAATTGATACATCTGTATTTAGTGTTAGGATTATAAGTAAATTATAGTTTTATAAATAAAGTAAAAATTTATAAGTAAAGTTTTAATAAAATAGTTTAAATTATTTACTTCTAGTTATATACTATTTATATATTTTTTATAATTTTTATTTATTTAATATAATAAAATATATTATTTATTAAACTATTTATTAAACTATTTATTAAACTATTTATTAAACTATTTATTAAACTATTAATAAATTCAATATTTAATAAAATAATTTATTAGCATAAAATAATGTATTATGATAAAATAATTTTATTAGTATAATATAAACTATAAAAATAATTGCTAAAAAATATAATTATAAATAAATAATATAAAATAATTAATTATAAATAAAATGTTAAATAGTGCTGGAATTATATTAATTATTATAGTATTAATTGCTCTTATTTGTTTTTTAAGAAGCAAATCATTAGATAGTTTTATAATCTTTGTAGATGATGTAGTTATTCCTTCTAGTTGCTATAATTATTTAGTTACAAATGGAAATCAATTCTTTCTTTTAAATAGTAAAAAAATGATAGACGGAACAACTAACCCATTGACATTTAATACTAAAGATGAAGCATTAACTTATTTAAAAAATTCATCTTGTCCTGAAAATATTCCTTTTGTTGATTTAGTTATGAAAAAAAAGAATGATGACCCAACTGTATCTTATGAAAGACAATGTAATAAAAAAGTTGCTCCTAATTTATTTGATATAGATGTGTGTGGTAAATATGGAGTTGATAATGATAGTTTAAGAAATAAATACTTAAATAAATTAAATAAAATAGAAAATGATAAAAATACATTTGCTGATTACAATGTTGAAACGTGTATGATGGATAAAGTAATGAATGAAAATAATGAGTTAGATGATACACATTTTAAAACGTATTTCTCTAATTATTTTAATAATATAAACTCTAATATTGACGAAAAATTTTTATATTTATCAAATTAAATTAATTATTTATAAGTAAATTTCTTATCTATTATTAATATAAGTAATATAAGTAATAATTAATAATTAATATAAGTAATAATTAATATAAGTAATAATTAATATAAGTAATAATTAATATAATTTACTAATTACTAAAATTAAAATAGAATGAAAAATAATAAAAAATATAAATTATATTTAATAATTTTATTATGTTTGACTATTATATTAATATTAATTTATTTTAAAGATAAAAAAATAGATTTATTTTCATTATTTAATAGTGAAAATGACAAATATTATGACTGTAAGATGAATAATACAAACAATAAAATAAAAAGTTTAACACAATCTATAAAAAGTGTTTTAAATGGAAATAATATAATAAAAACACCAATTTTTACAGAAAACTTCACTTTAGAAACACTTAATAAATTACAATCAAACACAAAAAAAGTTAATACACCAAATACAACCCAATTTAACAAAGTAGATGACACTGATCTGATAAACGGATTACCACAAACCACACAAAACGCAGGTCAAGATGTTATACCATTTAATCAAATAAGTGATGCAGATGCATTACAATTTTGTTCAAATGACTTTACTAATAATATTGATAAAAACTGTAAAAACTATAGTTTATCACTTACAACAAATAATTTTAATACTATTTTTGACGAGTGTATTACTAACATTAAGACTATTTCTAAAGAAAAAGAACAAGAAAGGAATAAAGCAATATCTGACCTTATTGACAATATAAATACAAAGTGTGATGAAAGAAAAAGTTTTGAGGAAAGCATAAACACACAAGAAAGCACAGATAACAGCACAGATAACAGCACAGATAACTTAACAAATTTTTTTTTCTCACAAAATAATTCATTAAACAGTGATAAAGATGATGATATAATACCTGAATATTGTAAAAATTTTGAGTTTGATGAAGCTAGTACTGTATTACAACGATTACAAGCAAGAGAACCAGACTTAAAACCAAAAATCACCAGATCACAACCAGCAACTACTAAACCAACACCAAGACCTACTAATACAAGAATAGTTTCAGTTCCAACTTATAATAAAATTCCTGGTTGTCCTGATGTTCTTAACTATTATGATGATACAATACCTGAACATTGTAGAAATTTTATTTTGGATGAAGATAGTACTTTATTACAACCATTACAAGCAAGAGAACCAGACTTAAAACCAAAAATCACCAGATCACAACCAGCAACTACTAAACCAACACCAAGACCTACTAATACAAAAATAGTTTCAGTTCCAACTTATAATAAACTACCTGGTTGTCCTGCCGTTCTTAACTATTATAATTCATTTTAATAACTAATTAATTTTTTATTATCTAATAAAGACATATTATTATTATTAAAAATACTTTTTATAATTTTTTTATAATTTTATTTTATTTTTACATTAAAAGCATCATTATAAGTTAATCCTTGTAAAATACTACCCAAACATATTCCGATGAGTAAAGCAAACATAGAAGTATATTTATACATAAATACAATTGGTATTAATATTAAAAATAATAATGTAAATATAATCCAATGATGTAAATGATATTTATTATTCATACAATTTATTATTATTGAATGAAATAATAATGGTTTTTTATTTTCACCATTATCCATTATTAAAAAAAATGTTAATCCTATTAAAAATCCATAAACTACATATAAATTCATAATTATAAGTATTTCTAATTATTTTTAGTTATTTACTATATACTATAAATATAATTTTTTTATAAATATCTATTTATCTATTTATCTATTTTATACTCTAAAAGGAAATAATTTCTCTCTATCCATTTTACATATTTTACCTTGTCCTAATACTTTGTATGTATAATAATTAATAATTAAATAGACAAATCCAAAGAAGAAAGCAAATATGGCACTTAATATTCTTTGAGATAATTCTTGGTCAGCATTACAGTTAAGAGAAACAGATAAACCTAGAAAGTTTAAGCATAATAGTCCTACTAAAAAAGCATATTTTAATACTAAAAAAAAATAATCCGTTAATTGGTCTTGATAAGTGACAGATTCTTTATCTTTTGCTGATGGTGATACACTTATCATATCAACAATCTCTTCAAATGTTGTTGCACCTATTTTATTATCTTCATTATTATTTTCGTTATTATCTTCATTATTATTTTCATCTTCAAATTTTTCTCGGGTTTTATTATTTAATTTATTATTTATTTTAAAATTTAATTTACTATAGAGTTTTTGTTTATTAGACTTACTTTTATTATTATTTTTTAATTTCATTCTGGATACTATTTAATTTATACTTTATAGTTTAATTATATAAAATAATATTATATAGTTTATTATTTATATTATATATTTATTTGTTATCTATAATTTAATTATATATTATATTATAAAATAAATCTTCAAAAGAATAGTTTATAAAATTATATTTATAAAATTATATTTATATATTTATATATTTATAAATTTATAAATTATAAAAAATAAAAACTATAAATTAAAAAGATGTATCCAGAATAAACTATTTAATATTATAATAAAAACAGAAGAAAATATAATAAAAACAGAAGACAATATAATAAAAAAAAGAAGGAAAAAAGAAGAAAATAGAATAAAAATAATTTAATTTGCGTATTTGAGACCACCAATACCTCCCATAATAGACAATATATCATAATTAACAGCAAATATAAATACATTATAATTATAAGTTGAACTAGGTGTAGTATAACCAGTTGACTTTAATTCGGTTAATATTAAATCTAGTTTTTTATTATCTAATGAAGACATATTAATAGCACCTGTTGGTTGTATATCTGAATTATCTAAAGCAAAAGAATATGTATAAATACCTTCTTTAGGCATATTATTATTAGAATTGAAATTTTCCATTAAATTATAAAATACAGAATCTTTACCATTAATACGAGATGTTTTAGGTGTATCATTATTACGAACATTTCCTGTTGTAAGTTCATTCCCTTGTATTTTAAATGTTGCTGATTTTAATAAATTAGATGTTTTATAATATTTTATGGTAGTAGCATCAATTGTTAATGCTGAACCGTGTGGATTAAAATAACCATTAGAATAAGGTGGTATTGTTTCTTGATTCCAATTTGTAAAATTAGACCATTCATTGACTTCTTCCATATCAGTGCGACGTATCATAAATACAATTTGTGAGACTGGTTTATTAATATTTTTTAAATCCACTTGTATATTATTTTGTTTATAAGTTTCTTCTATTTTTTGAACTTGAGTTATTAAATAATCGTGTGATGATATAGCAAAACGTTTTCTTTCTTCATTATCTAAAAATATATTATTAATTTCTAAACGTGGTGTAATCACTAAACTACTATCTGTTGTTGATGGTGAAAAAAAATTACCTATATAATGACTTGCAGTTGATGGTTTAATTCTATAACCTGTTGATGGATCAACAATAGTGTATAATTCACTTAATCGTCTTAATAAAAATCTTACTTTTAATTCTGACCTTTGTGTTGCTATTAATGGAAAACTAAGTGATGCATATTTATTAAACCAAAAAATAAGAGGTAAATACACTTTTCTATTTATAATAGAAGGAGCATAAGAAGTAGAAGGATAAGTTCCATTGTTTCCAGGAGCATTCGCAGGATTATACAATTCAGGCACATGACCTATCATTCTATAATACCCATCTTTTTTACCTTCTTTATAATTTAATTCACTATAAGCGTGAAGCCATTCAGAATAATGTTTATCTAAATTTTGATTTGTATCTAATTGTATAGATACTTCTTTTACTATATATTCACCAATACGTTTAATCCATTGAAATTGATAGGTTGAATTAGAATATATATCTGGTAATTCAAATGTTAAATACATATCTTTTATAGCATCACCATCACGAGGTATTGTAAATTCTACTGTTTTTTCAGTATCCCAAGACAAATCATTATCTGTCGTTGGTTGAACTGTTATAAATTCAGTAGCAAAATTCGTATATTTTCTATACACTGATTTAAAATGTGTAATTTGTGGGTTAAGCGTTAAAAACGCCATACGGTCAGTATTCCCATATTCAATTTGTAATAAAGCACCTACAGTCATTTTTATATTCTATTTATTTAAATTTTATATATTTAAATTTTATATATTTGATGATTTATTTTTTATGTCTATATATTGACTATATTATTAATTATTTATATTATAATAATTATAAATTTACAAAATTAATTTTTTAATATTTTTATTGTTATATTTTTATTCTTGTATTATAAAAATTGAATTTTTTAATATAGTTTAATCAATTTAAACTTATTTTTATAATTATAAATAAATTTAGTTAATTTATAATAATTTTATTATACTTTATAAATAATTTATTTAGTTCTAATATATTATATTTTCTAGTAAATAAAATGGCTAGTAATACTACATTACAAAATTATTCAAAACAATATAAAAAAGAAGAAATATATACATCTAAAACAGTAATTAAATATGACGAATATGGAAATTTAATTTCAAAAGATGTTTATTATGATAAAGAAATAAAATATGCTGATAGAACAAATAATTTACATAAAATACAACCAATGATTAATACACATTATAATCAACCTTATAATCAAACTTATAATCAACCTTATAATCAACCTTATAATCAACCTTATAATCAACCTCATAATCAACCTTATAATCAATCTCAAGATGTAAGTTCTACTCATACATCACCGTCATCAAGTGTTCCAACATCTCCAACATCACCAACATCTTTAGATTCTGTTTCTATTGATATGAATAATATTAGTATGTATAACTATTAATATAGTAAGAATGATAATAAACTAATAAAAATATATAAAAATTGAATTATATTAATACTAATAATAATAATAATAATAATAATAATAATAATAATAATAATAATAATAATAATAATAATAAATAACTTAGTGTAAAATAATCTTACTCCAGAACCATATAGGTATTATAATAAAACTTAGCTATCATACATATATGGTTCTGGATAGATATATTTTTTTATAAGATTAAATAAACTATAAAATAATAACTAACAAACAAAAAATAAAAATAATAAATAACAAACAAAAAAATAAAAATAAAAAATAAAAATAATAAATAAAAAAATAAAAATTTTAAATTTAAAATTTAAAATTAAAAAGTAGGACAAAAAGTGCCTACGGGGGAGGCGATGTCTTATTGACCAGTTTGAGCATCATAATCAGACTGGGCGATAATGGAGATCAAGAAACCAAGCAAAATTTTATTTTGTATCATAAAACTTTCTTGTTCCGTATCACAAGCATCAAACGCTTTAGCACATAATGATAACATGGTGCAAATTAAGGTTACATCGCGAGCGACATCACCGGACTGCAACATAGAGATAACCGTATTTATTTGAGGTCTCGGTTGGATCATCCAGCTTCCATCTGGAAGCTGGATGGAGGAACCTGATGGTTTTTCTGTGAGAAACTCAACGGTAGGCATTTCGCCACCCGCTTCTTTCCATACACCAAAAGCTTTTGTCGCAGCAACAATGATATTCTTGAGATCCTCCGAATTACATTTGGAACAGCAATGGAACATCGCCCCAACAGCTACGCCATCTGTGCCATGTATGTGTTTTATACACAAATCACAGAATTTTGATTTCACAATTTTTACCTCCACACCTTGTGGCTTGGAATTAGAACTACCCATAATAGCAAAATAGGACAAATACGGCAAAATACTGTTTTAGAAAGTTTACGGCAAGTTAAACATATAATAAAATCAATTTTTTTCATTTTTACGATTTTTACTGTTTTTACTAAATTTTACCAAATTCTTAGACTAGTATACTCCAGAACCATATAAATACTATTAAATAAATACTATTAAATCAATACTGTTAAATTAACAATACTAAATATATAAAACTAACTAAAAATTGAATACTGATATTACTAATAATAATACTAATAATAATAGTTATAATTTTATAATTTTATAATTTTGTAAAACTGTAAAATTGTAAAAATATAATAACAAAATGTTGTCTACAATTGTTGTTGCGATAAGCACAATTACTTCAATATTATGGTCTATTGTGTTTTTATTACCACAGTATTTTGATTATGTTTTATATCATATTAGTGGTAATATGTTAAACGCATTTATACCTACTATAAAAACACATTCTTATTCATCTAATGATGAACCAATTGGTTGGATTATTGGCTGGACTGAAGGTTTTTATATTGGTTATTTATCAAGTAGTACTGGAAGTTTTAATCAAAGTCCTAATAAAAATTTATATATATTTACATCTAAAAACTTTTATACTAATTATATTTCTAAAAATGGTAATACCAATGAAAATAAAAAGAAACATAAACATGGCGAAGTATCGAATGATGATAAAATTATTAATTTATTTATAAGAGAAGGCTCATTTTATAATTTAATATATGCGTCTATTAATTATAAAGCGCCTAAAAAAATATTTCCACCAAAACCAAGTCAATTAACTATAATGAATGAAATTTTAGAAATGTATAATTTAGATACGCATCCATACGCACGAGTTTTATTATGTGCTAAATCAGGTTTTGGTAAATCAACAATTGCTATTCAATTATGTTATGAACTTCTTAATATATATGAAAAAGTATCTTTAGTTACAACATGGTCTCCAACATCACCTAATGATAGTTTTATTAGAATGTATAATAAAATTAAACCAACTATAAAGGCACCATTAGTTATATTATTAGATGAAATTGATATAACCGTTAAGAATATGCTAGAAGGTAAAATAAAAATATCTGACGCAAGTCCAATGCCAATTGAAATTACATCAAAAAAAGGATGGAATGATTTATTTGATGCTTTTGATACTGAAATGTATAAATATGTTATTATTATAATGACATCAAACCAAAATATAGAATATTTTAATCAATTAGACATATCACTATTAAGAGAAGGGCGTATTGATATTGTGAAAGATTGTTAATACTAAATAATAAAAATTGAATTGATTACACTAAACTATTTTTTATTTTATTTTTTATAATTATTTTTTTAGTTTCTATAAGATTTTAATAATTTATTATTTTATTTTATTTTTTAACATTTTATTATTATTATTAAATAAATCTAACTTAATAATAAAACTAATTTATCATAATGAAAACAAAAATATTAAAATCTCATACGTCTAAAAAGAGTAAATCTAAAAAAAATAAATCTAAAAAGAGTAAATCAAAATCTTATAAATCTATACATAATGATATAAAATTTAAAAAAATAAAAGATAAAATATCTAGAAAAGAAGTAAGAAAATATGAAATAGATAGAGTAAAACAAATTACTAAAATTATACCATTATTTACAAAATTTTATAATAAATTTACAAATGATGAATTAATCGCATTAAAATTTTATTATGTGCATGGTTCATATTGGCAAACAAAATTTCTTACAAATGAAAAAAAACCATGTGAAATAAAGTTTCCATTTCATATTTATGAAGAACAATCTTTTCGTCGTGATGTATTTGGTCCTAATTCTAAAAAATACCCAATGTTAAAATCATTTGATATTAAAGATATTCCAAATTATATTAAACATAATTACCAAGCCAGAATTAAAATACTTAATGATTTAGATAGTATTTATAATAAACCTAATTGTCCTCGTTTATCTGGTAATGAAATACTTTTTAGAGGTATGACTTTACCAAAAACATTTAAAAAATATAAAGAAGGAGATACGTTTACATTTAAAAATTTTATTTCAACATCAGTATATAAACAAGTGGGTGAAAATTATTCTAACGGAAGCCTATTTATATTACAAGATTTAAAAAATATACCTTTTTTATATATGCCTGATGATGATATTGATAAAGATAAAGGTATTGAATATACAAAACAAATGGGTAATTTAAATCCAATGTATGATGGCACCAGTGAATATACTTTACCTCGTAATTTAGAATTTAAAATTGATAAAATTGAAGATGGATTTATGTCATCGATTTATTATAAACAAAAAATTCCTAGTTTTACTAAATTAACTAAATTATTAAAAAATAAAGGTATTTTAAATAAAAATACTAAAAATACTAAAAAAACTAAAAATAAAAAAAAAAATAACCAAAAATCTAATACTTCTAATGCTAATGTAATTAATAATACTAAAACTAATAGTAATAATAATAATACTAATACTAATAGTAGTAATAATAATAATAATAATAATAATAATAATAATAATAATAATAATAATAATAATAATAACAATAGTAATAATAATAAAAATAATACTATTATTGAAAAAGAAATATTTCCAAAAGTAAAAATATACTATTGTTCATTTACAAAATGGCATCCAAGAGAACCTCTTAATTATGATACTATAATGAAAGATGCTAAATATGTTTTAGATGAATATGCTTTATCTAGTTGGAATTTAAAACAAACTGACTTATTGTAAGTAAATTAAATATTAGTTTCATTATTAATTAATTCACTATAAATAACCATTATAAGTAATCCAATAGGTAAAAATAAAGGGTCTATATAATTTAAATATATCCATACTACAACAAGTAATATAGATAATATACTTTTTCTTAATAATAAAGCATAATTTTCTAAAGACCTAAAATATATCCATAAACCACCTGTTATCATAGATATTATAATTTTTTTATTGTGTGATAAACAATTATCTAATATCATTCTTATCTAATTTTATATTATTATATTATTTTGTATTATTATATTATTTTATTTTTTATATATTTTATATTATAAATATGACAAAATTAAATTTAATTATATAATTTCGTTTTACAGTAGTAAAAAAATAAGTAATATAAATTTAAGTTTAAGTAAAAAATTTAAAATACTTTAAAAATGTCTATTATTACATCTAAATATACTATGACTTCTATAAATAAGAATGATACATCAAAAACAGCATCACTAGATTTAAACATTCCTACATTATCAGACACCTGTAAAATTATGGATAGTAGAACATTAAAAGATTTTAAAAATCAAACATTTGGTGGATATAATATTAGTAAGGCTAGTTCAGCATTAGAAAAAGCAATCTTTGAAGATAAAATAGAACCTGCCCTGCATTGGGCATTACAACTTTTTCTTTCAGGTCTTATTACTCCATTATGGAATAAATTATTATCTCTAGCAAGTAAATCCATTAACATCTATAATCCAAAATTACCTGAATTTTTATATAATAAAAATCAACAATGGGAAACAATTGTAAATAATAAAAAATATGCTAAAGAAAATAGTTTATTATTACGTAATCATCCAACCATTAGATTATTACTTGCTGAAATGATTTCTGTATTAGTATTGTCTAGAAAACACAAATTATATACTTTACCAAAAATAAAGAAAAATGAATTTATTATTGATATATTTAAATCAAAATTAGAAGCAAAAAATAATAAACTAATAGAAACTATTATACAAAATGAAGACCCAAGTGAAATACGTATCGCTATAAATGAAATGGCTTATCATATGTATAATAAAAATAGTAATAAAACATTATATTGGTTAAGTTGGATTGTTGAATGGGAGAAAATTAATTCTAAAAAATATGGTAAATATGAATGTGCTTTAAGACCTATTCAAGGTGTAGATGCTAAATATTTTAAAGATGTTGTCTGGTTAATTTGGGAGGTCGTAAATAAAATTGCCAAGTTAAAATGTTCTTATACTACAACTTCAGAATGGAATAAACAAATACAAAATCTATGGGGACTTTATATTAATAATTTTACACCCTCATCCAGAACAAAAAAACAAAATTATATAGTATGGTCTATACTCTATATAACTGAAACCATTGATTATGTTATACCTTTAATAGATAGACCTGAATTATTATTTCAAAATTTATTAGGGTTTGATAAAATAATCGTTAGTTTAAAATCTCAACAAGTCATACATAATACTACAAATAATAAATTAATGAATGTTGTTGTTGAAAATAATTATATGAAACCTGAAAATTATGAAGAGTTAGAGAAAAAGAAAAAACAACAACATCAATTACAGATACAAGCAGAAAAAGAACATCTTGCTAAACAAAAAAAAATTAATGTGGAAAGTCTAGATAAACTTACTGAAATTAGTAAATTAGATAAATATTTATTTGCTTAACTTTATTTATTATTTGATTAAACTATAATTTTATTTTATAGCATTAAATATATTGATAAATATTAAATAATAACAATAATAATAATAATAATTTTTTATAATGGTTAAATTTTTATTAGAATTTGATAATAAGACATATATTTATAATCATATATATAATGGGAAAAATAATATAAATAATATTAAAAATAATATATACAATGATAATCTAAACTTATTAGATTTATTTATTCAAACTCTTTCAGATACTGATAAACATAATTTAAAAAAAAATATAAATTATTATTATTTTATTCATAATAATAAATTAATAAAACATCAAACTTTTGTTAATGATATTATTTTTGATAATAATTATAATAATAATAAAAGTGTAAATAATGACTTTATTACTATAAAATGTATTTCAAAATGTAATGGTGGTTTTATTCCAGGATTAATGGATGCTGTTGATGCTGTTGTTAATATTATTTTTAAACCTTTATTTGCACCTGCAGCAGCAATTGGTGAATTTTTTGTAATGATAATTAAACTGCTTTTATGGTTAATTAAATTAGTATGGTGGTTAATACAATTTATATTATGGTTAGTATTAGATTTATTAAATCCTCTTAATTTTCTAACAGATTTCTTTAATACATTAATTATAATAATATTAACAATTTGTAGATTACCAGTTGATATATTTATAACGCTATTATCATTTTCAGTTAATTTAATGGGAACATGGTTTCAAGGTTTTTGGGGATGGGAACAATCGGGACTTACAAAAAATGATAGAGAAACTAAATATTTTACGAACTTAAACAAAAATAAAAATAAAAAATGTTATTTAACAAATAGTAATACA
>Ga0129324_10000791_pt1 | contig 21842 bp, 19 predicted proteins | sample CPBDNA_7_FD_96879 | JGI IMG/M metagenome (GOLD analysis project Ga0129324, IMG submission 96879) | Freshwater to marine salinity gradient microbial communities from Chesapeake Bay, USA - CPBay_Spr_15_0.2_DNA | ecosystem: Environmental > Aquatic > Marine > Coastal | place: USA: Chesapeake Bay... | reverse complement strand
TGAAGGTTCAAGTTTTGTGCTATAAAAGTTTCTGGGTATTTTAGATGTTCATCAATAATACGTATCCTGGAATTGGTAATGTTTAAGTCGTCTGTGGTGAGTTTAAAAGGGGTAGAGGAGCTTTCCTGACTAGTGCCAAATTTAGTTATAAATTCATTGAGGTTGTCGTCTTTATCACCTTGGTACCTTTTCATATTCAGGTAAAGTCCATCTATGGAAGTATTCCCTAAATCTGGATGTCCAGCGATCATGTCCCCAAAACCAATAATAGAAGAACGGAGTTCTTTAAAGTAAATAATGGTATCCTTACGACTGTCTAAAGCTCTGGATTCCTTAAGGATAAGGTCTCCAGAAAAGGAAATGTCTATAGCTTTAATCTCTATATTTGTACCGTATTTGTTATTGAGATAAGAGGTGGTATACTGTGCTGCAGCTGTTTGAACTTTTGGAAATGAGAATGTTACTGCTAGTATTATAAATAATATAAGCAGCACTACCATTGCTTTGGCTAGTATTTTAAGAAGTTTCTTAATGATATATCCTTTACTTTTGCAAAGATTACAACTTTTATGCCTTAAAGCCTTCATGCAGACAAAAAATTCTTATATTCTTGCAATTGAATCTTCCTGCGATGATACTGCTTGTGCCATCCTTAAAAATGATCACGTATTATCTAACATAGTTGCGGGTCAAGAAATACACCTTCAGTACGGAGGCGTGGTGCCTGAGCTTGCTTCTAGAGCGCATCAATCGCATATAGTACCAGTGGTAGATCAAGCATTAAAAAAAGCAGGTATTACAAAAGAAGATTTAAGTGCTATCGCTTTTACAAGAGGTCCTGGACTTATGGGAAGCCTTCTAGTAGGAACCAGTTTTGCAAAGTCTTTAGCAATGGCATTAGAGATACCTCTTATCGATGTACATCACATGCAGGGGCATATTTTAGCACACTTTATAGATAACGGCCAAGAAAAACCTAAATTTCCCTTTTTAGCGGTCACTATAAGTGGCGGACATACCCAAATTGTAAAAGTGACCGACTACCATAAAATGGAAGTGATCGGAACTACACAAGACGATGCGATAGGTGAGGCTTTTGATAAAAGTGGTAAAATGCTGGGCTTGGGATATCCTGCAGGACCACAAATAGATCAACTTGCAAAAGAAGGGGATCCTAAAAAGTTTCCATTTCCTATTCCCAAAGCGCCAGATTTAAATTACAGTTTCAGTGGGTTTAAAACCGCCGTATTGTATTTTATACAGCGTGAGGAGAATAATAACCCTGATTTTATTAAAGAAAATCTCTTGGATATTTGTGCCAGTATACAGTATACCTTAATAAAGATATTGTTTCAAAAAGTCGAAAAGGCAGTACAACAAACGGGCATAAAAACAGTCGCTATAGGTGGTGGTGTGAGTGCTAACTCTGGAATAAGAGCAAAGTTACGGTCTTATGAAAAAAAGGGTTGGAATACCTTTATACCTCCTTTTGAATATACTACAGATAATGCCGCTATGATAGGAATTTCTGGATATTATAAGTTTTTAGATGGATATACAGCAGGAATGGAAACTACTGCCTCACCTAGAATACAGCTCTAATGCAATTATTTTATTATTCAGACATATCACCAGAATCCAACAGCTTGGAGCTGGATAAGGAACAAGCCAGGCACATGACTAAGGTGTTGCGCAAAAAAGTCGGTGATCAAGTTCACATCACCGATGGAGTAGGAAATCTATATGATGGCAGGATACATCTTGTGACTAGTAATAAATGTACTATAGCTATCGCTTTCGCGAAAGCAGATCCTCCTCCAGCATCAAAGTTGCATATCGCTATTGCCCCCACTAAAATGAACGATCGCATGGAGTGGTTTCTAGAAAAAGCTACAGAAATGGGGATTTCAAAAATAACGCCTTTATTATGTGAGCATAGTGAACGTAAGAAAATAAATCCAGCTCGATTTCAGAAAATTGTAATCAGTGCTATGAAGCAAAGCAATCAGTTGTATCTTCCAGTTCTAGAAGAGCTGACTTCTTTTACAGAGTTCTTAAAAACTGACCTAAATGGATTGAAATGTATTGCACATTGTGAAGAAACTGATAAGAAAATGCTTTCTCAACTCCTACATAAAGACCAAGATGTCACCATGATTATAGGACCAGAAGGAGACTTATCATTGACTGAAATACAAATGGCTTTAGAAAACGGCTTTATACCAACTTCTTTAGGATCTAAAAGGTTGCGTACAGAGACTGCGGGTGTTTATACAGCTGCTATTTTTAACGGTATTACTGAATCTTAGAAATAGAGGCTCCTACGATATTCAAGTTCTTATCTTGTAAGATGATAGCGACTTTAAATTGATCAGTCTCTTTTACATTAGGAGGTAATTCAAAAATATAATTTCCTTCAGAGTTTTCTGGTTGAAGTAGTACTCGGTCCATAACAATGTTGGTATTGCTCATCGTTTTGCCCCTGTTGGGACCGTTATTTATTGCTACGTCATTAGAATTTAGGAGAAGTAAGGCATATGCTTTGTCATATTTTTTATTTGTAAACAGGTTGAAAAACAGATGAACAGATTCATTTTTATACCTTTTAATTTGAGGGACATTTAATTTTTCTATAATACTTTTCTTTTTTAAAGAAGAATTAAGCAATCTAATATTAGCACCATTAAATTCTGATTTTCCATTTATGACCATTTGAGGGGCATACAAATTGCGATCAAATATTTTTTCATAATTACGTTGGTAATTGGTATGGCTTGCATTTGAAAAGGGGTCTATCCATCCTAAATGATTCCAGTAATCAATATGATAGGACAAGACGATCACATTTTCATCATCTTTTACAATATTGGCAAGAAGGGTTGCCTTTTCGCAAGTGGGACAATTTTGTGAAGTAAAAAGCTCTAAAACAATAGGACTGCTTTGTGGTCCAATAGGCAAAGGCTTTGAGCTATTTTCAATATGCTGGAATACCAGTATACTCAGGGCTGCAGATAAGCTTAAAATGGGAATAAACAACTTATTCGAAGAAACTAAATTTATCATCGATTTGGGTAAGGGGAAATCAAATATAAAAACTAAACTTCTTAAATAATCATAAATTAGCCTTTTATTTTAATATTAATAATCAACATGAATTAAAATGTCAGATAAGTTTGTAATTTGCTAGCCTATGAAAAAAGCATTTCTTTTCATCTGCCTATTGGTTTTAAAAAACATGGATGCACAACAACTAGCCGTATTAAAATACAACGGCGGTGGCGACTGGTACGCTAACCCTACTGCGGTTCCTAATTTAATAACCTATTGTAACGATCATATTAGTACTCAATTAAATACCGAGGTAGCGATCGTCGAACCCAGTAGTGTAGCTATTTTTCAGTACCCATTTATTCATATGACTGGACACGGTAATGTTGTTTTCAATGAAGCCGATGTTCAAAATCTTAGAGAGTATCTTTTAAGTGGAGGCTTTCTTCATATAGACGATAATTATGGAATGGAACCTTATCTCAATAAAGAACTCATTAAATTATTCCCTCAACAGGAATTAGTTGAGTTACCAGCCTCACATCCTATTTTTAGTAGTTATGCAACCTTTCCTAAGGGCTTGCCTAAAATACATGAGCACGAAGGACAACGACCACAAGCTAAAGGTTTGTTTTATGAGGGAAGGCTAGTTCTATTGTTTACTTATGAAAGTGATTTAGGTGATGGATGGGAAAGTCCAGAAATACATAACGATCCACCTGAGGTGCGCAAAAAAGCCTTAGATATGGGTGCCAATATCATCCAATACGTTTTTACCAACTAAGCTATGAGCAAAGCAATACATTCAAAATCAATAGCTTTTGGTATTCTAAGAGCCTTGGGAATTATTTTTGGAATCTTAATCCTTTTATGGTTCCTGTGGGAAGTACAATCGGTACTCGCTTATATAGGAGTTGCTGCTGTTCTTTCCTTAATAGGAAGGCCTATTGTGCTATTATTGCGCGATAGGTTAAAACTTCACAATACCATTGCCGTAATAGTGACGCTATTGATACTCTTTATGATCATTATAGGAGCTATACTGTTGATGATACCAGTAATTACAGAGCAAAGCGCAAACTTAAGTCAGATCGATCTTGAAGAGTTACAAATAAATGTAGAAATCCTCAATGAGCAAATCAGTGATTATTTCGGTATTCAAAGAGTAAATATTCTGGAGCGACTTCAACAAATGGATTATTATGAGAACTTGAATATAGATCTTATTCCACAGTTTGTAAACGGTTTTTTTGGTACTTTAGGTAGTTTTGGCATAGGCCTATTCTCTATATTATTCATTACCTTTTTCCTTCTTAAAGACAGCCGTCTTTTATTAGAAGGAGTTTTAGTGTTTTCTAAAAAAGGAAACGAAGGTCAGTTTTTAAGGGCATTTACTAAAATAAAGCAATTACTTTCTAGGTATTTTATAGGACTGGTTTTTCAGGTAGTTATTTTATTTGTGCTGTACAGTATTATATTGTTTACGGTAGGAGTGGAGAATGCGATCATCATTGCCTTTTTCTGTGCATTGCTTAACCTAGTTCCTTATTTGGGGCCTGCAATAGGATACGTATTGATGTCGGCTTTTGTAATTAGTGATCATTTAGGTTCTAATTTTTCTGAAATTATTCTTCCTAAATTAATCATTATAGTAATTGGCTACGGATTTGTTCAGGCGATTGATAATTTTATAAATCAGCCGTTGATATTTGGAAAAAGTGTAAAATCACATCCGTTGGAGATTTTTATTATTATTTTAATCGCTGGAATTTTATTTGGTATTATAGGCTTAGTTCTTGCTGTACCTACCTATACAGCTATAAAAGTGATTTCCAAAGAATTTTTAAGTGAGTACAAAATCGTTAAGAAACTGACTCAAAATTTATAGATGAATCAGGCAGTTATAAGAACAGAAGTTACTAAATACCTAAGAGGTCATTTACAAGAAACTTCAGCTGCTTTTATGCTCATGAATCACCCTTTTGAGTACGTTTCCAATAAGGAGCTCACACAGCAATTAGTTGGCTTACAAAAGGCGCGTTATAAATTTCCTTCTCTTTTTAAGAATCCTCATATTTTGTATCCGCCTAAAGTGAATTTAGAGCAAACCAGTTCAGAAATAACGGCGGTTTACAAATCGCAGTTGTATGCTATAGATAGCATGATTGATCTTACCGGAGGATTTGGTATTGATGTTTCCGCTTTCGCGAAAGCATGCTCCTCAACAACACATATAGAACTTTCAAAATCGCTACAGGAATACGCGCAACATTCTTTTAAAATACAAGAACTTCAAACAAAGTCATTTCAAAGTGACGGCATCCAATTTTTAAAAGATACTGCTGAGGTATACGACTTGATTTATCTGGATCCTAGCAGAAAAACAGCCACACATGCGAAGGCGGTTATGTTATCAGACTACGAGCCTAATGTGCTGGTAAATTTAGAATTATTACTTCAAAGAGGTAAAAGAGTGATGATCAAAACATCTCCCATGCTTGATATTACGGCAGGGATCAAGCAACTAAAAAAAGTAAGCTCTTTGCATATCGTTGCGGTAAAAAATGAAGTCAAAGAATTGCTTTGGGTATTAACTAAAGAAGAGGTAAGTCAGGTCCGTTTAACTTGTATCAACCTGTTGACAGAGCAACCTGTTTTTAAAAGTATATTGGGTGCACAGCACAGTCCTACCTATTCCAAACCTCAAAAATACCTGTATGAGCCCAACGCCGCTATCATGAAATCACAACAATTTGATTCTCTAATGCAGCATTATGCCTTACAAAAGCTAGATCAAGATGCTCACTTGTTTACTTCAGAAAAGTTATGTGATTTTCCCGGGCGCATTTTTGAAATTAAAAAGGTTGCTCCAAACACTTCCAAAATATTAAAAAGGCTTTATGCTAAGAGTGCTAAAGCCATCGTTACCCGCAACAACAAAGAATCGGTAGCACAGCTGCGCAAGAAATACCAGTTTTCAGAACACGAAACCGATTATTTGTTCTTTACAAGTTCTCAGGAACTAGGGGCTATTGTTATTGAGGCGGTTAAACTTTGAGTTTTTGTGTTGTCATAGGTGATTGTAGCCTTGTTGCTTTACTAAACTTCCTATAATAGACTTCTCAAAATTTATAAGCTGATGAACTTATAGTATTCTCACCTCTTGTTTCTAGTTTCTTTTAGTTAGCCTTATATATTCTCTCTTCTTTTGTTCTTACTTTTGCAGCTTTTAAAACCAAATCATGATCACAGTAGATAATCTTGCCGTAGCATTTAGCGGTACTACCTTATTTAGCGATGTTTCCTTTGTAATTAATCCTACCGATAAAATAGCATTGATGGGGAAAAACGGCGCAGGAAAATCTACGATGATGAAGATCATCGCTGGAGAACAAACAGCCACTCGTGGACATGTACGGGCCCCTAAAGACATAGTGATCGCTTATTTACCACAGCATTTACTCACGGAAGACGATTGTACTGTTTTTGAAGAAGCGGCCAAAGCCTTTAAACAAGTCTTTGCTATGAAGGAAGAGATGGAGCGTCTCAATACAGCGCTTACCGTAAGAACCGATTATGAAAGTGATGAGTACATGGCGATCATAGAAAAGGTGACCGAATTAGGAGACAAATTCTACGCCCTAGAAGAGGTCAATTATGATGCTGAAGTTGAAAAAGCCCTCAAAGGATTAGGTTTTAAACAAGAAGATTTTACCAGACAGACGTCTGAGTTTAGCGGTGGATGGCGCATGCGCATGGAGCTAGCTAAAATTCTTCTTCAAAAACCAGATTTGATTTTACTAGATGAGCCTACTAATCACATCGACATTGAATCGGTGATATGGCTAGAAGATTTTTTGGTCCATAAAGCTAACGCAGTAATGGTGATCTCTCACGATAGAGCATTCATTGATACCATTACCAATCGTACTATAGAAGTGAGTATGGGAAGAATATTTGATTATAAAGCCACCTATTCTCATTACTTGGTGTTGCGGGAAGATCGCAGAGCTCACCAGATAAAGGCTTATCAAGAACAGCAAAAAATCATAGCCGATAATAAGACTTTTATCGAGCGTTTTAAAGGGACTTACTCTAAAACAAATCAAGTATCTTCTCGGGAACGAATGCTGGAGAAATTACAAATTATCGAAATTGATGAGGTAGATACCAGTGCTTTAAAGCTGCGTTTTCCACCATCGCCTCGATCAGGAGATTATCCAGTGACCGTAAATGACGTTTCCAAGTCTTATAAGGATCATGTGGTTTTTAAGGAGGCAAATATGTCGATTGCTCGCGGGGAGAAAGTATCTTTTGTAGGCCGTAATGGTGAAGGAAAATCCACCATGATAAAAGCTATTCTAGGAGAAATTGAAGTAGAGGGAACCTGCCAATTGGGGCATAATATTAAGGTGGGGTATTTTGCACAGAATCAAGCGGCATTGCTTGATAAAGACCTTACCGTTTTTCAAACAGTAGACGAAGTGGCAGAAGGTGATATACGCACTCAAATGAAGAACATATTAGGTCGCTTTATGTTCAGTGGTGATGATCTAGAAAAGAAAGTGAGTGTCCTTTCTGGAGGTGAAAAGACAAGACTCGCCATGGTAAAGTTACTTCTAGAGCCAGTGAATTTGCTTATTCTAGATGAACCTACCAACCACCTAGACCTCAAGTCAAAAGACGTGCTGAAAGAAGCGCTCTCTACTTACGATGGGACATTGATTTTAGTTTCTCACGACCGAGATTTTCTTCAAGGACTTTCTGAGAAGGTATTTGAGTTTAAAGAACAACGAGTGATTGAACATTTTGAATCTATAGATGCCTTTTTAGAACGCAATAGAATCAAAAGCATAGCAGCTATTAATTTGATGTAATTAAATAAGCGGTGTGTTCCATCATCTCTATTGGCAACGAGCAGAGGCAATCCAGACGGCAGTCGTAGCTTTAATACTCCCACCTGCGCATTTTGTTCAACTCTTCTTGTGCCTCTAGTTCTTCAAGAGGAATTACTTTTAAAAACGACTGGTGTTGTTCAATAGAATATTCCAACTGCTCCACAATCTTTTCAATAGAGTCGTTTTCATAATCTATTTTAAGCGGTTCTTTAATGACCATAGATTGAAGAATATTGCGTTTTTTAATACGCAATCCCTTTTTATCAAAACTCCTGCGGAACCCGTCAATTACGATAGGTACCACAATAGGACGGTACTGTTTGATTATGTGGGCAGTACCTTTTCTAATAGGCTTAAAAGGTTTGGTAGTTCCTTGTGGGAAAGTGATCACCCAACCGTCATTTAATGCAACGCCTATATTTTTAGTGTCGTCTGGATTTACCTCGCGATGCACCTCTTCTCCTTTTGCTCTCCAAGTTCTTTCTACCGTAATGGCGCCGGCATAGGCAAATATCTTGGGTAATAAGCCACTTTGCATGGTTTCCTTGGCGGCAACATAATAGATATTCAATTTAGGATTCCATAGGTAACCTACGTTTTTAATACTGTCGTCCCGTCCTTTTAAAGAAGCATTGAAAACATGAAACATACTAACCACATCTGCAAAATAAGTTTGATGATTAGAAACAAACAACACACCTGTTTCAGGAAGGGTTCTAATAATCTCGCTTCCTTCAATTTCCAGTTCATTAAAACCTCGATAACGACGGTGAGACAAGACTCCAGCAATTCGTATCAGCCATTTTTTTAAAAATAAGATATGGCCAAAAGGATTTTCTTTAAACAATCCCATTTAAGTTTTAGTTTTAGAGGAGTAGCAAATATAAGAATAGCTTTTTAAATAAGGCTAGTGCTTATTTCAACCCAGCTGCTATAAAAACATCTTTTATTTCTTGTAGCATCATTGCTGTAGCCCCCCATACCATTACCTCCCCAAAGTAGAAGCAAGGCACACTCACTTCCTTCATGTAAGAGGTTGATAGTGTTGTACGTTTTTTGTTATTATGGTTTAGCAAGTCAGAAAGCTTTATTTCGATAACAGATTTCACTTCGCTTAGTTGAGGGGTGAATGTTAGTTCCGCTTTCGCGAAAGCGAGATAAGGATGCACCATATAGTTACTAGGAGGAATGTAGATAGAAGTCAATGGCATGACCAAGTGTTGATCGTTTCTGTCCACACCAATCTCCTCTTCGGTTTCACGCAAAGCTGTCACGCTATTGTCATGATCAGTCTTCTCCTTTCTGCCACCAGGAAAAGCTATCTGACCGCTGTGTTTGCCTGTAGATGTGGTGCGTTCTATAAGAACAAAATGGGGAATACCATCTTTAGGATAAATCAGCATCATTACAGAGGCTTCTTTGGGAGTGCGGTTCTCTAAAGTAATGTGCTGCATTTCCTCTATACGATTTATCACAGCCATTTTAAGCTGTGATTCTAAGCCTGGAAGAGGTAATTTCTTTAGCTTTGACACTTGATTCAAAAAATCGTTAAATGAAGTCAATTATTTTCTTTTTAATGCTGGTGTGGTGTTGTTTCTCTTGTAAAGATAGTACAGAAGTTCAAAAAGCTATAAAAGAAGAACTACCGGACAGGGTAACACCATTAACAAAAGAGCAACGCATTCTCGACCGAACATACAAACGCCAGATTTCAGCTAGTGGTGATACCTTGCTTGCGTACATTCCACAGGATAGTGTAAAGGTATTTTTTACGAGGTATGGTGAAGAAAATCCCGAGACCAGAGTACGTTTATTAACCACTTATGGAGTTATAGAAATGGAACTATTCACAGAGACTCCTATTTATAGAGCGAGCTTTATTTACTTGGTAAAAAATGCATATTTTAATGGAACTTATGTCCACCGAGTGGTTCAAGACTTTGTGGTACAAGCTGGTAATAGTGATGAAACTTTACCGGCTTTGAAAAGAGCGAGCGCGGGTAATTATAAACTTCCACCACATTTTTTACCAGGCATAACACATGAACGAGGTACTTTAAGCAATGCCAAACAATGGATTGATAATCCTCAAAACTGGCATGATCCGTTTGATTTTTTTATCACTTTAAATTCCTCTCCACATCTGGATCAGGAGCATACCATATTCGGTAGGGTTACCAAAGGAATAGAAATCGCAGATCAACTTGCGAGAGTACCTACCGATAATAGCGACTGGCCTAAAGAAAATATTTTTATAGATATGGAGGTCATTGATTAATTTTTTTCATTGTCTTAATGATGGGAGCGAGGTTGAGTTAAAAAAAGCAACGCTCCTTCTCTGATATATAGAGATTTCTCATTGAAGTTAAGGGTATGGTTTTAAAACGGATCACTAAACTTAGGGTCAGTAGTAATATCGGTATCGGTTAAGGTTTTAAGAAAGTTCACAACATCTGCTATTTGTTGATCTGTCAGGTGGAGACGCTGCGGCATTCCATTGGCATCTTTTAAAGCATTATTTAAATTAGGATGGTCTTGTACACCACTATTGTAATGCTCCACTACCTCTTCAAGAGTGGCAAACCTACCGTCATGCATGTATGGTGCGGTGAGTTCAATGTTCTTTAATGAGGGTACTTTGAATGCTCCTAAAAATTGTGGATTAGCTATGGATTCAAAAACCCCTAAATCGTCAGTGGAGACCAAATCCAAACCATTATTAGTGGTTCCTGCATCAGGATTAATAAAAGCTTCAGTAGCGTGACAACCTATACAGCTTAACCCCCCTAAATTTTTGGGTCTAAAGAATAAACTCTTACCGTTATTTTCACTTGTAGTAAAATTAGCAAAGTTGGTATTTGGTATATTAACGGTAGCCCTACCGGTATCGTATTTACTAGAAACACTCACTATACTTCTAATAAATTGAGATAAGGCTTTTGATATTTTATCTGATGTGATCTCTTCACTTCCAAAAGCATTGGCAAAAAGTGGTGGATAGAAATCTTGATTTTGAACATTGGCAACAACTTCTGCTAGGGTCATTCCCATTTCTACCGGATCTTGGAATGGTTCTAAGACTTGTTCTTCTAGAGAAGCTGCTCTTTCATCCCAGAAAAAACGACCTCTCGCATACCACCTTGCATTAATAAGGCTCATAGAATGCCTTCTGGTATTTCCTATATCAAAACCTATACTGAGAACGCTGCTATCGGAAAATCCTTTGGATGGTATATGACAAGAGGCACAGGCTATAGTTCCATTGGCACTTAGGTTTTTATCATAAAACAACACCCTACCTAGGGTAGCGCCATCATTGGTAGTAGTATTAGTAGCAGGCGTATTGTCATTGTCAATCGCTGCATTTTGTCCAATACCTATGAGTACATTATTGGAAAGGTGATTGGGTATGTTGATATCAGTGTAATTATAGGGGGTATCAGGTAAGTTTAATATACTGGATGATGGGCTGACAGGGGTGTAACTTGTGTTTTTACTACAAGAATTTATAAATGAGGCACTTAGTAGTAAAAAGGCAAACAACGCTAGGTATTTCATAAATAAGGTCTTTATAGATCAGACTACCCATATGCGAAAAGGTTTAAAAAAATGTTAATAGTTTATTTTCTGAAGCTTTTTTTAGATCCTTCTTTTCTGATTATTAGGATCCATTTAAAAGTGCTTTTTCCAGATAATAAAGGGGTGTAAGGGGCTAATTTTGTTGAATAACAGAAAAAATAAACCTCTTTAAAATCGAAGATTTTAAAGAGGTTTAGGATTAAAAAAAAGTCTAGTTTTTTAGTATCTATAAACGATCGCATTGATATTCATTCCAGCCCCTACACTAGCAAACATTACCACATCTCCTTTTTCTACTCGGTGTTGCGGCATTTTTCCACGTACGACAAGATCCATTACCGTAGGAACTGTTGCCACTGAACTATTCCCTAATTTATGAATCACCATAGGCATGATGTCCTTAGGCACTTCCATATCGTAAAGTTTATAGAAGCGATTGACTATGGCTTCGTCCATTTTTTCATTAGCTTGATGTATAAAAATCTTTTTAAGGTCGTTAATAGGGACACCAGCTTGATCCATCGCCTCCTTCATTCCTTCAGGGACTTTAGAAAGGGCAAAGTTGTAAATGCGACGCCCGTACATTTTAATGTATGTGGTTTTATCTTCTAGGACTTTGTTGTAAGACGTTTCATTAAAGATAAAATAGGTTTCTTCTTCTGTATAAGTAGCTGTTGCTTGCCCTAAGATACCGTGTTCATCATGACTAGCTTCTAATACAGCCGCTCCAGCACCGTCAGAATAGATCATCGAATCTCTATCATGCGGGTCTACCACACGAGATAAAGCTTCAGCACCTATGACCAACACTTTTTTAGCAAGTCCAGATTTGATAAAAGAATCTGCTTGAGTAACACCTAAAATCCATCCAGGACAGCCAAACAAGAGGTCGTAAGCAATACATTTTGGGTTTTTAATGCCCAGTTTATTTTTTACACGGCTCGCAAGACTGGGTACCATATCACTAGAACCACCATCAGGCTTTACGTCACCATAATTGTGTGCAACGATTATAAAATCTATGCTTTCGGGATCACAATGAGCATCTGCTATTGCCTTTTGAGCGGCAAATGCAGCAATATCACTTGTCAATAAATCATTGCTTATATAACGACGTTCTTCAATACCTGTTATAGCTACAAACTTTTGTATGATGGTGGCGTTATCGCTTCCAAAGGAACTTCCATCATTGTTTAAAAATTCATGATTCATGAATTCTTCGTTTTTTCTTACAATATCAGGAATATGACTTCCTACTCCAGTAATTTTTGCTCTCATGCAGGCAGTTTTCAATCTTATGACTAACAAAAAAAGCGATTTATCTGGTTTTATCCTAATAATTTATCTTAGAATATGACTTGTTTTTTATTTTATTGATAATCGTGAATCAGATGTGCCATTTTATTGAGAAATATATAATGCAGTGAATAGTAAAGAACCGGTTTTCTTAAAGATACTAATAAAAGCTAAAGAAATTGATAAGATTTTTATATCCTGTTGGAGTCCATTTTTTGAATTTTTAAAGTCCTCTTCTTAAATCTTAAAAATGGTTACTGCTCCATAATCTTCTCATGGCACAAAATGAATGATTTCTTCACAACTCTGTAACGTTGTGGTTGTAACAGAAATTAAAGTAAGCGCAATAATTATGAAAAGATTCATAACTGTTAAGGTATATCAATAAACCACTTAGATTAGTTCTCTTTAACTAAACAGCGATGAGGAAAACCATAATTCCATTTCCTATTAAATGAAGATCATAAAAAACCGAATCAACAAAGTTGATTCGGTTTTTAATGTCAGTTCGAGCGAGAGTCGAGGACGTTTAGGAACACTGAATTTTATACTAGCAGTTGTCGCATCTATTGCAGAAATTCAGATGTTCGAGTTCGATTATTCCGTATACTCCTCCATAGGAGCACAAGTACACATCAAATTGCGGTCTCCATAAGCATCGTCTGCACGACGTACGGTAGGCCAGAATTTATTGTCAGATACGTATTCTAGAGGATATGCCGCTTGACTTCTTGTGTATGGAAAATCCCATTCGTCTGCAGTGATCATTTGTAAGGTATGCGGACTGTTCTTAAGAAGGTTGTTGGGCTCGTCTACAGAAGTTGCATCAATCTCTTTTTTAATGGAAATCATCGCATCACAAAAACGATCCATTTCTTCTTTAGATTCCGACTCTGTGGGCTCAATCATCATCGTTCCCGCTACAGGGAAAGATACAGTAGGAGCGTGGAAGCCATAATCCATCAACCGTTTTGCAATATCTACAACTTCAATACCGTGGTCTTTAAATGGGCGACAGTCGATGATCATTTCGTGAGCAGCACGACCTTTTTCACCTACATATAAACAAGCATAACTACCTTCTAGACGTTCCTTGATATAGTTAGCATTTACAATTGCATATTCTGTAGATCGTTTTAAACCTTCAGCTCCCAACATACAGATGTAACCATAAGAGATCAAACAGGCTAGTGCACTACCGAAAGGCGCTGCACTAATAGGTGTGATTGCTTGAGCACCACCTGTAGGTATGATAGGGTTAGTAGGTAAGAATGGAACCAGTTGCGGTGCCACACATATAGGTCCTACACCAGGACCTCCACCGCCATGAGGGATGGCAAAAGTTTTGTGTAAATTCAAGTGACAAACGTCTGCACCAATATTTCCAGGATTGGTCAATCCCACTTGTGCATTCATATTAGCCCCATCCATATACACCTGACCACCATTTTCATGGATGAGTCCTGTAATTTCTTTAATGGCACTTTCATAAACTCCATGAGTAGATGGATAAGTCACCATCAACGCACTTAAATTGTCTTTGTATTTTTCTGCTTTTTCACGTAAGTCATCTACATCGATGTTTCCGTTTTCTAGCGCCTTAGTCACTACGACTTTCATTCCTGCCATTACGGCACTCGCTGGATTTGTTCCATGAGCACTAGACGGAATCAAACAGATATTTCTATGATCGTCACCTCGTGATATATGATAGGCACGTATGGTCATTAAACCTGCAAACTCTCCTTGCGCACCAGAATTAGGTTGTAGGGAAGTGCCTGCAAAACCAGTTGCTTCATTTAATTGCAATTCCAGTTTCTTCAACATGTGCTGATAACCTTCAGCTTGATCTAGTGGTACAAATGGGTGGATATTTCCCCATTGCGGATTTGAAAGAGGCAACATTTCGGCTGCAGCGTTCAATTTCATCGTACAAGAACCCAACGCAATCATCGAGTGATTTAAGGCTAAATCTTTACGTTCTAATTTTTTGATGTAACGCATTAACTCTGTTTCAGAATGATAGGAGTTGAATACCTCATAGGTCAAGAATTCTGTTTGACGTCCTGTTCCTAAATACGTTTTCTCTAATAATTTTGTAATTGGAGAGAAGTCTTTGTTGACCGCTTTCGCGAAAGCGGAAACAATATCATTCAAGTCTGCCATAGAAGTAGTTTCATTTAAAGAAACTTGAACCGTATCGGCATCAGGATAATAGAAATTGATTTCTAGCTTTAAGGCCTCTTTTTGAACCGCTGCTGCATCTACTTTAAAACTCAAGGTGTCAAAGAAATTAGCATTGGTTTGATAAATACCCAGTTTTTCAACGGCATCTGCAAGAGTAGCTGTTTGAGCGTGCAGTTTTGTTGCGATAAACTTCAAGCCACGTGGCCCGTGATATACTCCGTACATACCAGCCATTACAGCAAGTAATACTTGTGCAGTACAAATATTTGAAGTCGCTTTATCTCTTTTAATGTGTTGTTCACGCGTTTGAAGCGCCATTCTTAAGGCACGTTTTCCATCAGTATCTTTAGTGACCCCTATGATACGTCCTGGAATTTGTCTTTTAAATTCTTCACGTGTTGCAAAGTAAGCTGCGTGCGGTCCACCATAACCTAATGGAATACCAAAACGCTGTGTGGTTCCTACCACTACATCTGCTCCCCAATGTCCTGGAGCTTCTAGCAATACCAATGAAAGTATATCAGCAGCTACTGCTATACGGATATTATTTTCTTGGCAATTTTTAGCGAAAGCGGTATAATCCACTACATTTCCACTTGCACCAGGATATTGTAATAGAATGGCATAATAGCCATCTTTAACATTTATTTCCTGAGGGTTTCCTTCAACCAACTCAATTCCTAGAGGAATTGCGCGAGTTTTCAAAAGCTCCTTGGTTTGTGGTAACGTATCTTGATCTACAAAGAATTTTACCAGGTCATCTTTTTTCTGAGCGCGGTCACGAACAGCGAAAAGTAAGGTCATCGCCTCAGCTGCAGCCGTAGACTCATCTAATAGTGAAGCATTAGATAATTCCATACCAGTAAGGTCTGATATCATGGTCTGGTAATTCAATAAAGCCTCTAGACGTCCTTGAGCAATTTCTGCCTGATACGGGGTATAAGCGGTATACCAACCTGGATTTTCTAAATATTTCTTTGGATAACGGCCGGTGTAATTGGAGCGTGATACCCAAGACCTATATAGGATCTAAATTGTTTGTTTTTACTACCTAATTTATTAATATGGCTCAGGAATTCATATTCACTCATCGCAGGATCTAATTTTAGATCTTGTTGAAGGCGTATGTTTGCTGGGACAGTTTCATAAACTAATTGGTCAATAGATTCTACACCTATTGTTTCAAGCATGGAGGCAAGGTCCTCCTCTCGAGGTCCGATATGTCTGAGGGCAAAACGATCTGTATTCATAGTACTTATATGGTCTATAGTTAAGATATTAAATTCTAACAGAATTCTTTGCAAAAGTAGTCGTTTAAGCTGGCCTAACTAACAAGAGTTAGTTGCTAAATAAATGATTTTTCAACGCTTTTTGCTTAGTTATTAACTATCAGGTTTACATTTGCCTCATGAAGTGGTTCCAAACCCTATTAGACTTTTATATCAGGAGCAGTTTTCATGTGGCTTTTTGTTTTGTGGCGCTATTTCTAGTATTTCATTTTCAGAACCTGTCAAAGTTAGATGATGCTATACTGCTTCTTATTTTTTGTGGAGTGGTGATAGGCTATAACATTATAAAATATGCAGCGCTGCTTTTGGAACAAAAAGAATTCCGTTTTAAAAAAGCGGTGATCACCATTACAACAATAGCAAGTGGTATCGCGGCTTATTTAATCGTAACAGACAGTCTGTGGACTGCTGCGATGGTTGCTTTGGCTAGTGCTTTTTCAATCTTTTATGCATTTCCATTGATCAGACAGCACAACTTAAGGCAAGTTCCTATTTTTAAATTGGCTCTGGTAGCTAGTTCATGGATCATCATTATTTGTTTTCTTCCTTTAAAATCAGTTTATGCAGATTTTGAGTATTTGATTGATCCCTTGGCTTTTTCTATTACAGATTCCATACCATGGCTTTATGCTATAGATATTGTTCAATTATTCTTATTGATCATCGCACTATGTATTCCTTTTGAAATTAGGGATTTGCAATATGATGCTCCTCAGCTTAAAACACTTCCACAACTGATAGGAATCACTCGCACTAAATTATTAGGTATTGCCTTGTGTGCAGTCTACTTGTTAATGGAGTTTATACCCTTTGGTTTTGCAACAACTATTACGGCGATAAGCTCGTACTGTATAGTGCCTTTTATAGCACTATCCATTTGGTTTTCAGATGTATTTAAATCTGATTACTACGCGAGTTTCTTTGTGGAGGCAATTCCAGTATTATGGTTAGGTTTGTTGCTCTTTTTAACTGGAACATACGCCTAATAACAGAAGAAATCTGCAATAATCAAGAGGAGAATTTAAAAGTGATTTACTCAAGTTAACAACTACTTGGTCATGGCTTCAACAAGACATTTCTTTATAGATTGTTTTTGAGCTATGGTCAAAGCAACCCATTTCAGACTTTTTAGTTTGCGTTGGAAACGTTGGTTGTTTTTGTGAAAAGAGCGACAACCTATACAGTGACCTCTGTGTAGTTGATGACGGAAGGCTTCCTTGGGGTTAAGGTCGCCGTATTGTTCTCGTGTACTTAATATACTTGCTTGATCGCAATTGATAAAGAATCTACTCATTAGATTAACTATTCTTGTGCCATTTATTATTGAGGCATTCCATAAGCTGCACTCGAGCCCTGTGAATGATCACCCAAAGATTGGACGCCGTGATATTATGTTCCTTACATATTGTTTCGGTTTCCAAATTATCAATGGTTTTTTGGACAAAGATAGTGGCATATCGCTCTGGTAAACAAGCAATACATTCTTCGAGAACATCACTTAATTCTTTTTGTTCAATCATGTCCTCTACGTTGGGATTACGCAGGTCTGCGGCTTTTTCTTCTATCCAGTCCCCTTCTTGATCACTATTGGTAAGATAGCTCATACGCACTTCAGCCTTACCTTTATTGGAATTGATCTTGCGGTAATAATCGATTATTTTACGTTTGAGAATAGAGATTAACCAAGTGCGCTCTGTAGAATTTCCTTTAAATCGGTGCGCACTTTTCAAACCAGCTAGAAAAGTCTCTGAGACCAAGTCTTGAGCCATAATAGGGTCATTAACTCTACTTATGGTAAAGTTAAAAAGGTAATCACCGTAGCGATCTACCCATTTTTCTGGTATTAATTTAACTTCTGGCAATTGTTTTTCTATTTCTTTCCGCACTTTTAACGGAATCTATTTCAACTTTTATCATTTCCTTGTTCGGTACTATTTTCTTATTGGGAACAGTACTTCCTGTTTCTAAGAATATAGGTTGTTTCAGACGTTTGTTTTATAACAGCAACAGGTATCGTTTCATTGATTACTTCTACCTGTCCTTAAGCCACTAATCCTGCTCTTTTTAATAATGCATCTATCTTAGGTTTGCTTCCGCGAAAGCGGGTATACAACAACATCGGGTCTTCTGTTCCACCTTTAGAGAGTATGTTGTCTCTAAATTTCTTGGCTGTTACTCGGTCAAAAATTCCCTTTTCTTGAAATACTTCAAAAGCATCTGCATCGAGCACCTCTGCCCATTTATAACTGTAATATCCTGCACTGTACCCTCCTTGAAAAATATGTGCAAAAGAAGTACTCATGCAACTGCTTGCCACATCTGGATATACATCTGTTTGATCAAATATTTTTCTTTCATGAGCTTTTACATCTGTAATTCCTGTAGGATCAATTCCGTGCCAGATCATATCCATCATTCCAAAAGAAAGTTGTCTCAATGTTTGTAACCCTTCTTGAAAGTTTGCCGCAGCTTTGATTTTCTCTATATAGGTGGAAGGTATCACTTCGTCGGTCTCGTAATGTCTTGCAAAAATTTCTAGGGCCTCTTTTTCATAACACCAGTTCTCTAAAATTTGACTAGGTAATTCCACAAAATCCCAAAACACTGATGTTCCTGATAGGCTTCTGTACTTGGTATCTGCTAGCATCCCGTGAAGCGCATGGCCAAATTCATGAAAGAGAGTGGTTACTTCATTAAAAGTAAGTAGGGACGGCTTAGTAGCTGTAGGTTTTGTGAAATTACATACGTTAGAGATATGTGGTCTTATGTTGTGACCATTTTCATCATACCACTGGCTTTTATAAGAAGTCATCCAGGCACCATTGCGTTTTCCCTTACGAGGGAAAAAGTCGGCATAGAAGATAGAATTCCATGTGTTATCCTCATTTTTAACCACATAAGTCAAAACATCTGGGTGGTATTTTTCTATTTCGGTCGTCTCTTCAAAACTCAATCCGTACAAACGACTGGCGATTTCAAAAACACCATTGATCACATTCTCTAATTTGAAATATGGTTTTAACAACTCATCGTCCAAATCAAAAAGACGTTGCTTTAACTTTTCTGAATAATAAGCAGCATCCCATTTCTCTAATTTGGTAATAGCTTCTGAGGTTTCTGATTGATTGGAAATAGAGATGGCAAAATTAGTCAACTCATCAAATTCTCTTTGTGCAGCAGGTTTGGCTTTTTCAAGGATCTCTTGAGAAAAGCTATTCACCATTTCAGGTGTTTTTGCCATTCGTTCTTCCAAAACAAAATGTGCATGGGTTTTGTACCCTAATAACTGTGCTCTTTCAAAGCGAAGTTGTGCAATCTTTAAAACATTTTGTTGGTTGTCATACTCGTCTTTATAGGCTTTGGACCCAAAAGCCTTTGAAAGCTCTTCTCTTAATTTCCTGTCGTCTACATAAGTCATAAAAGGAATGTAGCTGGGATAATCTAAGGTAAACAGATAGCCTTCTTTATCCTTTTCTTTTGCCGCTTCGGCAGCTGCTTCTTTTGCGCTTTCTGGTAAGCCCAGCAACCTAGAGTCATCTTCTAGATGTAGTTCATAAGCATTAGTAGCTGCAAGAACACGCTCTCCAAAATCTAAAGACAACTGCGAAAGCTCGTTGTCTATTTCTCTTAAACGTTTCTTTTGATCTTCCGTAAGATTGGCTCCATTACGGGAAAAACGTTTGTACTCTTTGTCCAATAATGTTTTTTGTTCCTCTGTTAAATCTAAAGAAGCTTTATTTTCATAAACCTCTTTTACTCTTTTAAAAAGGGCTACATTAAGGATGACATCATTAGCAAATTCAGATAATTTTGGACTTACCTCACGAGCAATTTTTTGGATTTCATCATTGGTTTCTGCACTGTTGAGGTTAAAAAAGATACTAGAAATACGTCCTAATAATTCTCCAGCGCTGTCTAGAGCTTCTATAGTATTTTCAAAGGTAGGTTCTAAGGTATTCTCAGTGATGGCATTGATTTCTTTTTTTGCAAGCTGTATCGCTTTCGCAAAAGCAGCTTCATAATGCACTTCCTTTATCAAAGAAAAAGGTGCGGTATCATGAAAAGTATTAAACTTTTGCAACAGGGGATTATCTTCAATGCTCATAGGACCGTAAAGGTAAAGTTCAATAATCAATTGTTCCTCACAATTTTGTTAAACTTTTGACCTTGAAGATTAAACAAATCAGTTAAAGGAAGAAATAACCGAAACCAAAAAAGCACAGCATCATAATGCTGTGAATGATACCTAAGTAGTTGCGGTTCTTTTGAGTAAATTGTCTATTGATAATGATGGACATTAAAAAATGAATGCCACCGGCGGTTAGAAATTGCCATTTTTCTGGATGTCGCTGCATCACCGCATAGCACAACCAAAATAAGGTTGCTGCTATGACAATAATAGAGGCGAATTGGTAGGTTTTAGACATTCTTTTGCATTTCTGCAGCAGCTTGAATGACCTTATCTTTAAGGTGTAGTTTATAAGAAATGATTCTAGATCTCACATCCTCTTGTGTTGCACCTATAATTTGCGCTGCAAGAATTCCTGCATTTTTTGCTCCATTTAAAGCAACGGTAGCAACAGGAACGCCACCTGGCATTTGTAAAATAGAGAGAATACTATCCCAGCCATCTATAGAGTTGCTTGATTTTATTGGTACACCAATTATCGGTAGTGGTGAGAGGCTCGCTATCATCCCAGGTAAATGAGCTGCACCACCAGCCCCTGCAATAATTACAGCAATACCATTTTCATGGGCTGTTTTACCAAATTCAAACATCTTTTCTGGTGTGCGGTGAGCACTAACCACATCTACTTGAATTTCTATATCTAGTTCTTTAAGAACATCTATGGCGTCTTGCATCACGGGAAGATCGCTAGTAGACCCCATGATAATAGCTACTTTTTTATTCATAGGGTAAAACTACGAACAAAAACAAAAATAAAAGTAAAATGAAAAGTAAAAGTAATATTTATGGTAAAAGGAACACCAAGAATCAAATCTAATAATCATTATAGTTGACGGTCTGAAGCTCGCTGTTTGGTATTTGTATTGCAGTTTGTAGCATTCTTTTTAATGAGCGGTTGAAATGCCGCTTTTTCTGGTTTATGAAAGCTTAATGCCTAAAAATTAGCTTAATTATTTGGTCATCGTCATGAGGTAATACTTAACAGAATTACAACATCTTATAGCGGTAATACTCCTTAATTTTACCGCAAATAAAAATAGCGATGATCAAATTCATAAGCCTTACATTACTTGCTTTACTAACTGTTTCTTGTGGAAATACTTCAAAAGAAGTAGCGTTAAATTCTTCTAATGAAGAGCTGCAGCAAGAAAAAATATATCCAATCTCTAAAACGGCTGCAGAGTGGAAGGAACTCTTGAGTGCCCAAGAATATCAGGTGTTAAGAGAAGCAGGAACGGAACGACCAAACACGAGTCCGCTTAATAAACAGTACGCTCCAGGCACTCTGATATGTGGAGCTTGTTTTGCACCTGTTTATGAAAATGAAAACAAATTTGATTCAGGTACAGGGTGGCC
>Ga0129324_10000789_pt1 | contig 21844 bp, 41 predicted proteins | sample CPBDNA_7_FD_96879 | JGI IMG/M metagenome (GOLD analysis project Ga0129324, IMG submission 96879) | Freshwater to marine salinity gradient microbial communities from Chesapeake Bay, USA - CPBay_Spr_15_0.2_DNA | ecosystem: Environmental > Aquatic > Marine > Coastal | place: USA: Chesapeake Bay... | reverse complement strand
TTGGTGAAGAAGTTGTTATCAAAGACAAAGGCATTATTGGAACAATTAATGTTCTCGGTTCAAACTATTTGGTTGTTGAATCAAAAGGTGAAAAGTGGCGTGTATGGCTTGACGCTGTAGAAAAAGTCAATCCTAACTATGATTACTTTGGTATCATGCCAAATGCTGAAGTTCAAAAGACAAATGAAGAAATGAAATACGACTTTGGAACTCCTGAATCAACCCGTATCTTAAAGAAACAAACACCGGGTGAAGCTGTACAAGATCCTGATATTAAGGATCGGCCCGGTGCTCAACCGGCTGGTTATCATACCGGTCTGAAGAAATCAACAAAAATTGCAAGAGATCGTCAATTCAAACGTCAGGCTAAAATGTCTGATAACGATCCAAAAGCTTATAAGCCAGCACCCGGTGATAAAGGTGCTAAGACTAAAACGTCAAAACATACAAAAAGATTTAAACAAATGTTTGGAGACGACTAATGGCTGACGATGGTGTACTCAATAGAGCACAACAAAAGATACGTAATCAACGGTTAAAAGCTGTTGCTATGAAAGTACGTAAAGATCGTGAAGCTATGGCAAAAAGAGATGCTAAAGAAATGGAACAGAAAAACAAAATGAAGTTTAAAGAGCATGCTCAAATGATGGAAGATGCTACTGCTGGATTGAAGAAAAAAGCAGAAAAGTCTGGCATGCCATTGAGTATTCTTCGGAAGGTATATAATCGTGGTGTAGCTGCATGGCGCACCGGCCACAGACCAGGGACTACTCCAGAACAGTGGGGTTTTGCTCGAGTCAATTCTTTTGTAACAAAATCATCAGGAACATGGGGCAAGGCAGATAAAGACCTTGCAGCAAAAGTAAGAGGATAACATGCCACTTAAAGTATCAGACGGAATGGGAGCTTGGATCGACGATTTTGCTAAATCGGATGCTCCACAATTCAAAGGTAAAAATAAAGACGAACGCCGTGATATGGCGATTGCTGCTTATCTTTCTGCAAAGCGTGGAGGTAAGAAGCAAGAAGATACTTATCAGGAAGCAATGTCTGCTAAGAATAGAGCCGATATGGATCGTGCTATGGCAGCTTTCAAAAAGCGTGGTGGTAAGATTAAGAAACTTCCACCAGCGAAAGCACAAGGCTATCATGGTAAAGATGATCCTGGCAAGGGTGTACATGGTGTTATGGACCGGCCTGATACTAAGCGCTTTGGTACTCGTAAAAAAGTTGGTTCTATGCGTGAATCAGTTGTATGGGAAGCCATTGATCCAAAAATTCAAAGAGTGAAAATGCTTGCTCGTCTTGGTCTTGTTGGTAAGTCTGATGTTAATAAGCTCATGATGGCAATGAAAGCCATTGACGATGGTAAGGAACTCAATAAACAATATCGCAATATCATCTTTGATGCCTTCAATGATCTGATCGATCTAGTGACTGGTGATACTACAGTCTTTCAAAAGGCAAAGAAAGCTGTATCTACAAAAGAACAAGTCGTTTACGAAGCTGACGATAAAGATCCGGGTGAGTACGATGATGAAGGTATCATGATGAAAGACAAGCTCGATATTATCATGGATGCTTGTGATGAAATGTATGACATTGTTGAAGACGATGAGAATCTTCCTGAATGGGTACAAGACAAAGTCACAAAGGCAGCAGACTATATTGATTCAGCACGTGATTATCTCATGTCACAAAAGAAGGATAATTCAGAAGCTGTTGCTGAAAAAAAATTAATGAAAGGCATCGATGTTGATGACGATACCTTGAGAATGTTTAAGGCAAATCCAAAAATGGTACCTAACAGCGCGGTGTTTAGACGGTTAGATCCTAAGACTCAAAGAGCTGTTAAAAAACATTTAGGAATGAGAGAAGATGTAAATGAACTTTCTTTCGACAAGATGAATAAGTATCATTCTGCCGCACAAAAAAGCAAAGACAGGGCAACTAACTCTGCCGTCGCAACTATTCTCCGGAAAGGTGATCATTCAAAAGATTTACAAACAAGAAATAAACGAATGAAGGGTATGGCACTTGCTAAGTCAAGAACACTGAAAAAGATTCGTGGTGAGAAATAATGAAACGGTTTAAGCAATTTCAAGAAGGTTCTGAAACTTGGGAAGCCGGTTATAAGCGCCGTGTAGTCAAGACCACAAAACCTGAGCATAAAGACAAAGGCTATAACTGGCGTATCAAAGGTAAAGATCGTCCTGAAATTTCTATTAAACTATATAAAGAAAAGCCATCACAGGCTGAGTTCAATAAACAAATGAAAAGGGTTGCGGGTCATGAGTTTGGATAAGTTTAAGAAACATCGTGAAGATGTGATTGACAATATCTGCGAAAGCATGTATGATGACCTTGAGATTACTGAGGCTGAGTACCAAGGTAAAAAAGTAGAATTGAATAATCCAATTCGCACTTCCGAAAACCCTGACAAAAAATTCAAGGTCTATGTAAGAGGACCAAAAGGAAATGTGGTGGTTGTTCGCTTTGGTGATCCAAATATGGAAATCAAACGTGATGATCCGGCACGGCGTAAGTCTTTCCGTGCTAGACATGGCTGTGATAACCCAGGCCCTAAGTGGAAAGCTAAATACTGGTCATGTTACCAGTGGAGAGCCAGCGCAAAAGTAGACAACTGATGGCAAAAGTAGTTAAACAACACGTAAGAGTTTATGAGCCAACGTTTCATAAAACGTCAATTGGTCGTAAGCCTTCGACTTGTAAAATGAATAAAAATAAACGTAGAAGTTATAAAGCATATAGAGGTCAAGGAAGATAATGCCTGATTCAACTGATCAACGATTAGATCGTATCGAGGAAAAACTCGATAAGCTTGCTGACGCCATGATCTCTTTAGCGCGCGCTGAAGAAAAGATTTCTTCATTAGCTGACGCGCAATCACATCAAATTGAAAGGACTAACCGCCTTTCTGCAAAAATAGACGATATTGCGGCTGAAACCGCAGAAAATACTCGAACGGTCCAACTTATCAATAAGCTGTTCTGGGTAGTGATAGTGGCTGCATTTGGAGCCATTGCCTCAAACATCTGGATGTAGGAGTTAAAACAGATGGTTAAATACATTGATAGTGTTCGGGCCGCACTCGAAGAAATGGCTCAAATTGAAGAAAAGAAAAAAATGAAAAAGATTCCTGAAAATGATTATGAAAACGATGATGATGACGATGACGATGATGATGAAGAAGAAAATGGAAAGAAAAAGAAAAACGGCAAGAAAGATGACATGGACGAAGCAATGGATCCAGTAAATTCAAAAGCTCTCAAAAAAGATTTCAAAGATCGTAAAGACAAAGACATCGATAATGATGGTGATGTTGACGACTCTGATGAATATCTCCATAAGAAGCGTAAAGCTATCTCAAAGTCTAAAAGCAAAAATGAAGATGAGCCTGAAGGCGAAAAAGGCGAAACCGCAGTTATGAATCCAAAAAAGGAAGATAAAGTGACAAAAGAATCTACAATTCGTGATCGTCTGATGTCAATCTGGGAAAAGGCTGACCAAACAAAAGGTGCTACTCCAGCTGAACCAGCGACAAAAGATGATGAGCGCAGTGCAAAGAAAATGAAAGATGGTCATCCAATCGAAAAACGTGGCGAACTTGGTAAAGAAGCTGATGATACTTCTAAAGCAGAACGTTCAGGTCCTTCTCCAAGCCCACGCAATAATGATAACAAGATGGGCGATCGTCAAATCATTAACAAAATTGCTAATGCTTATAAAACACTCGGTAAAGGGAAAGATCTATAATGGCACTTAAATCAGGACCAAAAGGAGCAATCCCAACTCTTCGTGGTTGGATTAATCCAAAAACAGGTGAACTTCTGAAAGCTCAACGTATTACTCAAGAACAACTTGACGAGTACAACGGCGTTCAAATGATTGCTGAACCAGCTCCAGCTGTTCATGAAGAAGTAATTGTTGAGCCAACACTCTTTGAAGAAATGCCTGATGACCATGTTGATGAAGAACCTGTTGTTGAAGCTCCAAAGCCAAAAGCTAAAAAGAAGAAAGCTCCTAAAAAGAAAATTCTAGGCTTATTTGGCTAGTTGAATATATATCTTTATGATGATATTCGATGAATTAACAGAAGAGAATGTATTGTTGTATGCTGCAAAGGCATATTATAAACCACAGTTCTCAGATATTGAAGAGTTCTATGAAGACCTGAAAAGGTTTAAATATATTAAGCGGCTGGTAAATCGATACCTTGAACATGAGGAGTTATCAGAAAGACTCATATTAAATCATTTGATTGTAGTCTTTAATTCCTTTGGTATTGAACCAGCTCTTAATATTTTGAAATTAAAGCTTGACAATAGGCATTGGCCAGTAATTAAACCATTTTTGATTTATTTGAAATATATTGAAGATGATACTATTACTGGTTTTCCGATGGATGCAGAAGTAGTAGATAGGTTGAGACAAATATGAGCATCTTAAAACGTGGCGCAGATATGGTCTACACTTTCCGGTTTATCCGGATGCTTGTCCTTGACTGGAAAAAGTGGGACGCATATAAAGAGGGAGTGATCGATGAAAACGGCAAACGTATCAAGACACAGCCTCTTGACACGGAAGCTCGTAAGTCGTCATATACTCCTTTCATTCGTCTTTGCGCTAACCTTAAGCGGATGCTCAATAAAGTCCCTGGACTCGGAAACAGTCTCGGATCTTTCGCTGCTGGTTTGTTTCTCATTAAAGAACGGTTCGACTTGGCCGACAATCAACTTGAGAAAATCTTGTCTGAATTCGGAATCGAACCAACAGACTTCCTCGAAGAAAATGCTCAATGGTTCGTCCTTGAAGACGGAACCTTAGGACCTGGTGTTTATCGAATTAAGACCGCAAAAATTTGTAATCGATCACTTGAAGAAATAGTGTTACCAAAAGATCAAATCAAAGTTTATGATGGTAATCCAATTGGTGATGTTTTTGGTATTAATGTTTTTGAAGCAGTTCACCTCAAAACCAATCAAAAGATATATATTACAACAAGCGAGATTTACAAATGAGCCTATGGGACAACATAAGAAAACGTAGAGCAGCAGGTAAACCAAGACTCAAGCCGGGTCAAAAGGGATATCCTAAAACTCTAAACGTCGACGAAGAGATCACAACAACTGCTTCTATTCCTAATCCAGCTCAAACGGCACAAGGGCCTGTTGGAAAAGGAATGGTGTCTTATGTACATGATCGTCGTAGACGTAAAAAAGATCAAGCCGTTATGTTAAAACGGTTTAGAAAATATCTAGAAGACAAAGGCGTATATTAATGCTTCGAGTCTATATCTTAATCGTCATAGTGATGGCTATGGCCGGTGTTGGTTACGCGGCCAAGTATTACTATGACACGACTCAAGCAACCATCGCTACTCTCCGAGAAAACAATGTAAAGCTCAAAGGCGCGGTTGAAACTGCCGAAATGAGTCTTGCACTGGTTGAAGACAGCTATGCTAAGATGTCTCAATTGAATACTCAATTACAAGCAGATCTACAACAAGCTGAAAAATATGGAGATGAACTTCGTGGTAAATTAAGTAGATTAAATTTAGTACAAGATGCGTTGAAAGACGCAGCTCGATTAGAAGGAAAGATGAATGGCGCAACGGCAAAACTTTGGCGTGGCTTCATGGCTGACACTGGCAATACTGAGCAGTATGATCTTCCTGAGTGGTTGCAGCCGCTTCCAACCGGAACCGGAAATAGTAACAGTAACTCAAGTGAAGAAAGTTCAGATAGCAACAGTAGCCCGGCCGAAACCACTCCAGCTAACTGATACACGAGTCTTCGTTGTAACAGAAGAAAATTTTGACGCATTCGTAGAAGAGTTCAAAGGTATCTACGGTGAAGTTGCTTTTGTTGCCTTGTCTATGCAAGACTATGAAAACCTTGCACTCAACGTTTCGGATCTTCGCCGATATATCAATCAACAAACACAGATTATAGTTTACTATGAGAAAGCAGTGACTGACGAGCCAAAAGAGGAGAATGCTCAAGATGGAACTGGATCTCAACCTAGCGAATAAATTTGCTAAAATGGCAAACATTGCCTACCAAGACTTAGGCGCTAAAATTGAATATATGGGTCTTGGGTATACCGATCATATCTTTCTTGAGAATGACGGTGCTCAATGTCATGTAGTCTGGAATGCAGATGAAATGGCAATTTGTTTTAGAGGTACTGAACCTTCTGAATTATCAGATGTTCTTGCGGATCTCAATGCACTTCCAAAAAAGAGTATGACAGATGGTTGGGTTCATCGTGGATTCCGTGGTGAACTTGATAAGCTATGGGATAAGGTAAAAGAATTAGCTCACAACGATAAAAAGCTTTATATCTGTGGACATTCTCTTGGTGCCGCAATGGCAACCATTTGTACTTCTCGTATAGAAGAATTTAGAGATGTTGAAGCACTATACACATATGGATCTCCTCGGGCTGGTACACGTTCCTTTGTGAAAGGAATTAAAACAACTCATTGGAGGTTTGTAAATAACAATGATATCGTTACACGAGTTCCTTTGGCTCTTATGGGGTATAAACACCATGGGAATCTTTGTTATATTAATCATTATGGCAAGATTCGGAAAATGACCGCATGGCAGAGAATCAAGGACAAATTTAGAGGATATAGATCAGGACTACTTGACGGAGCACAAGACCACTCCATGACAAATTATGTCAACTACACAATTGTGGAGGGTTAAATGCAACAAAACGAATATGACGTACACGTTATCAAAGTAGTTGATGGCGATACTGTCGACGTAGATATCGATCTTGGTTTCGGTATCTGTTTAAAAGACGAGCGCGTTCGGATCATGGGTATCGACACACCAGAATCTCGTACTTCAGACAAAGTTGAAAAGCTATTTGGTCTTGCCGCAAAAGAAAGACTCTATTCTCTACTCGAAAAAGATGCTAAACTTATCACCACCGAAGATAAATCTGGTGAAGATATGAAGGGTAAGTTTGGTCGTATTCTCGGAGATTTTAGAGCTGCAGACGGTCGACTAGTAACTGAGATCATGATTGAAGAAGGACACTGTGTTCCCTATCATGGTGAAAGTAAAGATGATGTTCAATCACAACACATGGTTAATAGAGAAAGATTGTTGGCCGAAGGTGTTGTATCAAAAGAAGACTATGATGCTGCAATGAAGGAAATGGAAAAATGATAGAAAGAATGTTTGCAGATACGCTATGGATATATACAGCTATAGCCGGTTCTCTTCTTGGTGCTGCTTTTCTAGCATACTTTAAAGATACGAGAGCTGGTTTATGGTGTTATGCCAAGCTAGATCAATTCCTTGATTATCTTGTAGCAAGATGGGGATTAACTTGGTTTGAACAACCAACCGACGCATGGAGAAAGAAGTATCCATTTGTCACAAAGAAGATTGATGAGCTTGAAGCTCGTATAGTTGAACTCGAGAAAAAAGATGGATGATCTTGACAGACGAGTTTTAGAGTTAAAAAGAAGAATTGAGGAATTAAAAGCAAAGTTATTTCCTCCAAAAGATAATGGAAAAGAAAATGAGAGATGATATTCTTGCCGCCTTTGAGTCTCATGCTAGAGGCCATATTGATAAACATCGAATGAATGTTGAAGTTTATCTGAATAATCCAGTTGGTGTTGGTGAACACCCTGATATTATGGAAGCAATTGAAACGGAAATGGAACAGATCGCTAAATACGACGATATGTTAGAAATGGTAAAAAAATATTTTCATGATTAAGAAAAATATTTTATAGTTTATTTGCTCACAATGTGGGTTTACAAAATCTGCAAAATGATATATAATAGACCAGTTAAAAAAATCAAATTACACCAATAGGAGAGTTCAATGGCAACAGCTCATGTTGACACAAGACAGTTTTTGTCTCAAACTAAATTTTATGAAGGATACTCTCGTTTTATCGATACAGAAAATAGATACGAGACTTGGGAAGAAGCTGTAGATCGCGTGATTACAATGCACGCTGATAATTATAAAGATAAGCACAATGAGCTGGAACCGTATTTAGACGAAGCACGACAAGCGTATAAAGAACAGCGTGTATTGGCTGCTCAGCGCTCTCTCCAATTTGGTGGTGAACAATTATTAAAACATCAAATGCGTATGTATAACTGTACGTCATCTTATGCTGACCGTGCTGCATTCTTTGGTGAAGTCTTTTATATTCTCCTTTGTGGTGCTGGTGCTGGTTTCTCAGTTCAGACACATCATGTTGCCAAACTTCCAAAGATTGCCAATCGTACAAAACAAGCTAAAGGTTATATTGTAGAAGATTCGATTGAAGGTTGGGCTTCTGCTCTTGACGTTTTGATGTCATCATACTTTGTTGGCGGTGGTAAACATCCAGAGTTTGAAGGTCGTCGTGTTTTCTTTGACTTGACTCAGATTCGTCCAAAAGGTTCTAAGATCTCTGGTGGATTCAAAGCACCTGGGCCTGAAGGTCTTCGTCGTTCTCTTGATAAGATTGAGCATCTACTTCAAACAATTGTGATTGACCAAAAGAAGCCAGTAGATCTAAAGCCAATCAACGTGTATGATATTACTATGCATGCGGCTGACGCCGTTCTTTCTGGTGGTGTTCGTCGTTCGGCTACAATTTGTCTTTTCTCTCCTGATGATGAAGAGATGATGAATGCTAAGACTGGTAATTGGTTTATTGACAATCCACAACGCGGCCGTTCGAACAACTCAGCTGTCATCGTTCGTGGTGAAGCTAAAAGAGAAGAATTTGCTAAGCTGATGGAATCAGTAAAACAGTTTGGTGAACCAGGATTCGTCTTTGTTGAGTCAACAGAGCATACCACTAATCCATGTGTTGAGATCGGTATGTTCCCACAGATTGATGGAGAGTCTGGTTGGCAGGGTTGTAATCTGACCGAGATCAATGGTGGCATGTGTAAGACAGAAGAAGATTTCTATAAAGCATGTCGTGCCGGTGCCATCCTTGGTACTATTCAAGCCGGATACACCGATTTTAAGTTCTTAGGTCCAACATCGAAGAAAATCTTTGATCGTGAAGCACTCCTTGGTGTTTCTATTACAGGATGGATGAATCAACCCGATATTCTATTCAATCCAAAAGTTCTAGAAAAAGGAGCCAAGATTGTCAAAGAAGTCAATAAAGAAGTTGCATCCATTATTGGTATTAATCCCGCTGCTCGTACTACTTGCGTTAAGCCAAGCGGTAATGCATCAGTTCTTCTACAAACCGCTTCTGGAATTCATGCTGAACACTCAGACATGTATATCAGAAACGTGCAAATGAATAAAGAATCAGAAGTAACACAAGCAATTATTAAATCAAATCCTTATATGGCTGAAGAGTCTGTGTGGTCTGCTTCTGGTACTGACGTTGTAGTGTCATTCCCAATCATTCCACACAAGGGTTCTATTCTCAAAGATGAACTCCTTGGCGTTACTCATCTTGAGAAAGTCAAACTGGCTCAGAAACACTGGGTTGTAGCTGGTACGAACGAAGAACTTTGTGCAGACAAAGGTATTCGGCATAACGTATCAAATACAATCATTGTTGACAACTGGGATGAAGTAGAAGAATACGTATTTAAGAATCGTAATTCTTTTGCCGGTATTTCATTCTTGTCAATGAGTGGTGATAAAGACTATAATCAGGCTCCAAACACTGCAGTGATTGATTCAAAGAGAATGGTAAAGACCTATGGTGATGCCGCAATCTTTGCTTCTGGTCTTGTCGTTGATGCTCTCAAAGTATATAATAACTTGTGGGATGCTTGTTCTACAGCTCAAGGCTTTGGTATCGATATCTCTCTTGAGTCTGCCGATAACTCAGCACGTGCTGACTGGAATCGTCGATTCAAAAACTTTGCCGATAACTATTTGGATGGCAATATTAAGAAAGCAGAACATTGTTTGAAAGATGCTTATCTTCTACATAAATGGAATAAGATTCAAGCAAACCTCAAGCCAATTGATTGGAAAGATGGTTTGACCGAAAAGAAATATACCGATGTGGATACACTCGGTGCTGCAGCATGTGCCGGTGGAGCTTGTGAAATTGACTTCTAATGTACCATCACCTTGCATACAGGTGTGTACAATTATTGATGGTTTTTGTATTGGGTGTGAACGCTCTGCAAAAGAGATTGCAGAGTGGTTCAAAGCTACAGATGAAAGAAAACTAGAGATCTTAGAAAGGATCCGTCAATGAACGAATATCGTATAGAGTGTCATGCGTGTGATGATGAAATGACTGTGATATGCGGTACAGACGTTCCAGCTTTTTGTCCGCTTTGTGGAGAAGAAGATCTGGTCGTGACAAGAATGGATGAAGAACTTGATATTGAGGTTGAAGACGAGTAATATATACTCGTATGTGGTATTATAATGATAAAGAATTTAACGACACTCCTGAAGAATACCAAGGGTTTGTTTATCAAATTACTGAGATCGATACCGGTAAAAAGTATATCGGTAAAAAGAATTTTTGGAAACCAAAAACACTACCCAAAAATTCAAAGAGATCTAGACGAGTACGGACTCGAGTTGAGTCCGACTGGAGAACTTACTTTGGTTCGAACAAAGAAGTCCAGTTACTTGTCGAAGAAAAAGGTATAGATAATTATGAGCGAATAATTCTTAAGCTTTGTAAAACAAAGGGTGAGATGAGTTATTACGAAGCAAAAGAACAATTTGATAGAGATGTTCTTTTTAGCGACGAATATTACAATGAATTTATTGGGTGTAAGATACACTCAAGACATGTAAAAGGATAAATAAGGTTATGCAATATGTACATGAAGTCCTTGACAAGGCAAGAAAAGCCCGGCATAAAGCTGATAAAGTTCGTATCTTAAAAGACAACGAATCTTGGGCATTGAAAGATATTTTGCGTGGTACATTTGAAACTACGCTTGAATGGAATTTACCCGGGGGCGAACCACCCTACACACCCAGCGAACCCCACAACGCACCGGCCAATCTTCTCAAAGAACATACACAGTTTGTATACTTCGTCAAGGGATTCAAGGAGTCTAACAGGCTGACTCCTGTGAAGCGCGAAAGTATATTCATCGGTTTGATAGAGGGTATTCACCCTGAGGACGCTAAGCTCGTCATTAATATGATAAACAAAGAAAAACCAGAAGGCATCACTCGTAATATAGTACAGGAGGCATTTCCCAATCTATTGCAGGATTGATGTCACAACCCTAACCGGAGACAATAAATGCCAGCAATTCAACTCGAACGACTACGTAACGATATTCTTGAATTAGACCAATATATCTTTAAACTTCAATCAAGGGGATCGTTAGATCGAGTTAAGAAACTCTTAGAAAAGAAATCATTCTTGGAAGAAAGGTTAGCAGCAGTCATTTAATTGTTTACATTGCCCCTGTTCTGTGATATAATATACATATCATTTGAACAGGGGTTTTTACTATGAATATTTTTGTTTTACACGAGGATCCGGTTGTAGCGGCTCAATTACAATGCGACAAGCATGTCGTCAAAATGATTGTCGAGTCAGCTCAAATGTTGTCAACTGCTCATCGTATTCTTGACGGTACTGTTCAAATTGCTCCATCAAAATCTGGTAAACGGATGGTAAAACATTATCGGTTGTTTGAAGATCCTGAAATGGATCAGATACTCTATAAAGCTGTACACCATAAACATCCGTGTACTGTATGGACGATGGAGTCAGCCGATAATTATCTTTGGCATTGGCGTCACTTCGAAGCTCTTTGCGAAGAGTATACATATCGGTATGGTAAAGTCCATGCGACTTCTTTGTTGAAGTCTCCATTGTGGACTTTGCCGCATAATATACCTATGATAAAGAAAACTCCGTTTAAGTTGGCAATGCAGTCAAATCCGGAGTGCATGTTCCCAGAAGATCCGGTACGGTCATATCGGATGTTCTATCAGACAAAACAAGATCGCTTCAAAATGACCTGGACGAAGCGTGACCAACCGTGGTGGTTTAATAATGTACACAGCACTTGATCGTTATAAAATTCTACAAGATGAAATAAAAAAGCTTGAAGCTCAACTGCAACCTCATGACACCGGTCATATCAGTACAGCAATTAGTGTATTAGGTAAACGGTGTATCGAACTTGAAGAGGAAATCAATGCCCGTCTACACGCTACGCGATAATAAGACTGGAACCGAATGGGATGTCAATTGTAGTTTTGATGAACTACAAACTATCCTTGACGAACTTCCTGACACATCTCGTGTTTGGAAACCGAATAATTTTATTACGCAACATGGTTCTATACATAGTAGAACCGATACAGACTTCCGTAGTCACCTCAAAGCAATTAAAAAGAAATATCCTGGGAACACGATTGACAACTCATGAGCAATAACTCTTCACGCGTAAAGGCCGGTGATCTTTACGAATTTGATGCTATCACTAAGAATCAAGAGAAGACTTTCAATCTTTGGGATGAAGGTGAAAATCTTGTGTTGATGGGATCTGCTGGTACCGGTAAAACATTCATTGCTTTATATTTGGCTCTTGATGAATTACTTCAAAAAGATACACCATATGATAAAGTGATTATTGTGAGATCTGTAGTACCAGTACGTGAAGTTGGTTATCTCCCAGGAAAATTAGAAGAAAAAACAGCAGCCTTTGAAGCACCATATAAAGCAATTTGTGAAGAACTCTTTGCTACACAAGCTGCTTATAATAAGATGATTTCAAGTCATCAGATTCAGTTTGAGACAACATCATTTATCCGAGGAAGGACATTTGATCGAGCAATCATCATCGTCGATGAAATGCAGAACCTAAACTTCCACGAACTTGATTCAGTCATGACTCGAGTTGGTGAAAACTGTCGGATTATTTTTGCCGGAGACTATCTTCAGTCAGACTTTCAACGAGAAGGTGAGAGAGATGGATTGATGAAGTTTATAAATATAATTGAGAGGATGAATAACTTCTCAGTTGTTCAGTTTGGATGGGATGATATTGTTCGCTCCGGTATTGTCCGCGATTACATCGTCACTAAGGAGATGTTAGGACTCAGATAAATGTTAAGATATTTTGTGGCTATGGCATTGTTAGTCACGCCTGCATACGCAGTCGAATGGTTTGGTAAACCAGTTCAATGCGACACAGCTAGTGCTGTAACAAGACTCATGAAAGAAAGAAACCAAGAACCACTCTTTGCTGGTATTGGTCACGTAAAAGTAGGAATTGATGATCCAGTAGTACATATGCCGGTGATGGTCTTTGCAAATACAGAAGATAAAACATATCACGTGATAGAATACAACATGGGATCTAACCAAGTGTGTATCGTATCAATGGGAAGCAACTTAGATTTTAATGCTGCTGATTGGTATTATAAAGAGTAAAAATAAGTTGTTTACTTTTTGAAATAACTATGGTATAATAAATAAAAAATTGAATGAAGGAATCTTATTATGGGGTTTATCCATGAAAAAATCGATATGGGCTATGAAATCTTGGATCGCACAGACAGTCCTGATGGGAGGAGATATGTTACCTTGGATGGTAATGCTTATCCTTCTGTTACTACTGTCCTTAGTATCTTAAACGAAGAATCTATCGCCAAATGGCGTGCAAGAGTAGGTGAAGAGGAAGCCAATCGTGTTGGCCAACGTGCTGCCACGCGTGGTACTGCTGTACATAGTCTGATTGAAAAGTATCTCAAGAATGAACCAGACTGTCGTGATGGATTCCTTCCACATGTAGTTCAATCTCTCGAAAATCTCAAACCATTGTTGGATAAACATGTCACAAAAGTCTATGCGCAAGAAGTCCCGCTATATTCTGATCACCTTCAATTGGCAGGAACATGTGATGCTGTGGTTGAGTGGGATGGTGTACCCACAATTGTCGATTGGAAAACCAGCCGAAGACCAAAGAAAAAAGCCAACATTGGAAATTATTTCATGCAGCTCGCCGCCTACGCAGTAATGTGGGAAGAGCGTACTGGTATGCCTATCAACCAGACTCGTATCGTAATGGACGTGGATGACTTCCATCCAGTCATGTACAAAGAAACACGTGATAATTGGATCGATAAGCTTATTGAAACACGTGACGAATATAATCGACGACAATTATTCCACTCATAAAAAAAAATGAGCTAACTGCTCACTTTTTTGTTTACAAACCCTCTTTTTCAGTGTATAATATTCTTATAAAATGGAAAAGAGGAGATTATCCATGTCATCAAGAGGAATTTCACCAGCTCAGTTAAAGCGGAACATTCAAGCCCTTCCACGTGAAAAGCGTCGTGAATCAATCGAACGCTTCATGCGTATTCTTCCAGTTCAAATCATGGAAGAAGTTGGTCGTCCAAATCCAAACGTAAAAGTTATCAAATATCTTGAGTCTCAAGTCCGGATGATTAATGGTCTTTGGACAGACTACTTGATTGAGTTCCATGTAAAAGGAGACCACAATGCTTAATCTTTTTGTTGGTCTTACTCTTGGTATTCTGATTGGTATCTACCAACCAGATCTCGTTATTGAATTATTTGAAATTGTAACAGGAGCTATAAGTGACAATTTATCTTGACATGGATGGTGTGATCGCTGACTTCTTCAGTGGTATTGAACTTAAGTACGGTGTTGATCACTGGAAGTCAATCCAAGATCGTGAGATTAAGTTTAAAGAACTCGCTAACACTGACTTCTTTTATACGCTTCCGATTTTTAGAGAAGATCGTGGTCCTCGTAGAGCAGGTGCTAGTATATCCTGTGAGATCATACGGTTCGTTAACGAACTTACTAACGGTGACTGGGGTATTTGCTCCTCGCCACTTAAAGGTGATCATAACAACTCATCCTATTGGAAACGTCGTTGGCTAGAGGACAAAAAATATATGCCACCGTTGGTTGAGAACTGTATCTTTACAAACAACAAACATAAGTATGCTGTAAATCCACTCACACGTAAACCAAACATTCTGGTTGATGATAAACCTGACAATATCAAACGATGGAATGAAGCTGGTGGTATCGGTATTCGCTACCAAGCAAATGAAGATGATCTAGAAGAATACCTGTTTGTTGAATTGGAGAAAGCATGCAAATTGGCGAGATACTAAGACTTCGGTTTGAATTTGAAGAACTGACTCAGGGCTATAATATGCCGGAAGGTTCTGATATAAATACACTCGAGTGGTTTATTGAAAACGGACATCGTTCCAATTCACTTCGTAATGGATTTGATGATGCTAAAAAAATTGCACATACAATCGTTACGGAGCAAAAGGAATGGCTGAAGAAGACAAAAAACCTACAATAACCATCGATGCAGATGCTATCGAAGGTGCTGATACAAATGGCGATGGCCATGTATCTAAAGAAGAAATGGAGATGCATTTGGAATTCAAGAGAAAAGCTCTTGAAGATGCAGACGCTCAGAGAGACGCTATTCGTAAGATGGCATGGTTCTCTTTGATTGGTTTGTTAATCTATCCAATTGGCATTGCTATTACTTCTGGTTTCGGTATGGATAAAGCATCTGAATTAATTGCGGACATTGCCCCAACTTACTTTGCATCGATTGCAGTCTTAGTTTCTGCTTTCTTTGGTGCTGATGCTATAGCAAATAAGAAGAACGGAAAATGATTAATTGGCTATTGAACTTGTTTAGAATAAAAGAACCAAGAATCCCTGGTTATCTTGGACGCGATTTGAGTCAACATCGTGTTCATGCAACGAAGTATGAAGACTTATGTAAGTAATATATACTTTTGTTATGAAAAATCTGATATTCCAATATTACATACCTTATGAATCATTCGACGCCGATATGGGCGGTGTCGAGATGCCAGACTGGGCAAAGGCAGGATCAGAAAATGCTCAGAAGTATGCCAAGTATTGTGGTGCAGAATATCTACTGAGCCACGATAGATACTTCGATCATTTAGATCCTCGCCTTGATTCTCTACGACTTTTCTACGATCCACAATTCGAACAGTATGACAATATCCTTACATTGGATCTTGACATGTTAGTTTCAACTCCTTTCAATATATTCGAAAGCTTTGAACAAGATGCTGATGTAGCAATGGTGCATGAGCTTGGTGTACATACAGGCGGACCATCTGGTTGGATGCGTAATGTAATGGATAAGCCAATCTATCAACGTGGCATTATTGCATATGGTAAGCATCTATTCGGCAAAGGGTGGATGTTTCCTAAGTCAAAGCTTTATCCAGAAGAACGATTCCGCTATCTTAATGGTGGTCTTCAACTGTGGACAAAACATGGTCGGCAAAAGGCACGTGAGATCTTTACTTCGGTCGACAACTACGTTCTTCATACACGATATACAGAACAAATGTATGTAAACCTTCAGTTGTCACAATTACAATTTAACGTTTTTGAGTTTGATACATATTGGAATAGAATGCCATATCAATGGCAAGGTGGACCTGACGGCAGGATTAACCACTTCCTTGCTCGTACTAAGTTCAATATGCCTAAATTATGGAAGGACATGAAAGATGGCAAGATATCTCGAGATTGCAGCTGGATTCAAAAGGGGTCTTAACTGGGACGCTGTACGTGACGTTGCAGATCCAGCTAAAGGCGTAGAAAAATACGACATGAGAGATCTCCCTATGAAGGGAGTCATGGATAATACCTATGATGGTGTTTATTCTGAGCATTTTATAGAGCACCTCTACAAAAGAGAAGGTGTCGACTTTCTCATGGAAATGAAACGTGTACTCAAACCGGGTGGTACAATTCGTACTGTCTGGCCTCCACGTGAGTTCGTTGACAAACTTCTATCAGACGAACCATTGACTCCAGATGAAGAATTCTTCTGTGCAGCTTATCATAAGTTTTATGTTGTACAACATGGTTTTTGTCCAAAAGAATATTTGAATGAATCAATTCGAGTACAATGTGCTCAAGGTCTTCTATGGCAAAATGATGAACACAAATATGTCTGGGGCAAAGAAGAGTTAATGGAAACTCTGAAAGGCCTTGGCTTTATACTGGTTCGATCTCATAAGTATCAAGACAGTAGAGTGGCAGATTTTAAGAATATAGATACAGATGGTAAGATCAGAATGTTACATTCTGCTGTAGTGGAGGCTCAAAAGCCGTGGTAATCGTAACCGAGTTTAAGGGAGATCAAAAGAGTTTCCACCACTATTGGTGTCCACTCATGTATAAGCACCAAGAATGCTCTTTCTATATTAAAGGTGAGTTTATCTATCCAAGAGATCTGAAGAATCTACACGTGAATAAAGAGCCAAAAGGTGGACCAATATTAAATTGTCCTATTGACAAGATTCCACAGTATCGTGGTATGATTGAATTACAGAAGAAAGATAAGAATTGGAAAGGCACCGAAAAAGATATTGGTGATTGGTTTTATGATCTGGGATAAATTTTCTAAAGAAATTCGCCAATATTTCGAGCTAGATCCTGAAAATTTTTTAAAAGGCGATACAGCAAGAAAGACGTACAATGGCACTATTGTTCGAGTGTTTCGCCAAAATTGGCCAAATGAAGATGAGAAAGATCCATATCTTGATCTGGTAAAAGACGAACATACCTTTGGCACAAATACTTATAGAGGATTTACTCAAGCAACTCTTCGTTCTATTCTTTATATTCGAGAAATGGAAAAATACTTTGATCCATCAAAGGTTGAATATTTGCTTGACTTTGGTCCGGGATATGGTAATAACGCACGTGTATGGCATACACTCTTTCAAACACCAAACATTATAATGTGTGACTTGCCAGAGTTGCATCCTATTTCAAAGTATTATTTAGATAAGCATGGTATTGAAGCAAAATGGATTCACAGTGGAGAAATAAAAAAGCCACCAGTCAAAGAGTCTCTTTTCTTTGCAACGCATAGTTTAAATGAATGCCCTTTAGATGTGCGTAGCAAAATTTGCCCATGGTTATCTACATTTGAGCACGTGTACATTGTATATAATGGTGAGTTTTTTGGTGTGAATAACATCGAATATTTTGAAACACTAGCAGAAAATTTACCACACAAAACGGTTGACTTAGTATTTAATGAAGCTACGGCCAAATGGTCTCTCATAGCAACGGGGTTATAATGGAAATTAGAGATCCAAATGAACTGTTAACACACAAGCGATTTGATGTCGTGATTAAGTACTTGTATGCGTCAAATCTATCAAGTGATTTTTATAAAAGCATGTACAGAGAGCACCTTCAATGTTGGAATAACTTTAGTGAGAAAGAACCACCAAAACATGGGTTTGAAGAATTCGACAGAGCGTTTCATTCAATTATTCATAACAATGTCGATGAGCCAGTTCCAGTACAAGAAGGAAAACATATCGCAAATGGTGCTCATAGATTAGCAGCTGCGTTATATCATCAAAGACCTATTAATACTAGACCTGCTACAGAAGAAGAAAATTATCCTATTATAGCTGATTATAAAGTGTTTTATAAAAAAGACTTACCAAAGCATATGATGGGAAGAACAGCAATCGAGTACGCAAAACTGAAACCTAACACTCATGTCATTTGTTTATTTCCTATTGCTCATACACGCATATGGGAAGTGAAAGAAATAATCAACCAGTACGTCAACGTGTTTTATGAAGATTTTGCAGAGTTAAACGCTGTAGGACAACTCGGTTTAATGAAAGAGATATACTTTGTCGAAGGTTGGGCAAATGAAGCAGGCATAAAGAGAAAAGGCGATCAGTGCTTTATGGGAAGGCCTGAAGTAACATTCATGTTAGTGGACGCAGAGAATCTCGAAACTGTAAAAGAAATGAAAGCTAAGATTAGAGCATTATTTAATGTTGGCAATCATTCTGTACACATTAGCGATTTTCATGAAGACGCTATCAGAATAGCTAAAACGGTATTTACTGAGAACAGCATAGATTTTCTCAATAGAAGAAAGAATGTTTCATTTCCAAATTATACAAAGCTTATGGCTGAGTTAAAACCAAATGACAATGAAGTGATTACAGGTTCAAGTGTTCTATCACTATATGGCCTGAGAGATTGTAAAGACATAGACAAGATTTACTATAATGATCCACCGGCTGACTCTCACAATCTATACTTGAAAAAACTTTATAAATTAACTGTAGATGATATTGTGAATGATCCAACTTATCACTTTTATTATCAAGGGTTTAAATATGCCTCTTTAGATGTAGTCAAAAATATGAAGGCAATAAGAGATGAATCGAAGGATGCGAGAGATTTGAAATTGATAAGGGAAATCGAATGAAAAATTTAATTTATCAAGTATGGGCAGGTGAGCTACGACCCGGTTGCAAGTATAGCTCTCGGTTGATGAAAGCATATGCCGATCTGATCGGTGCAGATTATCGACTGGACATTGATCCGAACATCGCGTCAAAGACTGTAGATGCGAATGGTATGTATTGGGAATGGTTGAATCCTATGATAGACGATTCATTCTTAGAATACGACAATGTTTGCGTGGTTGACCTTGATATATTTCCGGTTGATGGCTTAGCAGAAAATATTTTTGAAGAAGAAATTGATTTATTTGGAGTGTGTACCGAACCATTCCAAGGTAAGTACCGAGCGTCAACTACTATCGGTGGATCGATCAATCGAGATAACGATGAGAAGTGGGCAAAGATCTGCAAAGAGTTATACGGTAAGCCGTTGCCAAGAGATAAAGATGGTTATCTGAAAGTATACAATGCAGGGATGGCCGTGTTAACACGTGAAGGTATGGAACTCATGCGTGAGAAATGGGTGCCGTTTCAAGACTACACTAACGCTATGAGACCACATGGACTTGGCAGGTTCTATACAGTGGATCAGAATTACTTTCATGCTATGATTGTCGCAGGTGGTCGTTATACTGAAATGCATAACGGTTGGAATAACTACATTCACTATACTCGTGGTCCACTTGGTCTTGCTGATCCGATCCATGACAGCCGCACAAAAGAAACTAAGTTTGTACATATCCAACTGAGTGGTGCTGATTACTTTGACGAGGAAAAACTATACAACATTACGAATAAGTCACGAGCTTTTTGGAAGCTAGAAGATGCGGCGTAATAAATCAACATCTCCGTCTGAATACATAAAGGTAAGGATGAGTCAATTACTTGATGAATCAAATAAATGCAATGATTCATACGATGCGCAGTGGTATATCAGAATGGCTGAAGAACTCAACTGGGTGTTGAAGATCATAGAAGGAAAAGATAATGATTAATGCTGAACTGAGTCATGTGACTACTCTTGAAGAATTTTATGAGTCAATTCGTTCTCAACAAGAAAAAGCACATGGTAATGACTATTGTAAGATGCACGATGCTGTGAATGAGATTGCAAAAGAGTGTAACTCTTATAAAGAACTTGGTACACACCAGGGTGGTACTCTTGCCAATGCTCTTCTTCAACCTACGTTAAAATATGTCGAAGGTGTTGATAATGACATGCATCGATATCGAAAGTTCCTTCAACCAATCGCAGAACAGTATGCTAAAGACAATAAGAAAGTATTAAAAATCAAAGAGGTTGACTCAACCGGTATTGATTCTCTTGGATATAGTACAGATATTCTATTGATTGACTCATATCATAAAGCATTTCATATGCAAAAAGAACTTGAACGACATGGTCCATATGTAAAGAAGTATATTGTGGCTCATGATACACACAAACCAGATGATCAGTTATACTGGTGTCTGGCAAATTGGGGATCCGATAATGGTTGGTCAGTTATGACTCGTAATCAGGAGAATGTCGGCTTTACGGTACTCAAAAAAGATGTCTAGGATTTATCCATTTGAATCATACGAAGAATATGTAAAAGTTCAAACAGAAATAAATAAAAATAAACTTGGTTGGGTATATGTCAAACCAAGAGTGATTCAGCGGATTGTAGAAGAAGTTAAATTTGCTGGATCGGTTCTATGCCACGGTACTCGTAACGGCGCTGAACAAAAGATGTTTCAAGTTCACTGGCCACAAGCAAAGGTACTTGGTACAGAGATTTCTGATACGGCTGATCAGTTTCCACATACAATACAATGGGATATGCAAGAACAAAAGAAAGAATGGATTGGCAGCTGGGACGTTGTATATACGAATGCATTTGACCATTGCATATATCCAGACAAAGCCTTGATGACTTGGAAAGACCAACTTTCAAATAACGGAGCATTATTTCTCGAGTATTCAGAAAGACAGTCTGTATATCAGGCATCTGATCCACTTGATGCTACTCTTGTGGAAGTGAAAGAAATGATACGACAGGCTGGATTCGGATTCATTGAACAGGTGAACAACGTTACGTGCCCAGCTGATGGAGTATTATTGAAATGCAAAATATAATCTTACAACACTTTGATGGTGATCTACGTCCACTCGATAAGTTATCAAAACAAAATATTGAAGCATATGCTGAAATGGTCGGAGCTGACTATGAGCTCGTAACAGGTAAACCATTTCGTAAACATCTGACTGCACCATGTCAAAAGGTGTACATGTTAGATGAGAAGTATGACAAATACGATCAGGTTCTCATGCTTGATATTGACATGTTTGCTCCAGTTGGTATGACTGAGAATGTCTTTGAACTTGAAGGTGTAGGTCTCTATGCAGAAACTCAACAGATGCTTCATCGTAAAATTACAAACCACAATCCAGCTTTTTCTTCGCTGAAAGCTCCATACTGGGGTGGTGCGATCTATAAGATGGATAAGGCTATGAGACAGAAACTACGTCGGAATCTTGGTGGAGATGAATCATGGATGAATCCTTATAATAAACTCTATCAATTTGAAGATGAAGGA
>Ga0129324_10000788_pt1 | contig 21845 bp, 21 predicted proteins | sample CPBDNA_7_FD_96879 | JGI IMG/M metagenome (GOLD analysis project Ga0129324, IMG submission 96879) | Freshwater to marine salinity gradient microbial communities from Chesapeake Bay, USA - CPBay_Spr_15_0.2_DNA | ecosystem: Environmental > Aquatic > Marine > Coastal | place: USA: Chesapeake Bay... | reverse complement strand
GCCTCTGATTCACAGATCTTTCCATCTGGTGTCATCAATACCGAAGTCATTAATCCGAGTGAACCGTAACCTTGTGCGACGGTATCTGACTGAACGTCGCCATCGTAATTCTTACAGGCCCACACGTATCCCCCATCCATACGCAAGGACATTGCGACCATGTCATCGATGAGGCGATGCTCATACCAAATACCGGCTGCATCGAAATCATTTTTGAACTCTGCTTCGAAGATCTCTTGAAAGATATCCTTAAATCGACCATCGTAGGCTTTAAGGATCGTATTTTTTGTTGAGAGATATACAGGGAACTTACGCAGTAATCCGTAATTAAGTGATGCCCGTGCGAAATCGCGAATTGAGTCATCGACGTTATACATCGCCATCGCAACACCCGATGATTTGAAGTCAAAGACTTCAAGATTCATGGCTGCCCCGCCGCCTTCTGGGACATAAGAAAGTGTGAGCTTTCCGGGACCCGGCACCTTAATGTCAGTTGCCTTGTACTGATCACCAAACGCGTGACGACCGATAACAATTGGCTTAGTCCAATGTGGGACAAGACGTGGAACGTTACTGATAATAATCGGTTCGCGGAAAATTACGCCACCAAGTATGTTGCGGATTGTTCCATTCGGAGACTTCCACATCTTCTTTAAACCAAACTCTTCAACACGAGCCTCATCCGGTGTAATTGTTGCGCACTTAATGCCGACACCATGCTTTTGGATTGCACGTGCGGCATCGATGGTGACCTGATCATCGGTTGCATCACGGTGTTCCATACCGAGGTCGTAATATTCAAGATTGACATCAAGGTAAGGAAGGATCAGTGAATCCTTGATGAATTGCCACATAATGCGAGTCATTTCATCTCCATCAAGTTCTACAACAGTTCCTTCAACTTTAATCTTGGTCATTTTCTTCCTTTACTGTGAGTCCGAGAGTTTTCTATCCTTATAGTGATTCTTAAAGCGTGAGGACATCGGCTTGCTTAGCGCGTACTGCTTCTGCGGCTTCTTTAAGGGATGCAAGCTCTGTATCCGTTAACTGTGTTTCAACAACTTTCTTCACACCTTCACGGCCGATTGATGCCTCAACACCGAGATAGACCCCGGTGATTCCAAATTCGCCATCTACCCACGCGCAGACAGGCATGATCGCTCCTGAATCTTCAATAACAGCTTTAGCCATACGAGCTGCTGCAGCCGATGGTGCGTAATACGCAGAACCTGTCTTGAGAAGGGCTACTACTTCAGCGCCACCATTGCGTGTGCGCACAACCAATTCTTCAATCTCTTGGGCAGATAACTTCTCAGATAATGCAACACCGTTAACCGTGCAACGGCTTGGCACTGGAACCATGGTGTCTCCATGTGATCCAAGTGTCAGCGTCTTCACAGATGAGACCGGGACTGAGAGTTTTTCAGCGACAAAGTCGGTAAAGCGCGCGGTATCTAGCATTCCTGCCTGACCCATGACGCGATTCTTTGGGAAGTTGGTAGCAATCTGCGTCAACGCTGTCATCTCATCGAGTGGATTGGAGACCACAATGATGACTGCTTGAGGAGAATGCCTAGCAATATTTTCTGCAACACCACGAACGATTCCTGCGTTGACGCCAATTAAATCCATACGACTCATACCCGGCTTGCGGGGAAGGCCTGCAGTAATAACAACAACATCTGAATTTGCTGTCGCTTCGTATCCGCCGCCATCAGCAGTTGTCGTCGCACCGATAATCTTAGTTTCAAAGCCCTCAATTGAGCGTGATTGGTTCATATCGAGTGCCAGACCTTCTGGTTTGCCCTCGAGAATATCTGTCAGGACAACGGTGTCGAAGATGTTGTACTCGGCTAAGCGAAGTGCTGTGGTTGATCCGTAGAAACCGCTTCCGACGACTGTAACTTTCTTTGCCATATATCAAACCTCTTATAAAGTGAGTGGGGCTAACGATGCAGCCGATTGAGCGTAATCCTACAACCCACGTGGGAGGGCGATTGCCATGGCGAAAAGTGATATTGCAATCACTAGTGGCAGGTAGGTGGGAATCATCCCCCGATGAGGTGTGGTTTTTCGCCCCACCAGGATGATGAAACCCATTGCAAGGGCGATCACTAGTGCGCCAACTCGAATCAATGAGAAGACTCCTGCAATGATGCCGATGACCAGTGCTAGGTGCGCAATCTTGAGTGAGAGAATCATTACCTTTCACTCGCCTCGATGACATTTTGTAAAAGCATTGCCCGTGTCATGGGACCAACTCCGCCAGGCATCGGTGAGATGTAGCCTGCTCGCTTTTGCGCACCTGGATCAATATCACCAATTAATCCAGTATCGGTGCGTGAAATTCCGACATCAATAAGAACTGCGCCTTCTTTAATCATATTCACCTTAAGAAAATGTGGCACACCAATGGCGGCAACGACAATATCTGCCCTTACGGTGTGAGAGGAAAGATCTTTTGTACCTGTATGCGTCAGAGTTACCGTAGCATTTTCCTGTCGTCGCGTTAAGAGTAAACCGAGCGGACGACCAACGGTAATGCCACGACCGATTACAACAACTTCTGCGCCATTAAGTGGAATTGCGTAATGGCTGAGAAGTGCGACGATTGCTCGTGGAGTGCAAGGCAGTGGCGCATTGTATCCTGCAACTAGTCGACCAAGATTAATTGGGTGAAGACCATCGGCATCTTTAGCTGGATCAATCGCCTCAAGAATTTCCTGAGTATTAATCCCCCGTGGCATAGGAAGTTGAACGATATATCCAGTGCACTCAGATGCCGCGTTGAGATCTTTTACTGCTGCCAACACATCACTCTGGGTAGCACTCACTGGAAGATCTATTCGAATAGATGCGATTCCCACTTCTTTACAATCGCGATGTTTGCCGTCAACATAAGAGTGCGAGCCAGGATCATCGCCAACCAAAATAGTTCCAAGTCCAGGAACCTTTCCTACTAACTTCAGCTGAGAGGTTCGATGCGCTAAATCTTTCTTGATCGAGGCGGCTAAGGCTTTACCATCAAGAATCTGCGCGCTCATCTCTCTATTCTAACCGCTCAGGCGTGGGAGAAATGTCGAGTGCCGGTGAAGAACATCGCCACACCAGCGGCATGAGCGGCCGCGATAATCTCTTCATCTCGAATACTTCCACCAGGTGCAACCACAGCGATGACGCCAGCGCGAAGCAGAATTTCTAACCCATCTGCAAAGGGGAAGAAGGCATCACTTGCTGCCACAGTGCCAGCGACTCGATCACCGGCTCGATCAACTGCAAGTTTGGCGCTATCTACTCGATTGACTTGCCCCATTCCAATTCCAATCGATGCACCATTTTTTGCGAGCAAAATTGCATTACTTTTTACTGCGCGAACGCTACGCCATGCAAATTTAAGATCTGCCAATACATCAGGGGCGAGAATTTCTCCTGAGACTTGCTTCCACCCATCAGTGCTATCTCCTGGAGCGCTAATCAAGTCGGTCTCTTGCAGTAAAGCTCCGCCAGAGACAGGGCGAAGTTCGACTGCACTCACGTGTGTTGCGGTGCATGTCAATATTCGAATTGAAGGTTTTTTTGATAAGACTTCAATCGCACCATCGTCATATCCAGGCGCAATAACAACTTCAGTAAAAATCTCCGCTAACGCGTGAGCCATCTCCAAAGAAACTTTTCTATTTGCTGCAACTACTCCACCGAAGGCAGATACTGGGTCGCAGAGATGTGCTGCTTTATAGGCTTGTGAGATAGTCTCTCCAACTGCAATTCCACATGGATTAGCGTGTTTGATAATCGCTACACAAGGGGCGCTGTGATCAAGGGCTGCTCTCCAAGCAGCATCTGCATCTGTGTAGTTATTAAAGGACATCTCTTTGCCGTGGTGTTGCAATGCACCAACAATTCCACCTGATGAGCTTCTGTAGATCGCCGCCTGTTGGTGTGGATTCTCTCCATAGCGCAGCGAACTTTCTTTTTTATAGATCTGGCCAAACCAATCTGGAATCCCTTGCGATGAATCAAGCCAGGTAGCAATTGCAAGGTCGTACTCTGCTGTCACTCTAAAGACTTCTAGCGCAAGCTCTCGTCGCTCTTCACCGCTAAATCCACCGCTAGCAAGAGCGCTAACGACCAATGGATACTGGTGTGGATTACTAATTACTGCAACGCTTCCGTGATTTTTGCCAGCGCCCCGTAACATCGATGGACCGCCGATATCGATCTGTTCTATACATTGCTCAAAGGTGGCACCCGATGTGATCGTTTCTGCGAATGGATATAAGTTGATGATGACAAGATCAAAGGGTGCAATATCAAGATCAGCTATCGCTTTGAGATGATCAGGATTGTTCTGATCCGCCAAAATCCCTGAATGAATACGAGGGTGAAGAGTTTTGACACGACCGCCCATGATTTCAGGGAATCCGGTATAGCTGCTGACATCGGTGACAGTGATTCCGGCATCACGCAACGTCGTAGCCGTTGATCCCGTTGAGAGAATCTCCACCTGCGCTTTTTGTAACGCATAACCTAGGTCAACGAGTCCGGTCTTGTCATAGACACTTATCAGTGCGCGCTTGATAATTTTTTTCGTCATGACCTGCCAATTTCTTTCATCGATAACAATGTGCCGATCGTGGCAACAATGAGAGATCTCTCGAGAATCTTAATACGCTCGTGGAGAGATTCTTCGCTTTCACCCTCAGTGATATCTAGGCTCTGCTGAGCAATAATCTCACCTGTATCAACGCCTGTATCGACCCAATGAATAGTGGTTCCGGTTCGGCTTGTACCGGACTCAAGAGCATCACGAACTGCATGTGCGCCAGGAAATAGCGGAAGAAGTGAGGGGTGGCTATTAATAATTGGAAAATGTGAGGTGATAGAGCTATCGAGAATGCGCATGAAGCCGGCGCTTACAATTAAATCCGCGTTTAGAGATGTGAGCAGAGTGAATAGATCTCTATTCCACTGCCCTCTATCGGCGAGCATAGGATGTAGATGTACTGGTACCTGATGGCTCTGGGCTCGAAGAATGACCGGCGCATCAGTGCGATCACAAATCAATCCAGCTACTGTGCAATTCAAGGTTCTACTCTCAACCGCATCAAATATTGCTTGCGCTAAAGTGCCAGAGCCAGAGGCGAGAATAACGATGCTCTTCATCGATTAAATATTCTCAGACGGGGTATGAATTTAATGGCGGTGAGTCCAATGAGTAATTCGAGTCCGACTGCGAGTTGAAATTTCCAGATCGAGACTCCGACTGCCCCCATGGCCGATGTGATCAATGAACCACTTGCAAAGTAGCCCAGTAAGCCCAACATAATGATGACTAGAAGGATACTCTGCCACGCGGTCTTCTCTGGCAGCGAGATTGTCCAGTAACCCAAGAGAATACCGATTGCAATGATGAGTAGTGAAAAGAGAAGAAAGTACATATTGGATTCCACTGGAAGTGCTGCAAGAAGCGGCAGGGCAGGAATTTGACCAATCTCTTGCGTCAATGGTGAGAGTTGAGTATCTGCGCCCACTGCAAAACCGGCACCGCTGATATAGGAAAGCGCTGCAATTGCCACATTCGGAAGATAGACGATATTAAGAATGAGAAGCAGAATCGAGCCGAAAATTCCAGGTGCAAGGACGGTAGTAATTAGTACACCTTGATCAAAGTTCCTGAAGAAAGCAATAGCAAAGATTGCAAAACCTAATGAGAGCAAGAGTGCAACTACACGAAAGGCAAAAATAACTGGAAGAGAAAATTGCACTCCTCGCCCAATGAGGAAGGTGCTAGCAAAGGCAATCAGGAATGCAAAGATGGCTGCAAGTGGCCAAACAGGGCGCACTCCATCTGAGCCAGAGAAAAATGCAATGAAGAATGCCGTAATCGCATAAAAGAGTGAGAAAAATAGACGCGCACCTGTGAGATTTGAGTAATCTCCGTCGAGTTTTATTACTGCGCGCTTAAATCCGCTGCGAAGTGCTAGCGCTGGAAAGATCAAGGCGCCAAGAGGAAGGTATGTCAGGCTGCCTGCAACGCCAGATGGCGAAAGGGATAAGTCAAAGTGCACATGGTGGGCAGCGAGCCAGATCCACATCGCGGCGCGAATTGGATCAGATGTCGTACCTGTTGTACTGCCAGCTGTTGCCCACGCAATGAGAGTAATAAATGCAAGAGGTAAAAGGAGAATCCCGGCGCTACGAAGTGATTGTGCAAAGGTGACCGCAAGGACACGTTGCACCATGGCAGATCAGCGCCCAAGAATGGCGCGCATAAAGCGCGCAGTTTCACTAGGAGTTTGTCCGACCTTTACACCCGCGGCTTCAAGAGCATCTTTCTTTGCCACCGCAGTTCCAGAGGAGCCCGAAACAATCGCACCTGCATGTCCCATGGTCTTTCCTTCAGGAGCTGTAAAGCCTGCAACATAACCAACAACTGGCTTTGTCACATACTCTGCGATAAATGCTGCTGCACGCTCTTCTGCATCTCCCCCAATCTCACCAATCATTACGATTGCTGTGGTCTCAGGATCATCTTGGAATGCACGGAGGCAATCAATGTGTGTCGTACCAATAACAGGATCTCCACCGATTCCAACAGCGGTGCTAAATCCAATATCACGGAGTTCATACATCATCTGATAGGTCAGCGTTCCCGACTTTGAGACAAGTCCGATCGGTCCAGCCTGTGTGATATTCGCAGGAATAATTCCAACATTTGATTTACCTGGGCTAATTAATCCTGGGCAGTTAGGTCCAATAATCTGAGTGGATCCTTTATCTTTTGCGTACGTATAGAAAAATGCTGAGTCATGTATTGGGATTCCTTCAGTGATCACGACTACAAGCGGCATTGCAGCATCAACGGCATCAATGACGGCAGCCTTTGCAAACTTAGGTGGAACAAAGACCACTGATGTATTGGCACCTGTTGCTGCCATCGCTTCAGCAACTGTATTAAATACGGGCAACTGGTGGCCATCGATATCCACGATCTGTCCACCTTTACCAGGTGTGACTCCACCAACAACTGCGGTGCCAGAGGCCAACATACGACGAGTGTGCTTTGTACCTTCAGAGCCAGTCATGCCCTGAACAATAATCTTGCTTGCGCTATTGATAAAGATTGCCATTTATTTCGCCGCCAATTCTGCAGCGCGTGATGCTGCTCCATCCATTGTGTCGAGCTGCTCTACCAATGGATGGTTTGCAGCGTTAAGAATCGCACGCCCCTCTTCCACATTATTTCCATCGAGGCGAACAACAATTGGTTTCGTTGCAGTTGAGCCAAGGGTTGCTAGGGCAGCAACAATTCCGTTTGCTACAGCATCGCATGCTGTAATTCCACCGAAGACATTAACAAAGACGCTCTTCACATCTTTATCGCCCAAAATAATTGATAGGCCATCAGCCATCACCTGTGCTGATGCTCCGCCTCCGATATCAAGGAAGTTGGCAGGGCGCATTCCGCCGAATTTTTCACCGGCGTAAGCGACAACATCAAGTGTGCTCATCACAAGACCAGCGCCGTTTCCAATGATTCCTACCTGGCCTTCAAGCTTTACATAATTCAGCCCTTTCTCTTTTGCCAGGGCTTCCAAAGGATTAGTTGCGCTGTGGTCTACTAACCCTTCATGGCTCGGTTGCCGGAACTCAGCGTTTTCATCAAGAGTAACTTTTCCATCGAGTGCGATAATTTTTCCATCGCTCGTCTTTACAAGTGGATTAACTTCAACAAGGGTTGCATCTTCAGCTGCGAATGCTTTCCAGAGAGTGACGAGAACATCGGCAACCTGTTCTGCAACATCTGCTGGAAATGCTGCTTGGGCGATAATTTCCTTTGCCTTTGCAACTGAGATTCCATCTACGGCAGAGACTGGTACCTTTGCTAGTTTCTCTGGTGCAGTCTTTGCCACCTCTTCAATATCCATTCCACCTGCAACAGATGCCATCACTAGAAATGTGCGGTTTGAGCGATCGAGCAAGATCGCTAAGTAATACTCTGATTCGATTGGCGCAGCTTGGGCAATCATCACCTGGTGAACGATGTGACCCTTAATATCCATCCCAAGAATTGCTGCTGCTTTCTCGCGTGCATCTTCCGCGTTTTCAGCAAGCTTTACGCCGCCAGCTTTTCCGCGTCCGCCAACTTTTACTTGAGCTTTCACAACTACGCGTCCGCCCATCTTTGATGCAGCGGCAAAGGCTTCATCTGCGGTGGTCGCTACTGCGCCTGCAAGTACAGGAACTCCATGTTTTTCAAATAGGTCACGGGCTTGATATTCAAAGAGATCCACGAGATTGCTCCTTTATGTAATGGGCACTGCTTGATGGGCACATTTTTAGTGGGTATTGGATGGCGCGTACCTCTTTCACTGTGCTCATCTTAGAGCCCGCGCTAGAGCTTCTCGACCGGCGCGTAGCGTAAAAGAAGGCGCTTTTGGCCGTAATCTCCAAAATCAATCGTTGCCTCCGACTTATCTCCTTCGCCAGCTACTGCAACCACAGTACCAAGGCCAAATGTGTCATGTGACACACGTTCACCAACAGTTAAGACCATCGCGCTGCTCTTTTTACCAGTTGCGCGCGGTGGTGGTGCAGATGCTGTGCGCGCGTTGCGAAGTGATGTCGAAGGGGTGAATGAACTGCCCCCTTCATTTCGCCATTCGATCACATCGGGTGGGATCTCATCTAGAAAACGGGAAGGCGGATTGTAATTCGGCGCACCCCATGACGAACGATATTCAGCGCGAGAAAGATAGAGGCGTTGTTGGGCACGAGTAAGACCAACATATGCCAGGCGTCGTTCTTCTTCTATCTCATCTTTATCATCAAAGGTTCGTGAATGTGGAAATATTCCATCTTCCATTCCAGTGAGAAAAACAGTGGGAAATTCTAATCCTTTAGCGGTGTGTAATGTCATGAGAGTAACTATGCCACCACGGTCTTGACTATCAGGAATTTCATCTGCATCAGCAACTAGTGAGACTTTCTCAAGAAAGCCTGCTAGTGAAATCTCTTCATCTTCAACCAGCTCATCAAATGAGCGCTCTTCATATTCCATTGCAACAGCGACAAGTTCCTTAAGGTTCTCCACTCGAACTTCATCTTGTGGATCGGTGCTTGCTTCAAGTTCTGTCAGAAGACCAGATTGTTCAAGAATTGCTTCAATAATCACGGAAGGTTTTGTCTTTGCTTCTACAAGTACAGCCAGCGCGCTCATCATGGATACGAATTGGGCAATCGATGCAGCGGCCCGAGTGGGAACTTCTGTTGCCTCAGCACACCGATTAAGTCCTTGCCAGAAAGAGATTTCACGGGATGCAGCAAAGAGATCTACCTCTTCCAAGGCTCGATCACCGATGCCGCGCTTTGGAATATTAATGATTCGCCGAAGTGAAATCTCATCTTCTAAGTTGGCAAGTACGCGAAGGTATGCCAGCAGATCCTTTACCTCCTTGCGCTCATAAAATCTAAGCCCGCCAACCACTTTGTATGCAAGAGCAGCCCGCATAAAGACTTCTTCAAAGACTCGAGATTGTGCGTTTGTACGGTAGAAAATCGCGGTATCCCCTGGTTCAGAGGTTCCGTTGCGTTGGAGAGATCTAATCTCATCTCTGATGAATTCTGCCTCATCGTGTTCGGACTGCGCGATATAGCCGACCAAGGGTGCACCCGCACCGGAATCAGACCATAAGTTCTTCTCTTTCCGAGAAGTGTTCTTGGTTATCACTGCGTTAGCAGCGCTAAGAATATTCTGGCTTGATCGATAGTTTTGTTCGAGAAGAATTGTTGTCGCATTGGGATAATCAACTTCAAATTGTAAAATATTTCGGATCGTGGCCCCACGAAAACCGTAGATCGATTGATCGGCATCACCTACAACACATAACTCTGCAGGCGGCAGGCCATCTTCGATTGAACCCGTAAGTTCGCGCACAAGAATGTATTGTGCGTGATTTGTATCCTGATACTCATCAACAAGTATGTGTTTGAAACGTGAGCGCATACGAGCCTTTGCCTCAGGAAAACGCTGAAGAACTTTTACCGTGTTGAGAATCAGGTCATCAAAATCCATAGCATTGGCAGATTCCAAGCGCTTCTGATAGACGGTATAGACATCGGCAACGACAGATTCAAATTGATTTGTTGTTGTATGGAGATAATCCTGCGGACCCATCAATTCATTCTTTGCATTTGAGATAATCGATTGAAATTGTCGCGGTGGATAGCGCTTGGGATCTAGATTTAACCCCTTGGCAACAATGGTTATCAAACGAAGTGAGTCAGCTGAGTCATAGATGCTAAATGATTGTGTGAAGCCAAGACGTTGCGCCTCAAGGCGTAGCAAGCGGACACAGGCCGAGTGAAAAGTTGAGACCCACATTGACTTAGCAATAGGTCCAACAAGATCAGCGACTCTCTCTTTCATCTCGCCGGCAGCTTTGTTGGTAAATGTAATGGCAAGGATTTCATACGGCCGCACTTTTCGAACATCCATGAGATATGCAATCCGTCGTGTCAGTACTCGCGTCTTACCAGATCCTGCGCCGGCGACAACCAGAAGTGGTCCTCCCTGATGAATGACAGCGGCCTGCTGTGCAGAGTTGAGTCCATCAACCAAGAGATCTGCAGGCGTTGCCATTTCGTTCATGCGCGGGAGTCTATTAGGATCGGTCAATATGGAGCCTCTTAACGATTCCGAAATAGCGCGTGTATTAGTTGTTAATGCGCATCCTGATGACTCCGACTTCGGCGCCAGCGGCACAATCGCGCGCTGGGTGAGGGCAGGAATCCATGTCTCCTACGTCTTTTGTACCAATGGAGATCAGGGCGGTGAAGAATCTGGATTCTCAAAAGAGGAGATGCCTGCTGTCAGACAGCGTGAACAGAGAGCTGCTGGGGCTGCCATTGGCGTTACAGATATTTCCTTTCTTAACTATGTCGATGGACATCTCGAACCAACGTTGGCGCTTCGCAAAGATTTAGTCAGGCAGATTCGAATCTCTCAACCTGATCGCATGGTCTGCCAATCACCTGAACGTAATTGGGAACGCATTGGTGCAAGCCATCCAGATCATTTAGCGGCAGGAGAAGCTGCAATTCAAGCTGTCTATCCAGATGCGCGAAATCCTTTTGCATTCACCGACCTACTCGACGATGAGGGGCTAAAACCTTGGAGAGTCAAAGAGGTGTGGATGATGGGTTTTGCTACACCAGATCACTTTGTTGATATCACAGACACATTTGATTTAAAGATGGCGGCTCTACATAGCCATGCGTCACAAACTGGCCATAATCCAGAGCTAGAAAATATGGTCCGCGAGTGGGGTCAACGCAACGCTAACCTAGGTGGATTACCTGATGGACGTATCGCTGAGGCCTTTAAAATCATTCACACAAATTAAAAGTTCCCGCTCATTGTTACCGCGCTGAAGCACTTTCAATCACGACCAGTTGAATTGGAAATCCATCAGGAGCGTAATATGCCTTGCCATCTGCTTGCATTTCATATGCACCGACTGCGGCAATTTTCTTAATAATATTTAACCCTGATGTGATCCTCCCAAAAATTGTGTAATCAGGACCAAGTTGAGTATCTGCATAGACCAGGAAGAATTGACTACCGTTTGTCCCTTTTCCACTTATACCCTTGCCGCTATTTGCCATCGCAAGTGTTCCGGCAGGGTAATTCTTTGCACCGCCCTTAGGTAAGTTCTCGTCAGCATATCCAGCCCACCCGGTAGGACCTCCAGCGCCTTCTGCGGTGGGATCTCCACATTGCAGAACGAAAATTCCTTCAGTTGTCAGCCGGTGACAGATAGTTCTGTTGAAATACTTTTTATTCGCAAGAGTTGTGATATTTGTTGTTGTCTGCGGTGCTTTTTTAGTGAGAAGTTTTGCCGTGATAGTTCCACAATTTGTCCGTAATGTAAGAGTTTTAGGAATCTTTTTTGCGGGAACCGTAGGCTGCTTTAGCGTTGCCGGTACCCGTGGCTTAGCAGTTGATTTCTTACATGAGGGAACTGATGTTGGACGCTCTGCAGCCTGCACACTTACTAGTGATGTTGCAGTTAAAGCCGCGGCGATTAACACTGCTGGCAATAGTTTTTTCATGGCTTACTCCCACTCAATCGTGCCTGGCGGCTTAGATGTTACATCTAGAACTACACGGTTTACTCCTTGAACTTCATTTGTGATTCGCGTGGAAATCTTTTCTAAGACCTCATATGGAATACGCGACCAATCTGCTGTCATCGCATCTTCACTTGAAACAGGGCGTAAAACTATCGGATGGCCATAGGTGCGACCATCACCCTGCACGCCGACGCTGCGAACATCGGCTAAGAGAACCACTGGACATTGCCAGATTGTGCGATCTAGGCCAGCGGCTTTGAGCTCTGCCCGGGCAATGACATCGGCCTTGCGCAGTAACTCAAGGCGCTCAAAGGTAACTTCACCAATGATGCGAATACCTAAGCCCGGACCAGGAAACGGTTGGCGCCAGATGATCTCTTCGGGTAATCCAAGTTCAAGTCCAACCTGGCGAACCTCATCTTTAAAGAGAGTGCGCAATGGTTCGATGAGTGAAAATTTCAGATCATCTGGAAGACCACCAACATTGTGGTGGGATTTAATGTTGGCAGTACCTGACCCGCCGCCTGATTCCACAACATCTGGATATAGAGTGCCTTGGACTAGGAATTTGACATCTCCCCCAGCTGCAATATCTCGTGCCGCCTTTTCAAATGATCGGATAAATTCACGACCAATAATCTTTCGCTTCTCTTCGGGATCAGTGACACCTTTCAGAGCTGTCAGAAATTGATCGACTGCATCAACGACGACAAGTTGCACGCCGGTGGATGCGACAAAGTCGCGCTGAACCTGCTCGGATTCACCGCTGCGCAAAAGTCCGTGATCAACAAAGACACAGGTGAGTTGATTACCCACTGCTTTTTGAATAATCGCCGCCGCTACCGCTGAATCAACTCCACCGGAAAGTCCGCAGATAACGCGCTTGGCACCAATTACTTCGCGTGCTTTTTTAATTTCAACAGCTGCGATATTTGAGGTGGTCCAGGTGGCTGGGCATTTGGCGATATTGATTAACCAATTTGTAAGAATTGCCTGTCCATGTTCTGAGTGAAGAACTTCTGGATGAAACTGCACTCCGGCGAGCAACCCTGTCTCGTTTTCAAAGGCTGCGATCTGGGTATCTGAAGTTGATGCGCTAACGCTAAATCCTGTCGGTGCTTGAGTGACAGCATCTCCATGTGACATCCATACTTTTTGCCCCTGTGGCAGAGCTGAGAAAACTTTTGAAGTTGTCACGGCAGTGAGATCCGTTCGACCGTATTCAGATTTTCCTGTTTGGCTTACAACCCCACCCAGCCCTTGTGCCATTGCTTGAAATCCATAGCAGATTCCAAAGACAGGAATTCCAAGTGTGAGAATGGATGAATCAAAGGCGGGAGCATTTTCTGCATAGACACTTGATGGGCCACCAGAGAGAATAATTGCAGAAGGGTTCTTTGCAAGAACTTCTGTAGATGTAATCGAATGCGGAACTAACTCTGAATACACATTGGCTTCACGAACTCGACGTGCAATCAGTTGGGCATATTGCGCACCGAAATCGACGACTAGGACGCCACCAGATGGGACGCCACCAGATGGGACGCCACCGGATGGGACGCCACCGGACGTGACGTTACTTGCCATGGCTAATAAGCACCTCTACACGCTGGAAAGATTTCACATCTGAATATCCACACGTTGCCATCGAGCGGCGAAGTGCGCCAAATAAATTCATCGAGCCATCTGCGCTATGTGATGGTCCCAGCAAGATCTCTTCAAGTGAACCAACGGTGCCGACATTTACGCGCTCACCTCGTGGAAGCTGGCTGTGATGGGCCTCTGATCCCCAGTGCCATCCAAGTCCCGGTGCTTCACTCGCCTTTGCAAGTGGAGATCCCATCATCACTGCATCTGCGCCCATGGCAATTGCTTTAGCAATATCGCCAGAGCGACCGACTGCACCATCTGCAATAACGTGAACATAGCGTCCACCAGATTCATCAAGGTATTCCCGTCGCGCCGCTGCAACTTCTGCCACAGCAGATGCCATTGGAACTTCGATTCCCAAAACTTTTCGAGTGGTATGTGCTGCTCCACCGCCAAACCCAACCAGGACACCGGCGGCACCAGCACGCATTAAGTGAAGCGAACCAGTTGTAGTTGCAACCCCGCCGACAATCACAGGAACATCGAGCTCATAGATAAATTTCTTTAAATTCAACTCTTCGCGCTCTGATGCAACATGCTCAGCCGAGACAGTTGTTCCGCGGATTACAAAGATATCTACGCCAGCTGCGATCACAGCCTTATGAAATTCAGCAGTCCGCGCTGGTGAGAGCGATGCTGCAACAGTGACGCCAGCATCGCGAATTGTTCTGATGCGCTCTTTAATCAGTTCTGGGCGAATCGGTGCGCTATAAATTTCCTGCATACGACGAGTTGCATGCTTATCTGGCATCGATGCAATCTCACCCAAAGGAATGCGCGGATCCTCATAACGAGTCCATAATCCTTCGAGGTTGAGTACGCCTAGACCACCTAAGCGACCAATCTCAATCGCCGTTTCTGGAGAGACAACAGAATCCATAGGCGCCGCCAACATCGGTAGTTCAAATTTGTAGGCATCGATCTGCCACGTTGTTGAGACATCTTCTGGGTCGCGCGTGCGGCGACTTGGCACAATGGCAATATCGTCAAATGAGTAAGCCTGGCGAGCGCGCTTTCCGGGGGCGATTTCGATATCCATGAGTGCTCTCCTTACTTAGCCTTCGAATAATTAGGTGCATCGGCAACGTGGAGAACATCGTGAGGATGGCTCTCTTGCAGCCCTGCGGCGGTAATTTGAATTAAGTGTCCATCGCGGCGCAGGGTGGCAATATCTGGAGCTCCGGCATATCCCATACCGCTGCGCAAGCCCCCAATAAGTTGGTGCACAACCTCTGCTACTGATCCACGATATGCAACTTTGCCTTCAATACCTTCCGGAACTAATTTATCTTCGCTCAGAACATCATCTTGCATGTAGCGATCTTTCGAATATGACTTCTGTTCACCACGCGATTGCATCGCACCGAGTGAACCCATGCCGCGATAGGTCTTGAATTTGCGACCATCAATTTCAATTAACTCACCTGGCGACTCATCACATCCGGCTAATAGTGAACCAAGCATCACAGAGTGTGCACCGGCGACAATTGCCTTAACGATGTCACCTGAATATTGAAGTCCACCATCGGCGATCAATGGAATGCCAGCTTTATTGCAGGCCTTTGCTGCCTCCATAATTGCGGTCACTTGTGGAACACCGACACCTGCAACAACGCGAGTTGTACAGATTGATCCTGGACCAACTCCGACTTTGACCGCATCCGCTCCGGCGTTGATCAGAGCCTGTGCACCGGCACGTGTTGCCACATTGCCGCCGATCACTTCAGTTATTGGTGAAAACTTTTTAATGCGTTCGATCGCCTCTAGCACTGCGCGGTGATGACCGTGCGCGGTATCGACAACAACTACATCAACGCCAGCTTCAATCAGTGCTTGCGCACGTGCAAATCCATCATCGCCCACACCAACGGCAGCTCCTGCCAGGCCAACGTTTTTAACTAACTTCACGTGAGTGACTTGATCTTGAATGGAAAAGTTTCGGTGAATAATTCCGATGCCGCCAGCTTTTGCCATGGCAATTCCCATGGCCGATTCGGTCACTGTATCCATCGCAGATGATGCCAGCGGAAGAGCGAGTGAGATATTGCGCGTTAACCAGGTCGATGTATCTACCTCGCTTGGGACAACTTCAGAGGCATCAGGCAGTAGCAATACATCGTCATAGGTCAGCCCCAACATGGTGACCTTGTCGTGCTCGCTCATGGGCGCTCCTGACTACCGCGTAAGGGCAAAGTCTATCGGTGCGTTTAAGCCCCTATTGCCAGCGTGATTTCATCGACAGCCTCGCTCAATGAGGAGACGGAGCGAGCGCCAGCGCCCGACTGTTCATCCCAGCCCGGGCCGCCGAGAACAATGCGTGGGGCGGGGCGAACTCGCGGCAATTCGGTGATGAATTGTGATTTGGCATGCACCGGCAATTGGGCCCATAGGAATATGGCAGGGGGTGCAAAGCGAGTCACCATTGCAGTCAAGGCTTCCAGCGGAGTTCGCGCACCAAGAAATTGTGTTTCGATTCCGCGTTCGGCCAGCGCCGCAGCAAGTGCATGGAGTGCGAGTGAGTGCATCTCTTCACCGACTGATGCAAGTAAGACAGGTCGTGCATTTGTTGGGGTGATAATTTCGGCAGCTGATTCGCGAAGAACGCGTTTAAGAATTTCGGTGAGCATGTGTTCAATCTCAACGCCAGTACCGGTCCTGGCCCACTCACTACCTACCTCTACGAGCACTGGTACAAAAACATCTTGCCAAGCACTGATAATTCCATTCTCTGCAATCTCGTTGCGCAACATTGTTTCCACAAAAATTGAATCTAAAGCATTAACTGCACTCAAAATTGCTTGAATAGTTTCATCGCATTCGCGACAGAGGGAGACCATCTCTTCGATAACAACCGTGCCCTCATGATTTCTAGCCTGCTCGGCAGCATCTGCTGGTGCCACACCTGAACTAATAAGGCGTCGCATCAAGGTTAGTTTTGCCAGATCGCCTGGACAATACTTACGGTGCGATCCCACTTCGTGAGCTTGGGGGCCAACGCCATACCTGCGTGCCCAGGTGCGAAGAGTTGCCGGGGCAACACCAATCCTGCGAGCCACCGCCGTCACGCTCAGGAGCTCTCCTGTGGCCAATGGCGGCTGCTCTGCTGGGCTCATGGGGTAATCGTGGCGTGAAGTGGCGCACCTCACCACTTGAAACCACGCTTATTAGGAAATTTTTTCGCCGCTGAAGCGGTTGTGACGCGATAGGTACTTGAACAACCTATGAAACGGTTGTATGGTTGGGCAACACGAAGAACGAATAGGAGTAGAGAGATGGCTGAGATTTCACGCTTACCGATTCCCGTAATGGAAGAGTGGGAATGGCAGTACCAAGGCGCTTGTCGCGATCTTGATCCTGAGATGTTCTTCCATCCCGATGGAGAGCGCGGCCCACGCCGTCGCAATCGCGAAAATGCAGCGAAGGCGGTCTGCGCGAGCTGTCCTGTCATCGCTGCCTGCCGCGCCCATGCCCTAGCCGTGCAAGAGCCTTATGGAATCTGGGGAGGTCTTTCAGAAGATGATCGCACCGCAATCCTGGAGCGCCAAGGCGTCACACCTATAACTATTCCGGCATCCATTGTTGCCGAAGCTACGGTCTCGCACGCAAGTTAATTCATAGATCTTTACATGAGAAAACCCCCGCGAATAATTTCGCGGGGGTTTTCTCGTTAATGCATTTTTTACAAGCTAGTGGCTGTGACCGCCAGGTCCATGTGAATGGCCGTGGTCGCCTGCTGCTGGCTCTTCATCGGCTGGGCGCTCGTATACAAGTGCTTCAGTGGTGATGAACATTGCAGCAATTGATGCAGCGTTAGCAAGTGCTGAACGCGTCACCTTTACTGGATCGATGACGCCATCTTTTGCAAGATCGCCATAGATATCAGTTGCTGCGTTAAAGCCTTCATTGACCTTAAGTGCGCGCACCTTTGCAACAACGACGTAGCCTTCAAGGCCAGCGTTCTCGGCAATCCAACGAAGTGGCTCATCGCATGCCTTGCGCACAAGACGAACTCCGACTGCCTTATCTCCAGTGAATCCAAGATCGCCTTCGAGAGCATCTGCTGCATGCACAAGTGCTGCGCCACCGCCGATAACAATGCCTTCTTCAACTGCTGCACGAGTAGCTGAGATCGCATCCTCTAGGCGAAGCTTCTTCTCTTTAAGTTCGACTTCAGTATGTGCTCCAACTTTGATGACGCAGACGCCACCTGAAAGCTTTGCAACACGCTCTTGCAACTTCTCTTTATCCCAATCAGAGTCAGATGCTGCAATCTCGTTACGGATCTCAGTGGTACGAGCAACAACTGCTGCCTTATCCCCTGCTCCATCAACGATTGTTGTTGCATCCTTTGTAATAACAATGCGGCGAGCGCGACCAAGATCTGTCAGTGCAACCTGATCAAGCTTCATACCGATCTCACTTGAGACAACCTGTCCGCCGGTCAAGATTGCAATATCTTGCAACATTGCCTTGCGACGATCTCCAAAGCCAGGAGCCTTAACAGCTGCTGATGTGAAGACTCCACGCATACGGTTTACAACAAGTGTGGAAAGCGCTTCGCCCTCAACATCTTCTGCGATGATCAAGAGTGGCTTACCTGCCTGTGAAACCTTTTCCAAAATAGGAAGAAGTTCAGCTAGGGATGAGATTTTGTTGGCAGAGATCAAGATGTAGGCATCATCTAATACTGATTCCATGCGATCTTGGTCTGTCACAAAGTAAGGCGAGATGTAACCCTTATCGAATTGCATACCTTCTGTGAATTCGAGTTCAACAGTTGCAGTTGATGCTTCTTCTACAGTGATAACGCCATCTTTGCCGACCTTATCCATCGCCTCTGCGATGAGATCTCCGATGGTGCGATCCTTGGCAGAGATTGTTGCAACATCTGCAATCTGCGCGCGATCCTTTACCGGGATAGCAATTTCATGCAGCTTCTTTGATACTGCTGCAACGGCTGCTTCGATTCCAAGCTTGAGATCCATTGGCTGGGCACCGGCGGCAAGGTTACGAAGACCTTCCTTGACCATTGCTTGTGCCAGAACGGTCGCAGTTGTTGTTCCATCGCCTGCAACATCGTTTGTCTTTGTTGCAACTTCTTTAACAAGCTGTGCGCCCATGTTCTCGGCAGGATCTGAAAGTTCAATCTCTTTTGCGATGGTGACACCGTCGTTGGTGATAACGGGTGCGCCAAATGATTTAGCGATCACAACGTTTCGACCCTTAGGACCGAGTGTTACCTTGACTGTGTCGGCAAGAATGTTGACGCCACGTTCCATCGCACGACGAGCATGCTCATCGAAATCTAGAATTTTTCCCATCGCTTAGCGCTCGATAACTGCGAGAATATCGCGAGCTGATAGAACGAGGTACTCCTCGTTGTTGTACTTCACTTCGGTTCCGCCGTACTTGCTGTAGAGAACGACATCGCCAACCTTGACATCCATTGGAACGCGAACTCCATCATCAAAGCGCCCTGGGCCAACTGCAAGGACTACGCCTTCTTGTGGCTTCTCTTTGGCGGTATCTGGGATAACCAAACCTGATGCTGTTGTTGTCTCAGCCTCGTTGGTCTTTACAACAATTCGATCTTCGAGCGGCTTAATGGCAACGGCCATGGTATTTCTCCTTTTAGCAGTGTGAGTACGAGAGTGCTAACGCTAAGACTAGGCTGGGCGATTCGAGCCTGCAAATCGAGGGAACGCGGAGTTACAGGCTGATCGCCTCGACCGGCATGGATGAGCTGGCATCGAAGGCCAACGGGCTTGCTGGGCGCCCAGAAAGGACCATCAGCGCCCCGAGAGAGGCGACCATCGCCCCATTATCGGTACACAGGGCGGGTTCTGGGATGGCCAGGGCGATCTTGGCGCGCTCACAGCGCTGCTCGGCCAGAGCGCGCAACCGTGAGTTGGCGGCGACTCCACCTGCGATTACCAGGTGATCGATCCCAGAATCTTTACATGCAGCCAACGCCTTCTGCAGTAGAACATCTACAACTGCTTCTTGGAAGGATGCTGCAACATCGGCCTTTGCATAGGCGGGGGTGTTCTCAAGATATCGAGCAACGGCTGTCTTTAGTCCGGAGAACGAGAAATCGTAGGGGCGAGTTTTCCAATCGCCGCTTGTTGTTAACCCACGCGGGAAATCAATTGCAGATGAATTGCCATCTCGTGCAATGCGATCGATCGCCGGTCCCCCAGGAAAACCGAGATCCAAAATGCGAGCGATCTTGTCGAAGGCTTCCCCCGCGGCATCATCCATCGTTGCACCGAGTTTGGTAATCGAGTGCGTGATGTCATCAATTTTTAGAAGAGATGAATGTCCACCACTTACCAATAAGGCAATGGTGGGTTCGATGGCATTTGTATGCGTTAAGTAATCAACACTGATATGTGCAGCTAAGTGATTAACTGCATAGATCGGTCGACCAAGACCAAGTGCGAGACCTGCCGCAGTTGATGTTCCAACCAGCAATGCGCCAATTAGTCCAGGGCCGGCAGTCACTGCAACTGCATCAATGTCGCGAAGTGTGACACCGGCATCGGACAGTGCCTGCTTAAGTGCGGGTTGAATCGCTTCTAGGTGCGCTCTGCTTGCAATCTCTGGGACGACTCCACCAAAACGTGCATGCTCATCAACACTTGATGCAATCACATTTGCCAAAAGTGTCCGTCCGGCAACAATTCCAATTGCAGTTTCATCACATGATGTCTCGATACCAAGAACCAGTGGGCCTCTCATGTGAGTATCTTTGACATCACAACTGCGTCAAGTCCCACACCGTAATAATCAGGGCGTAGTGAGATGGCTGCAAAGCCTTCTGATATATAGAGCGCTTGCGCTAGTTGATTGTTCTTTTCAACCTCTAGAAAGATCTGTGGGGACTTCTTTGTATAGGCCCAATCAACCAGCGAAGTCAACATATGACGGGCTACTCCACGCATTCGAAAATCTGGAACTACAGCGATCGTCAAAATATCTGTATCTGCCCCATCGGTCGCGCAGAGCGCCCCCGCCCAACCAATAATCTGATGTTGCCCTTCGCAGGCGACTAAGTAATGGCGAGTGAATCCGTTGTTTGAAACTTCCTCTTTGAATTGCGCAACTGTCCAGGGATCATCTTTAAAGATCTCCTTTTCAAGGGAGGCCACAACAGGAATATCGAGAGGGATCATTGCGCGATAGGTAATCATGACGGCCGATCCGCAGTTGCAACAGCATCTGGTCTGCGCAAATAAAATGGTTCACTTACATTTTGTGATTCTGAGAGCTGGGCTAAACGCAGCACATTGGGATAGAGATCGATAATGTATCCATCAACATCTGCTGGAAAATTCACGGCCGGTCCTTCAACACGTACCCCGTGTTGATATCTAGCCCAGTAGATTTCTTTACGTCGAGCATCGATGGCAACCGTATACGCACCTTGATCCACAACAATGGCATCAAGTGAACAGATTCCAATTACCGGAACATTTCGTGCCGCAGCAAAGGCTCGCGCAAATGAGATCCCTACACGTAATCCAGTAAATGGCCCCGGACCCATGCCAACAACAACGCGATCTGGGTTAACCCCTGCTGCTAGCGCTTGCTTAGCAAGGAGTGCCACCGCATTGCCGTGATCGGTTGCACCATCGTGAAATCCCTGCCAGATAATCTGTTCATCTTTTACGAGGCCGACAATTGTGCGAGATGTGGATGTATCAATCACAAGGCTGGCGCTCATAACTCAACCTCATCCCATCTAGTACCTACGGCAGAGATTGTGACAATCCGTTCTTCGCTACTTCTATCTATTGTTATCTCAAGTCGATCATCACTGAGCCGAGCAGATTCAGCGCCGCCCCACTCAATCACTGTTAAGCCATCTTCTCGCACAGTATCAATATCGAGATCATCAAGGTAGGCGGCAGCATTTCCAGCTTCCAGTAAACGGTATACATCCACATGGATCAGAGGCATCTCACCTTTATGAATTCGTGAGATAACAAAGGTGGGCGATGTGACATCACTTATTCCAAGCGCCTTACCGACGCCTTGTACAAAAATTGTTTTTCCAG
>Ga0129324_10000787_pt1 | contig 21877 bp, 24 predicted proteins | sample CPBDNA_7_FD_96879 | JGI IMG/M metagenome (GOLD analysis project Ga0129324, IMG submission 96879) | Freshwater to marine salinity gradient microbial communities from Chesapeake Bay, USA - CPBay_Spr_15_0.2_DNA | ecosystem: Environmental > Aquatic > Marine > Coastal | place: USA: Chesapeake Bay... | reverse complement strand
TTCCTATAGAGCCGTCGTAGACTACGACGTTGATAGGCTGGGTGTGGAAGCGCGGTAACGCGTGAAGCTAACCAGTACTAATAGCTCAATTGGCTTGATTTATGCACTGAAAAAATTTTTAATTAATTTTAATGAAAATATTTATCTTAAGTAACGAATATCTTGGTTACAAAATATCTACTTATCTAATAAAAAAAAAAGAAAAAATTGTTGGAATAGGTGTTAATGATAAAAAAAGTTTTTATTCAAAGAAGCTTTTAAACATTTTTAACAAAAAATTTATATTTACCATAAAAAAAAATATTTCTTTAAAACAAATAAATTTAATTAAAAATTTAAAACCGGATGTAATTTTAGTAGTTTATTGGAAGTATTTACTGAAAGAAAGTTTTTTTAAAATTCCAAAATACGGATGTATAAATTTTCATATGGCTTATTTACCCTATAATAGAGGTAAAAATCCAAATTTTTGGTCAATAGTTGAAAATACACCAGCAGGATGTACAATTCATAAAATTGACGAAGGGATTGATAGCGGTGAAATATTATGCCAATCAAAGACAAGATTTAATTATTTTGATACAGGTAAAACATTATTTATAAAAATCTTAAGAGATTTTCTGAAATTATTTTACAAAAATTGGAATAAAATGAAAAAAAATAAATTTACTGGATATAAGCAAAGTTTAAAAAGAGGGAGTTTTCATCTTTCCAAGGATTTTGAGAAGAGTTCAATTATAAATCTTAAAAAAAAATATTACCCCCTAGACTTAATTAATATAATTAGGGCAAAAATGTTTAAACCACATAAACCAGCGTATTTTAAAATAGGTAATAAAAAATATTATATCGAAGTTAAAATTACCAAATAAACACACTTGTAAAATAACTAATAGAGTTTATTATCTGCAATAAAACTAAACATTTTTTTCTTAATAAATGTGACTCAAGGTAATAAAAAATATAAAAGTTGCCATTATAATGCTCACATAAATTAACTTAGATAATTTATAAACTATAAAAAAAATGATTTTTAAAAAACAAAAAATTTCTGGAGTATATTTAATTGAGCCAAGTCCATTTATAGATAATAGAGGACAATTTAGAAGACATTTTTGTAAAAGAGAATTTAAAAAAAATAGTATTGATGCAAATGTAATTCAAAGTAATATTTCTGAGAATTATAAAAAAGGAACCTTAAGAGGATTTCATTATCAAACTGGAAAATCTGCCGAAGGGAAAACTTTAAGTTGCTTGAAAGGTAGTATTTATGACATTGTTGTTGATTTAAGAAAGGGTTCTAAAACTTTTGGAAATTGGGTATCTTTTTATTTAAATGAAAAAAACAGATTTTCAGTTCATATACCCAAGGGCTGCGCCAATGCTTTTTTAACCTTGGATAATGAATGTTTAATACATTACTATTGTTCAAATAAGTACGATCCAAAAAAAGAAAAGGGAATAAGGTTTGACGATCCCTTTTTTAAATTTAGTTGGCCTATCAAAATTAAATATATTTCCAAAAAAGATAAAGAACATTCAAACTTTAAATAGTTTTTCGAATTTTTTTTTAAAGAAAAATCTAATTTAGATAAATCATTTGTAAGTTTTTTTAATTGATATTTAAAAAAATGAATTCGAAAAATGTATAATAAAAATAAAATACATATATTTGAAATTAATAATAATCAAATTAAATAACTTTATTTCATTGATAAAGTTTTTTTTAGGCCGTTAAAAAAACTAGTAAGATTATTTATATTAAATTTTTTTTTTGTTTTATTCATGTCTGCATAGAAAGAATAGCTTTTTTTATTATCTTTATTATTTTGTTTTATTTTAAATTTTTTATTTTTTATTTTTTCTATCATTTTTATGATATTTATTGTTTTTATTTTGATTCCACTTCCTAAATTAAAAATACCTGAATTAAAATTAATGTTTATTGACCTAATAAATACACGTGCAATATCATCGATATAAATATAATCGTTTTCTACATATGGTGTTTTTATTTCAATTTCTTTATTTTGGTTTATGGCCTTTCTTAGATAAGGAATTAAAGAACCTTCTCTTTGTCCCGGACCATATGCATAAAATATTCTAAACCATGCAAACTTTTGATTTTTATTACAATTTTTTTTTAAAAAATTTAAAATTAAATTTTTAGTCTTTGGAAAATTATTTATTGTATCAATGTTGTTATTTTCTTTTTTTTTTCCTTTTTTTAATAGATATTCAAAGCAACTACCACTTACTATAATTTTTTTTACACTTTTAATTTTTAAAATTTTTTTTAGGAAAAAAATATTTTTTTTATAATTTATATCACAGGTTTTTTTTGAAAAATCTGGTATTTTTTCCCAAGCCAAATGAAAAATAATTTCTGGTTGAAAATTTGAAATTTTGTCAATTGCTAAATTATTTAATTCTAAATCTGAAACAACCCATTGTATATTTTTAGTATTTTGCTGTTTTTTTTTAGTTATGGCCAGTAATTTATATTTTTTAAATAGAAGTTGCTTGATAATTGCACTACCAATGAAGCCATTGGCCCCAGTAATTAAAATTTTAATTTTGCGATTCATAGTATATTTGTAAACATTATTATAAATGATAAAATAAAAAAATTTATGAAATTAGTAATTTCAAAAACGCCATTAAGAATTAGTTTGTTCGGCGGAGGAACAGATTTAAAATCATATTATAAATTTAAAAATGGCGCTGTATTGAGTTTATCAATAAATAAATATTTGTATGTAATTTTAAAAAAAAATGAAAAAGTGGTTGATTTTAAATATAGAATTAATTGGAGCAAAACTGAATTTACAAATAAAATTAGTCAAATAGAACATCCTCTTGTAAGAGAGATATTTAAATATTTTAAAATTAATTTTCCAATTGAGGTTTCAACTTTTTCAGATATTCCAGCAAATAGTGGATTGGGATCATCTAGCGCATTTGCAGTTGGTTTGATAAGTTGTATCTCAAAACTTCAAAAATTAAATTATTCTCGAGAAAAAATATGTAGCATAGCTGCTAAAATTGAAATTGATATTTTAAAAAGAAATATAGGTAAGCAAGATCATTATGCCTCAGCATATGGTGGTTTTAACTTAATAGAATTTAAAAAAAAGGGATCTGTAATCGTAAAAAATATAATTTTAAATAAATCTTTAGAAAATAAAATAATTTCGTCTTTTTTTGTAATTTTTCTAAAAAAACAAAGAAATGCCAGTGATATTTTGAGCAATCAGAAAAATCTTAAAAAAATTAATTTTAATTATTTAACAGAAATAAAAAAAATTGTTTATGAAGGAATAGAGCACCTGGATAAAAAAACATTTACACCAAAAATTATCGGACAACTATTATCCAAAAATTGGTGTTTTAAAAAAAAAAATAACATAAAAGTTTCTTATAGAAAAGTTGATAAAATTTATAAAGAAGGCTTAAATTTAGGAGCATATGGAGGCAAACTATTAGGCGCTGGCGGAGGAGGGTATTTTTTATTTTTAATTAATAAAAAAAGAATTAACAAATTTAGGAAAAAATTTTTTAAATATCCAGAAATTAAAGTTAAAATTGCTCATAAAGGTACTGAAATAATTTATAATATAAATGAAAAATAATAAAAAAATTTTAATAATTGGTTCTGATGGTTATATAGGTTCTCTTCTAACTAATTTTTTAAAAAAAAAAAATTTTCATATAACGACTTTAGATACAGGGTATTTTAGAGATGGAAAATTAATACCTTTAAAAAAATCTAATATAGATATCGATATAAGGAGATTTAATTTAAAAAAAATTAAAGATTTTCATTGTGTAGTTTTTTTAGCAGCAAATCAAAATGATCCTTCTGAAAGCATAAATACAAATAAATTTTATAAAATTAGCGAAGATTATACAATTAAAGTTGCGAGAGCATGCAAAAAATATAAAGTTAAATTTATATTTCCATCTAGTTGCAGTGTTTATGGTTATGGAAAAAAAGTTTTTAATGAAGATTCAAAAACATATCCTTTAACTCATTATTCAAAAAATAAAATAATTATTGAAAAAAAATTATCAAAATTAGCAAATCAAAACTTTTCACCAATCGCTTTGCGATTTTCAACTATTTTTGGTTTTTCACCAAGAATAAGATTTGATTTAGTAATTAATATGTTTTGTTTATTAGCTATAGTTAATAAAAAAATTATACTTAACTCTAATGGAAGATCTTGGAGACCACATTTATCAGTTGAAGACGCATGTAGAGCAATATATTTGTGTATTAATAAAAATTTTAATAATGGTAAATTAAATATTTTTAATGTAGGTTTTAATTGTTATAATTTAAAAATTATAACTGTAGCTAGGCTAATTGGCAAAATTACAAAAACAAAAATAATTTATAATTACCTAAATAAATCAATTTTGATTGCTGACAAAAATGTAAAAAATGGCATTGACAAAAGATCTTATAGGGTAAATTTTTCAAAATTTTTAGGTATTTTCCCCAACTTTAAAAGAAAAAATATTGATATCCATTATCAAATTAAAAAATTAATAAATTCTTTAAAAAAATTAAAAATTAATAGAACAATTCAAAAAAATATAAACTTTTACCGTTTACAAAAAATGGACTATTTAATTAAAAATAAAAAAGTTAATAAGAATTTATACTGGATAAATAAATGAAAATAACTTCCGCTGCTCCATCCATTACATCAAAAGAAATTAAGTTAGTTAAAAAAGCTATTACTGATGGCTGGGGATTGAAAATGAATTATTATATAGACACTTTTTCTAAAAAATTTTCAAAATATGTAGGTGTGAAGTATTGTTTACCTGTTGCACACTGCACGGATGCAATACACATATCCTTGTTATCTTTGAATATTAAAAAAGATGATGAAATAATCGTACCAGATTTAAGCTGGGTTGCTAGTGCAGCACCAATCAAGTATTTGGGGGCAAAGCCAATTTTTGTCGATGTAGATGAAGAAAGTTTATGTATAGATTATAAAAAAATAGAGTCTAAAGTCACAAAAAAAACGAAAGCTATTATAGCTGTAGATCTTTTTGGAAATCTTCCAAATATTTTAGAAATAAAAAAAATATGTAAAAAATATAATCTATTTCTTATTGAAGATGCAGCAGAAAGTATAGGCGCAAGCTATAAAAAAAAAAAAGCTGGGAGTTTTGGAGATGTGAGTCTTTTTAGTTTTAATTCTACTAAATTAATTATGTCGGGACAGGGTGGGTGTTTATGCACAAACAATAAGAAAATTTTTCAAAAAGCAAAATTATTTTCTCATCATGGCATAGATAAAAGAAAATCCGGAAAATATTATTGGTCAAGTATACTTGGATATAATTATAATTGGACAAATATGCAAGCAGCTTGTGCTCTTGCTCAACTGAATAGAATAGATAGTTTAATAAAATATAAAAAAAAAATATATTTTTTATATAAAAAATATTTTTCAAAAATAAAAAATGTAAATATTACAAATTTAAACCAAAATTATAAACAAACTTTTTGGATTGTATATGCAATTATTGATAAAAAAAATTTTGATAAAGAAAAATTTTGTAATAAATTCAAGCACTATGGTATTGATATGAGACCTATGTTTTATCAAATTAGTAGCATGCCTCCATTTTATAATAAGACGGATGTATCAAACAATATTATAGCAAATAAAATTTCTAATAATTCTGTTTGTCTACCAAATGGGTATAATCTAAATGAAAAAAAAATTAAATTTTTAGCAAAAAAATTTAATTTAATATTAAATAAAAAATAATTTATTATTTATTTTTTTTGTTTCTAAAAGTTCTTTTATTTTTTTGATTCTGTTTGTTTTGGATCCATTGAAAATTTCTGTATTAAAATTTATAGATTTATAAAAATTTATTAAGTCTTTGCCTCCATTATCTAAGTTCCATTTTGGTTTGTAAAATTTACTTAATTCTTTATTAATTCTATCAAAAGATACTTTGTATGTTCTTTCGTCATTATTGGCATTTGGTAAATAATTGATTTGAGAATTTGGCAAAAGTTCTTTCACCTTGTCAGCCATATTTTTTACTGTAAAATTTCCATCTTCAAGACCTACATTGTAGCTTCTTCCATTTACTAGGGATTGAGGAGCTTTAATTGTTGCAATAATGTAGCCACACAAATCATTAACATGTATTACCGGTCTTATAGGTGACCCATCGCTTTTGATATCAATCTTACCAGTTGTAAATGCGCAACCAAGCAAGTTATTGTACACAATATCACTTCTTAGTCTTGGGCTAGCACCAAATACAGTTGCAGGTCTTAATAAAACAACAGTAAAATTTTCATCAGCAAATTTTTTTAAATCAATTTCTGCATTCCATTTTGTTTTTGCATATTCTGTAATTGGATTTTTTTCACTATTGTCCTCTTCTAATTCTTGATCAATTTTTGATATTCCATACATGCTTTGAGAGGATATATAAATAAATCTTTTAACACCATTAACTTTAGCTTTTTTAGCGAGGTTAATTGTAGCCAAATAATTAATTTCTGATGTAATTCCTGGCATTAATTCTCCTAGCGGGTCATTAGATAAAGCAGATAAATGAATAATAGTTTGAATATTTTTTAAATCTTTGTCTTCAATATTTCTAATATCCTTTTTAATCTGATGACTAGGATGTGTAGTTTTGCACAGCAGACAATCTTCATAAAAACCAGAATCAAAACCTGTAACAAAATTATCCTGTTCTATTAAAATTCTACAAAGAACTGTACCAATATAACCTAAGTTTCCAGTAACCAATATATTCATTATATTTTCTTTTTTGCTAACTTGTCACAAAGCATTAGCAACCATGCTTGATGAGTATTTTCAATAATATTATAGTTTGTGCTATTTACCCAAAATTTAATATCAGATTTTGAATTAAGCAGATTATCTCTTGCAAAACCTGAAAACCCAATTAGTTTAACCTTCTGTTGTTTGCAATAATTAACTGCGTTGACTATGTTTTTAGATTCACCACTGCTACTTATAATGATTAATAAATCGTTTTTATTTAAATATTGTTTCAAAATATTTACAAAAATGTTTTCATAACCAAAATCATTTGCATAACATGTTAATAAAGAATGATCTGAAAAATTTAAAATATTTAATTTATTATTTTTTAGAAAATCTACTGTAGCATGACTTGCAATTGCACTACTGCCCCCATTACCAAGAATTATAATTTTTTTTTTTGAATTTTTTCTAAAAGTCTTTATAATTTTTTCAGCTTTTTTAAAGCTTAGTAAATCTAAATTATCAAGCTTTTTTTTAAATTCTAAAAGATATCGGTGTTCATAATTCATTTATAAAACTTTCCATTGATAATTTATCTCCAGCAGTATCCATTGGGTGCCATTTTGATATTTTATTTAGAGCAATTGCGCAATTTGATTGTATCATTTTTTTTATTGTTTTTTTTTCAAAACTTTCATTTTTTGATTTTATAAAGTCAAAGATTTTTTCATCAAGTATATAAAATCCTGCATTAATCAAATAAAAATTATTTTTTTCTCTAATTTCTTTTAAATTTGATTTTTGTTTATGAGGTATCAAAATACCATATGGCATTTTATAGTTAAAACAAGATATTACTAGATTATTGGTTTTTTTTAGTTTTAGTGCTTTAGTTAAATTAAAATTTGTTAATGAGTCACCATAAGTCATCAAGAATATTTTATTATTTATATATTTTTTTGCCAAAAGTAGACGACCACCAGTCTCAGTATTAACCCCAGTATTGATACATTTTATATTTACACCTAAATTTTTATTCTTAAAATTTGTTTTTAATTCATTAAATTTAAAACCTCCCAAAAGTAAAAAATTTTGTATACCATTTTTTTTAAATATATTTATAATTCTTTCAATTAGGGGTATTCCACTTATTTGAACCAAGGGTTTTAATATTTTTTTTTTTTTAAGATTATATCTTGTCCCTTTACCCCCACACAGAATTACTGCTGTAAGATCTTTTTTTTTCATATTTATATTTTTTTATACCAGTTTTTCTCAAAGCTAAAATTTTTATCGTCAACATAAATATCATAAGATGGTTTGCACATTATTAATCTATGATATTTGAGTCCCCAAGACTTTAATTGTTTTTGAGTAAGAGGTTTTAAATTTTTATTAATTAAATTTTTATTTTCTTTATATGTTGTCATACCTCTTGCCGTAAAAATAATGATTTTATGACCAATATCATATAACGAATTAATTTTTTTTATTACTTTCATTTTTGGTTTCGATTTTTGATAAAAATTTTTTTTTGTAGTGCAAATTACATTATCTAAATCAAAACAATAACATTTAGTTTTAAGTCTCATTTATTTAAATTGATAAAATTTTTTAAAAATTTATAGTAAAGTTATCATTTTTTTTAAAAATTAGTATTAAATTATGGCTCGTTTATCTGTATTCGTAATATCTTATAATAGACATTATGAGTTAAAAAAAAAAATTAATTTTTTTTATAAAAACTTTCATAAAGAAATAAAAATATTTGTTATTGATGGAAGTTTAAAAAAATTACAACTAAATAGAAAAAAATTAATTAATAAAAATATTAATTATATTCATTACCCTACAGAGGATTATCATTTGCGATTAAATTATTTAAGTAATTTAATAAAAACACCTTATACGCAAATACAAAATGATGATGATTACTTTGACCAAAGAACTTTATTAAAATGTTGTAACCTTTTAGAAAAAAATAAAAAAAAAGGATATGTGTCTTGTTATGGCAATTCTGGGATTTATAGTAAATATAAAAGCCAAATATATATTAAGCAATTGTTTAATTTAGATAAAAAAAAATTAAATTCGAATAACAATAGATATATTAGATTAAAAAGTTACTTTATTGATAACCCTTATAGTCCAGCAATTTATTTTTCAGTAACGCAGAAAAAAGTTTTAAAAAATATAATTTCTATTTTTAAAAAAAGTAGAGAATATTATGGAGAAGATATTCAGTTATTTGCTGAAACCTTAATAACCAGCACTGTATTAATGTCAGGAAAATCTATTTATGTGGATGATATTTTCTGGTTAAGAAATGATTCTGATATTAAAAAAAGAATGGAGTTTAAAAAAATTAAAAAACTTATAAAAAATACTCATGTTTATTCAGCAGTAACTCAATATTTATATGAACGTCATGTTAAAAAAAATTATCTAAATAATTTTTTTTCTAATATTTTTGTGCATCTAAAAATTCCTGATTCAGAAGAATATTTTTTAAAAAAAATTAGTAAAATTTTTTTACAATTTTATATGATCGGTTTTCACAATAAAAATAAATTTTCATTAAAAAAGAAAATTATTAGTATAATTTCATTAATTTTACCAAGTTGTATTAAAAAATATATAAGATTTAATTTTGGAATAAATGGTCCAAGTATTAATGAAATATGCACAGGTAAAAAAAAAGTTAATTTCAAATTTAGAAAAGCTTTTTTATATGAAATTGAAAAATATTTCATTAATTATTCATGATTATAAAAAATATTTTGATTATAGGTTTTGGAAGTATAGCAAAGAAACATTTAGATAATTTTATTAAAAATAAATTTAAAGGAAAAATTTTTATAGTATCAAAAAGAAAACATTTAAATAATAGTAACCATGTTTCATTTCATAGAAATATTAAAGAATTAAAAGATGAAAAAATTAGTTTAGTTGTTATTTGCAGCAAATCTAATTCACATTTAAACGATCTAAAAGAATCTTATAAATATTATGGGAATAAAGCTTTTTATTTAGTTGAAAAGCCTATTTATAATAACTATCGAAATTGTAGTTTGTTTTTTAAAAAGTCTAAAATTAACAAGGCTAAACTATTTGTTGGTTATCAAATTCAGTATTCATTTGGGTTTAAAAAAATAAAGGAGCTAATAAATAAAAATAAAAATAAAAAAATAATTGTTGTTAACATCGATTGTCAAAGTTATTTACCAAATTGGAGAAATAATCGTTATTTTAAAGCTGGCGCATCTTTTGAAAAAAAAGGTGGTGGTGTTTTATTGGAGTTAAGCCATGAAATTAATTATTTAATAACACTTTTTGGATTACCATATAAATTAATATGCTGTTCACCAAAAAATAAAAGTTTTTTGTCAAAAGTTGATGAAAATATTTTAGCAAAATTTTTTTATAGGGATGGAAAAATAATTAATTTAAAATTAAATTTTGATAATCAGTTTTATTCTAGAAGGTTTTGTGAAATTAGATATGTTGATAAATTAATTTATTGGAATCTAAATACTAGAACATTAAAAGTTTACTATAAGAAAAAAATAAAAGTTTATACATTTTCAAAAGATAAAAATTTGCTAGAGCTTCAATATAGAAATTTATTAGATTGTATTTCTAAAAATAAAAATAATCATTCATTTAATCAGTCATTGATTACGTTGAAGATTGTCGATTTGATGAAAGTTTCTTTAAAAAAAAAAAAATTGATAACTGTTGATTAAAGTCTTCTATTTTAGAATTATGTATTGAATAAAAATTAAATTAAAGTTTTTTATGTAAATAAAATATGTATATTAATCAAGATATTCAATTAAAATATAAACGAGTAATCTCAAAATATTTGTTTATGGCAATGCCATTAAAATTGATAGTTTGTAAGCTAATGGTGAAAAAAAATTTTAATGACAAAAATTATTAGCGAAATTGGTATAAATCACAATGGTTCAGTTGCTGTTTGTAAAAAAATGGTATTGGAATCTTTTAGAGCGGGTTCTTGGGGGATAAAGTTTCAGTATAGAAATTTAGAGCGATATATAAAAAATTCAAAAAAAACTTCTGAAATAGGATTGGAAATAATAGATAAGGAAATTAAAAGAAATTATCTTAAGCCTAAAGATATTATTAAAATTTCTAAATATGCAAAAAAATTGGGTTTAAAAGTGGGCATTAGTTATTTTTATCAAGAAGATTTATTTGACTTTAAAAAATATAATTTTGATTTTTATAAAATTCCCTCTGCAGTTGCTTTAGATATTGATTTAATAAAATCTTTATCAAAAAAAAATAAAAAAATCTTAATTTCACTCGGTAGTAAAACTGAAAATGATATTTTATTTTTAAAAAAAAAAATAAATTTTGAAAGAATAAAAAATATCGTACTTTTACATTGCACTTCTAATTATCCTCTTAATCCTATAAATGCTAATATTGGATTTATAGATAGATTAAAAAAAATATTTCCAAATAATCAGATAGGTTATTCCAGTCATGAAAATGATATATATAATTGCATAATTTCTCTTACAAAAAATATTGATTTCATTGAGAGGCATTATACTTTGGATAAAAATTCTACCGGGTTAGATCATACATCCAGTTCGAATTTTGAAGAAATGGAAAAACTTTGTTTTTATGCAAAAAATATTAATCTAATTTCTAGTCAAAAAATCATTAAAAATTTAAATCAAGGAGAAAAAATTAATCTTCAAAATCTTGGCAAATCAGCTTACTCGCTTTCAGCTTTTAAAAAAGGTGAAAAAATTAAATTAAGTAAAATTTACTTTAAATCACCTAAAATTGGATTGTCTAGTATTGAAGTATCAAAATATATCAAAAAAAAATTACTAAAAGATTTATTGCCCAATGAGCCAATTACAATTGAACATTTTGTAAAACATCCAAATTTTAATTTAGATCTAATAACCTTTATGAATTCTAAGAATTTATCTATACCAATTCGTCCACATGATTATTTTATCATGCATCAAATTTTTAATTCTAAGAACTATGAATTTCATTTAAGTTTTAATGATGTAAATAATTTTGATATAAAAAAAATTAACAAATTATTCTTAAAGAATAAAAGGTTTTCAGTACATGGTCCAGACTACTGTAATGAAAATAATATTTTAGATATTTTTTCTAATAATAAAATAATTAAAAAAATATCCCGTGCATTATTAATAAAATCTGTAAAAATTTGTAAAAGTTTAGAGAATGTTTCAGGTAATAAAGTATTAATGATTCAGAGTTTTTCAAGTGATAATAAAAATATAAACAAATTAAAGTATTATCTTCTTTTAAAAAAATATATAAAATATATAGAAAAAAAATTTAATATTCTTATATTGCCCCAGTGGTTACCTCCTTATGCGTGGTATTTTGGCGGTTCAGTTAAAATGTTTTTATTTTGTAATCCTAAAGATCTTTTATTTTTAAATAAAAATAAAATTAAAATTTGCATGGATTTAAGCCATTTTACAATGTCATGCAATTATTACCAAGAAAAATTAAATAGGAAATTAAAGCAATATCAATCATTATTTTATCATTATCACTTATCTGATGCATCTGGCATTGATAGCGAAGGTTTGCCTTTAGGTGAGGGAGATTTAATAAAAGATAATTTAAATAACCTTAGGAAAATAATAAATTCAAAAAAAGTAAAAGTATTAGAAACTTGGCAAGGTCATTTAAATGATGGATATATCTTCAAAAGTGAAATATCTAAGTTAAAAAAAATATTATGAAACAAAAAAAAGCTATTATTACTGGTATTAATGGGCAGGATGGCGCTTATTTAGCAAAACTTTTATTAGAAAAAAAATATAAAGTATATGGAGTAATAAGAAGATCATCAAATTATAAATTACACAGACTTGATTATCTAGGAATTAAAAATAAGGTAAATTATTATCATAGCGAGTTAAATGAGTTTAAAAATATTGAGCAATTTATATTAAAAACTAAACCAGATGTAATATACAATTTAGCAGCTCAAAGTTTTGTACAATATTCTTTTGGCAACCCAAGTTACTCTTTTGATATAAATTTTGATAGTGTTCTTAACATGTTAGAAGTTATTGTAAGAAATAACTTAAATATTAAATTTTACCAAGCCTCAACTTCAGAAATGTTTGGTAACACCAATGTTGATACGCAAAATGAAAATACAATGTTCAATCCTGCAAGCCCATATGCAATTTCAAAACTATCATCTCATTATCTGATTAAAAATTATAGATCGAGTTTTAAAAAGTTTTTTTGTAGTGGTATTTTATTTAACCATGAAAGTTACTTGAGAGGTATAGAATTTGTGACAAAAAAAATTGTTCATGGAATTGTAAATCAATATTATGGCAATGGTTCATGCATTAAATTAGGAAACTTAGATAGCTTTAGAGATTGGGGACATGCTGAAGATTATGTCAAAGCTATGTACTTAATTATGAACGCAAAAAAACCCGATGATTATGTTGTAGCTACAGGCAAAACATATTCAATTAGAGATTTCATAAAAGCTGTTTGTAATTTTATAGGTATACCAATAGTTTTTAAAGGTAATGGTATAAATGAAGTTTGCATAGATAAAAGAAATGGAAAAAAAATAATATCCGTAGATAAAAAATATTTTAGAATAAATGAATTGTATAGATTAAAGGGTGATCCAAGAAAAATTAAAAAAAATTTGAAATGGAAACAAAAATATAATTTTAACTCTTTAGTTGAAGATATGGTTCAAAGAGAAATAGATAGCCATAAATAATAAAAATTTCATGAAAAGGATAAAGTATCTCGCAATTGTACCGGCAAGGGGAAATTCAAAAAGAATTAAAAATAAGAATTTAATAAAATTTAAAAAAAAAACTTTAATAGACATTACATTGGAGCAGATAGAAAAAATAAATAAAATAAATTTAGCAATATTGACGTCGGACTCTGATAAAATTTTAAATATTGGAAATAAATATAAAAAATGTCTAAAATTAAAACGACCACTTAGAATATCTAAATATAATAGCAAAACTGAAGATGCAATAATGCATGCTATAAGAAATATTGAAAAAAATTATAAAATAAAAAATATTATTTTACTTCAAGTGACTAGTCCACTGAGAAATACCAAAGATATAAATCAATGTATTCGTGTTTATGAAAAAAAAAAATTATCATGTATTTTTTCCTGTTATGAAAAAAAATCATTTATTTGGAAAAAAAAAGGAAAAACTTTTGATAGTATAAACTATAATTATAAAAAAAGAGTAATGAGTCAAAATATGGAAAAAATTTATTTTGAAAATGGAGCAATATATATTTTTAATTTCGAAAAATTTAAAAAATATAAAAATCGCATAATTAAACCATTTGATATTTATTTGATGAGTGAAAAGAAATCTATTGATTTAGATGACCATGAAGATTTAAAAACATTAAAAAAATATGAAAAAAAAGCACAATGTTAAAAATAATTAAATTTGATAATATAAACATAATTTATAATAAAAAAATTGCTTTTGCTATTAAGCTAATTGATTTTATAATAATTCTAAAAAAAAGGTTGGTAATAGTTGAGTAAAATTTTTACTTTTATTTTTGCAAGAGGTGGATCTAAAGGTATAAAAAATAAAAACATTACCAAAATTAACAATAGGCCATTAATTTATTACTCAATTAAATTGGGAAAAAAAATTTCTGGAAAAAATGTCTTTGTTTCTACAGATAGTAAAAAAATTGCAAGTATATCTAAAAAATATGGAGCAATAATTATAAAAAGACCCAATAGTTTATCAGGAGATAAGTCTTCAGAAATTAAAGCTTGGAAACATGCAATAAATTTTCTTAATAAGAAAAATATTTTTTTTCATACTTTTTTATCTTTGCCCACCACATCTCCCCTTAGAAATCTAAAAGATATTACAAATGTTATAAGTATGTTAAAAAAATGTGATATTGTTGTAACGGGCAGTGCAAGCAAAAGAAGTCCTTGGTACAATATGGTTAAAAAAAATAATAATAATTATGCTGTACCATTATTTATAAATAAAAAAAAATATACAAGAAGACAAGATGTTCCCAAAACATACGATCTTACCACAGTCGCTTATGCATCCAGACCAGAATATATTTTAAAAATGAAAAATATTTATGAAGGAAAAGTAAAACTTTGTATAATACCTCACAGTAGATCATTAGATATTGATAATAAATTTGATTTAAAAATAGCAAAATTATTATTAAAAAAATGATATTTTTCAAAAAAAAAATTATTGTTATATTAGGCTCCGAGGGAAGAGTTGGGTCTTCACTTGTCAATCATTTAAGTTACGATGATTATTTTATAATAGCGGTAGATATTAATAAAAAAAGAAAATTTAAAAAAAATGTTTTTCAATTAAAAATAGATCTTGCAAATGAACAAAATGTTAAAAAACTTCTACTATTTATTAAAAAAAAATTTAAAAAAATAGATTGTGTAGTTAACTGTATTTATCCAAAAAATAAAAGTTGGGGAAAACCTTTTGAAATAATTAAAAAAGGAGAGTTAAATAAGCACTTTTCATCTCATTTAACTGATCTTATTATTATTAGCAGAGTTTTTATAAAAAATTTTATAAATCAAAAAAAAGGAAATATGATTTTTTTGTCATCAATTCAAGGTTTAGGAGCTCCAAAATTTGAACATTATGTTAATACAAAAATGAATTCATGCCTTGAATATTCAATAATTAAAGCTGGCATTATCAATATGACAAAATATCTAGCTAAATATTATAAAGGAAAAAATATAAGATTTAATTGCCTTTCAATTGGGGGTATCAAAGGTAATCAGTCAAGAATATTTAAAAATAACTATAAAAAATCATGTTTAAGTAAAGGACTGCTTGATCCTGATGATATTTTATCAGCATTTGATTTTTTAATTTCAGATAAATCAAATTATATTAATGGCCAAAATATTATTGTTGATGACGGATGGTCTCTGTAAATTTTGTGAAATTTTTAAATAATTTAAAACGCGTAAAATTTTTAAATATTTCAAAAAAAAGTCAAATAGTTTTCTATGATAAAGTTCCAGATTTATATATTAAAAAAATTTTTAAATTTAAAAAATATTCATGTATATATGATTCAAATAGAAATATAAATTTTTTTATTTTTATTTCAATTTTTTTTAAATACAAAACTATAAAAATAATTTTTTCTGATAGTTTGATCACAGCTTATTTATGTAGCTATATTTCTTTTTTAAAACCTAAAATTATAATTAACACAACAGATAATGATTTAAATTTTTATAGATTAAAAAAACACTTTAAAAACATTTATTTTATTTCAATTCAAAATGGCTCTAGACACATTATTAATGATCTATTTGGAAATACAGACCTCACAAGTCAAGCTAATTTAGGAAAATTTAGTGCAGATTATATTTTTACATTTAATAAATATATTGGACAATTATATGAAAAATTTATTTATTGTAGAACAATTGCAGTTGGAAAATTAATTAATAACAAGCTTAATGTAAATTTGCATCCATTAAAAAATAATAAAATTATATTTATTTCTCAATTTAGAGAAAAAACTTTACTTAATAATTATTATTATTCACATGGAAAAAAAGTTTGTACTACAAATAAGTGGCTTGAGGCTGAACAAAAACTTTTTCCAAAACTTTGTGATTATGCAAATAAAAGAAAATTAAATCTATATGTTTTTGGCACAGGTAACAATATGCAAAATATAAAAAAAGAAAAGCAATATTTTAAAAAGATTGCTAATGGAAAAAATTGGGAATATTTTAATCCATATAAATTTTCTTTTAAAGAGAGATATTTATCTCTTAGAAAATTTGAATTAATAGTAAGTATATGGTCTACATTAGCATATGAATTATTCAGTAGATTTCATAAAGTTTGTTTCTTTAGGCAAAATATAAAAAATTTAACCGATCGAAATTTTGGCTGGCCATTAAATTTGCCTCAAAGAAATTTTTGGTATTCTAATCTTATAACTCAAGAAGAAGTGAATAGGGTATTAGATAATTTAAGATTAGTAAAAAAAAATGCATGGACTGAAAAGGTTTCCCTTTTTAGAGGTAAAGTTATGCAATATGATAGGGATAATTATAAAATAAATAAAATAATAGAAGATTGTTTAAAATAAATAAATTAGAAAATTTTATTAAAAAACAATAAATAAATATAATTATTAAAATATTAGAGTATATAATTCTATAAATTTACATAATATAAATTAATTATTTATGACTACTAGAAAAACAATTATTATAGCTGAAGCTGGAGTAAATCATAATGGATCTATTAAAAATGCTTTAAAATTAATTGACGAGGCTGCCAAATGTGGAGCAGATATTGTTAAATTTCAACATACAAACCCTGAACTAATAGCTCCTCAGGCAAAAAAAGCAGACTATCAAATTCAAAATTCAAAAAAAAATGAAAGTCAAAAAGAAATGATATCTAATTTACATTTAGATTGGACAAAATCTTATAAAATTTTGATTGATAGGTGTAGAAAAAAAAAAATTAAATTTTTAACTAGTGCCTTTTCAGCAAAGGATTATTTATCAATTAAAAATTTAAACTTAAATTTTATAAAGATACCATCTGGAGAAATTGTTAATGTAGAACTATTGGAACAAATCTCAAAATCAAATAAAAAAATTTTTCTTTCAACTGGAATGGCTAGTATTGGTGAAATTAAAGATGCATTAAAAATTTTAACAAAAAATTTCTCCAAAAAACAAATCACTTTACTTCATTGTGTTTCTGAATATCCGACCCCATTTCATCATGCTAATTTACTATCTATTAATTATATGAAAAATTTTTTTAAAGTTGATGTTGGAATTTCAGATCACTCAATTGGCATAGAGGTGCCAATAGCAGCAACAGCTTTAGGTGCCGTAGTTATTGAGAAACATTTTACTTTATCAAAGAAAATGCAAGGACCAGATCATAAGGCAAGTTTAGAACCAGATGAATTTTCCGAAATGGTTTTAAAAATAAGAAATATTGAGCAGGCAAGAGGAAAATTTATAAAAAAACCCAATAAAAAAGAAATAAAAACTAGTCATTTAGTGAGGCAGTCATTACATGCTAGCAGAGATATTTTAGCAGGTGAGAAATTTACCCCTAAAAATATTTGTCTTATGAGACCAAATGATGGCATGCCTTCGAAATACTTAAAAAAGATTTATAACAAAATATCTAAAAAAAATATTTTAAAATATGATCCAATTAAAAAAAATTTTTTCAAATAAAAAATGAAAAATTTAAAAAAAATTAATATTTATTTTTTTGGAGCCGGTAACATTGTTGAAAATCATATTCGTTCTTTTAGTTCATATAAAAATATTTGCTTGTTTTCGATATTAAGTAGGACACCTGAAAAAGCGAATTTTTTAAAAAAAAAATATAATATAAAATATGTGTTTAATAATTATTCAGAAATTTTTAAAGAAAATAATAATATTTCTGTTGCTGTAATTGGTGTTTCAGTTTCTTCGACTTATGAAGTTTGTAAGAGCGTTTTTAAATTATTTGATTATTGTTTGGTTGAAAAACCAGCAGGTTATAATTATTCTGAGGCAAAAAAAATATATTTACTATCAAAACAATATAAAACAAAAGCTTACGTTGCTTTAAATAGAAGATTTTTTTTTAGTTCTATAAATTTAGAATTATTATTAAGAAAAAATAATGATAAAAGAATTGTTAATATTTTAGATTATGAAAATTCTTTATTAAATAAAAAATTATATCCTAAAAAAATAATAAATAATTGGATGTTTGCAAATTCAATACATTTAATAGATTATGCTAATTTTCTCTGTAGGGGAAAATTAATTTTAATTAAAAAAAATTTAATTTCTAAAAAAGAAAAATTAATACATTTGATTTATAGTAGTGGTGATATATGTATTTACCAATCGATATGGGAAAGACCAGGACCCTGGACAGTCTCAGTTTCAACAAAAAAAGAATATTTTAAATTAGAACCCCTGGAAGATTTAAGCATTAGAAACAAAAATTCTTATAAATATAAATTTATTAAAAGAGATAAATTTGATCAAATTTACAAACCTGGTTTTTACAGACAAGCAGGAGATTTCTTAAATGCAATTTATGGAAAGACAAATAGATTAGTAACGCTCGAGAAGTCACTTGAATTAATGAAGTTAATAAGTCAATTATATAAAAAAAAATGAAAAAAATTTTTGTAACAGGGTCCGAAGGTTTTATTGGCTCACATCTTGTTGAAAAATTATTGAAACTGAATTTTCATGTAAAAGCGTTTGTTCAATACAATTCTTTTAATTCAATAGGTTGGTTAAGTAATATTTCTAAAGAATATTTATCTAAATTAGAAATTTCTTTTGGAGATGTAAGGGATTTTGATAGCGTTTATTCTGCAATGAAAAATAGCGATTATGTGTTCCATCTAGCGGCGTTAATTGCGATACCCTATTCATACAGATCACCCTCATCATATATAAGCACAAATATATCTGGTACGTTAAATGTTATGCAATCTGCAAAAATAACAAAAGTAGAAAAAGTAATCCACACATCTACAAGTGAGGTTTATGGTAGCGCCCAGACTGTGCCCATTACCGAAATTCATCCTCTTGTTGGTCAATCTCCATATGCAGCAAGTAAAATTGGAGCAGACCAAATTGCAATTTCAATAAATAAATCATTTGCTGTACCTCTAATCATTATAAGACCATTTAATACTTTTGGTCCAAGACAGTCTTTGAGAGCTGTAATACCAACTTTAATTAGCCAATTTATTTCTAAGACTAATAAAATTTATGTCGGAAACATAAACACTTCGAGAGATTTTAATTATGTAGAAGATATTTGTGATGGTTTTATTTGTGCATTAAATTCTAAATTGAGAAATGGTGAGGTTTTTAATTTAGCAACTAATAATGATTTTAAAATTAAAGACGTAATTACAAAATTAAATAAAATTACAAATCACAGACCAAAATTAGTAATCCAGAAAAAAAGAATTAGACCAAAAGACAGCGAGGTTGTTAGATTGATTGGTTCAAATGTTAAAGCAAAAAAAGTTCTTAATTGGAAACCAGCATATCATGGGACTAAAGGATTTGAAAAAAGTTTGGAAAAAACTTATCAATGGTATGAAGAAAATAAGAAAATTTATAAAAATAATTTTCTTCATTACAATATATGATTAATTTTCATAAATACTTTTATAAAATTTTAAAAAAAATAATAAAAAATAAAGTTGGATTGCATGATCCTTTCTTTGATTCAAAAGATATCAAAAATGTAAAAAATTGTATAAATTCCACTTTTATTTCAACAAGAGGAATTTTTACTGTTAAATTTGAAAAAAAAATTTGTCAATTAACAAAATCAAAGTATGCAATCGCTACAAATTCAGGCACATCTGCACTAGAATTAGGACTTAGGGTAGTTGGGTTAAAAAAAAATGATGAAGTTTTAGTACCATCTTTAACTTTTGTTGCTACAGTAAATGCTATAAAATATTGTGATGCAATTCCGCATTTTGTAGATTCTTATGAAAAAAATTTAGGAATTAATCCATTAAAATTAGAAAAATATTTGAAAAACATTTGTTACAAGAAAGGAAAATATTCTTATAATAAAAAAACCAAAAGAAGAATTTATGCAATTATGCCTGTTCACGTTTTTGGAATGCCCTCAGATATTTATGAGTTGCTAAAATTAGCAAAAAAATACAATTTAAAAATAATAGAAGATGCAACAGAGTCATTTGGTAGTACATATAAAAATAAACAACTTGGTACATTTGGCGATATTGGAGTCTTGAGTTTTAATGCAAACAAAATAATTACAAGTGGCGGAGGAGGTTGCGTTATAACAAATAATAAAAAATATGCTCAATTAGCTTACCATTATAGCACAACCTCAAAAGTTAAACATTCTTGGGTTCTTGAGCATGATAGATTAGGGTGGAACACTAGAATGCCATCCATAAATGCTGCTCTGGCATACAATAGTTTAATAAAATTTAGAGAAACAGTAAAAAAAAAAAGAATAATTGCAAAAAAGTATTTTTTGATTTTTAAAAATACAAAATTTAAATTATTAAAAGAATGTAAAGATTGCAAATCTAACTACTGGTTAAATACAGTTATATTGAATCAAAAACAGGCATTATATAAAAATATTATTTTAGAATACTGTAATAGAAGGGGGATAAATTGCAGACCAGCATGGAACTTAATATCTGATATGAAAATCTATAAAAATTGCCCTAAAGATGATTTATCAGATGCAAGAGATTTGCAAAAAAGAATAATAAATTTACCAAGTGGTCTCAAGGTCTTTAATTAAAAATTATCGATATGAAAAAAATTTTAATAGTAGGAGCGGGTAATATTGGATATTGGTACTTTATAGCACTTCAGAAAATTAAAAAAATTAGAATAAAAATTTATATCTTAGAAGTAAGTGAAAAAAATTTAACCAAATTTAAAAAAAAAATTAATTGTGATAAAAAAATTTTTTTTTTAAAGAATGTAAGAAATTTACCTAAAAAAATTGACTTAGCTATTATTTCTACTACTTCCAAAAATAGATTATTGACAGTAAAAAAAATAATAAATGCCACGATGGTAAAAAATTTTATCCTCGAGAAAATTATAGAACAATCATTAAAAAATCTAAACAATTTTTTAAAATTATCTAAAAAATTTAATTTTTTTATTTCATTTCCTCAAAGATGTTCTAAATTTAATCAATATCTTTCTAAAACAAAAAAAATTAAAAATTTAAAGATAGAAGTTTTAAGTACCTCTGATGACATAATGTCAAATTCTATTCATTTTTTAGATTTATTTTCATGGATTTCCGGACTAGAATTAAAAAAAATTGATACAACAAAACTGCATAACTGGCATGAGTCTAAAAGAAAATTTTTTTTTGAAGCCTATGGGACAATTAATTTTTTTTTTAAAAAAAACTTTTGTTTAAAAATTAAAGGCAATCCTAAACAAAAAAAAGGATATAAAAAAATAA
>Ga0129324_10000785_pt1 | contig 21919 bp, 28 predicted proteins | sample CPBDNA_7_FD_96879 | JGI IMG/M metagenome (GOLD analysis project Ga0129324, IMG submission 96879) | Freshwater to marine salinity gradient microbial communities from Chesapeake Bay, USA - CPBay_Spr_15_0.2_DNA | ecosystem: Environmental > Aquatic > Marine > Coastal | place: USA: Chesapeake Bay... | reverse complement strand
TTTGTTACTTGAGTTTTAAACTCTGGCGTATAACTGACTCTTCCCACCTTGCTCTCCTGGATACAAATTATTATACATGATTAGCCATGTAAATGTGTCCGGAGTATATAAGGGTCTAGATTGTTCACCCAGTAAGAGTTGTCCATTAAAGTCCAATTAAGGCCTTTGCTTACTAAAGGCAGCTTGGCTTAAGTTGTTGTAATTTCAAATTTGCCATTAATTTCAATTAGTTAGTTTTTCAGATGTTTGTTTCCGCTAGGGTCCACCATTTTTCGTTAGGTCTTCTTTGAGGGCCTTTTTTTTCGCCCAAAATTCAAAGAAGACATCGTTGACACCATTCCAAACACTTAGAGAATCAATAACTTAATGACTATTGATATCTAGGGTTTGATTCACGCTTCGACTGTTGCCAAAACTAACCATTGTGACTGGACGTGACCTGAGTTGGCTATTTGTAGCCAAAAATCTGGCTACGAGGGATAGCCCTCTTTTCATGACCAAGAGCGTGGATAGCTTTTGCATCGTCAACCTTCTGAATTCAAAGAGCAAAAACCACTGGCGGGACGCTGGCTTTAAAAGACTATCCCTCCAGTTTTAATTTTTGCCTACAGGAGGATTTATGAAGCGAACTAAAAAAAGAAGAATTGAGAAGAAACTAATTTCACCAGATCACAAGGCCATAAAAGAACTTCGCCTTGAAGCCGGTCTAACCTTAAAAGAAGCTGGAAAGAGCTTAAGCATCTCTGAAAAAACCATCGGAGCAATTGAAAATGGTCGAATCAGTTTAAATAAAACTCGAATTAACGAAATCATAAATGGCTACGCCTTCACCTATTTTGATTTTGTCAGAGTTAAGAAATTACTGGATAAGAGTGAAAATAAAAGACTCCCTCGAAAGACAATTAAGACTGTTCTCAAGAATTCTGATCGTCGAAGCTATCAAAAAATTATCACCAAGGAATGTAAAGTCTTACGTTCCATGAGGCGAATAAAAAAAATCTCCCAAGATGAAGCGTCATCTCTTTGTGGATATCCAAGAGCAACAATTGGACATATCGAAAATGGAAGGATCGAGTTAAGCACCGAGAGGATTAAGCATATTATAGAGTGTTACGGCTACAAGTTTTCAGACTTTGAAGAAAACTTAGATAAGGCTGAGCTAAGAGACACCATTATCGACTCTTGTCTAGAGAAGATCGAACACCTTGATGATTCCAAACTAGAGATTGTAAAAAATCTTTTAGGGAGTTTCTAAAATGAAAACCTTGGGTAAATGGATTTTGACTCCAATTACAGAAATCCTTATATTTTTTTTTACTGATTTCTTTCATTAGAATTATTTTGAGGCTAATTATTTGGGTTTTTGAGGTTATATTTTAAATCCTATTAATTAGTATTGGGTAACTAAATTAATACCGTACTGTCTTGATTTTTGAGTGTGCAAATCATCATATGCACGCTCAAAAGTAAAAAGGGATATAGTGAGGTATCTCGTATTTAGTTTGGTCAGGGCTCCAAGAAGGAATTCATCCTCAAAGAAAATATCAATCATAAAAAGGTCGTTAAACTCTAAGCCAAGTCCAGCTTTAATTGTACGTGAAACATCATAGTTTCCACCATACAAGGGAGAGTATGAGAGGTACACATCAAGCTTTTTAATCTCAAGCCCAAGATAATTGTTTAGATTTTTGGACTTTATTCCTAGATTGGTATCCCAGTAGTCAAAATCATTGGCAGAGATAGGCAATGAATTTAACTCGAAGACTAAATCAAGGTAATTTATTCGGTACTTGCTATTAAAGCTTAGCTCAACAAATGTTTTCCATGGTCTATTCTTTATTTTTGTATCAGGTTTTTTGTCTGCAAGTTGAGCTGCCGTAAATGATGAGTCTAGAACTCTTCTACGTCCATAAATGATTCTTGGAATAAGAGTGAACTCCTTCCCATAATTGAAAATATAGGACGAGGTCATTGTATAGTCTTGAAAAATCATTCCTTGTAGTTCTGGGAATACAGGGTCATTAACAATCGCAAGCGCACCTGCATTTGAAGCAAATGTTTGTGAGAATTTCTGGTAGCGATAACCAATTAATACTTTTGCAGAGGCATCAAAGGGCTGTCCAAAGCTATTATCAAGTCTAGTTTGAATCCTATCTTGGTCTTTAGAGTCGATATCATCAATTACATCTGGAACTTCTGGATGAGTGGATGCAAATATATTGAATTTGAATTGTGGAAAAGAGCGTTTATGATAGCGATAGAATGGGATTACCCATTCATCAGGTCTTTCATACCCAGAAAGACGAAAGAGCTTTGACTCAATATAGTTTAATTCTCTGGCATTGAGGCTCAAAGAAGTGAGTAATACAAAAAAACTCCCAATAATCTTTATCATATTGGGAGTTTATCATTATACAGATTAATTTAGTAGGTGATTATTCTTGCTCTATGTACTCTCTGACATTCTCAATTATTTCTGGAGCTTTTTCCTCCATCTCTTTGTCCTCCATTTCAAGTGCTTCTTCAACCTCATCAGTATAAGGCTTAACATCAGCTTCAAGTTCTTCTGCATCTTTTCTAAGCATATCATTTAGATTTTCATCTCTTCCTTGATTATTTACCTTTAACTCTTCGGCCGTATCTTCGATAACTTCTTTTATATCGCTTGCTGTAGAGTTCACTTCCTCTTGAATATCCTCAAAGCCATCTTCTGTGATCTCTTCGATTTCTTTAGCTGCCTTTTCAGCTCTTTCTTTTAACCTTTCAACTTCCTCTCTATCAATGTAGCTAAGAAGGGCCTTAACATCAGGTTCAGCAATGTTTTGGATTTGAGAGCTTTCGTACTCTGAAGATAATATCTTCCAAGCATTTACTATAGTTTTAATGCTTGACTCTTTACTCTCAAGAAAGTCTTTAATAGGTCTAAAGTTTTTCTCCTGCATGGCTAAATCAATCGCTGATTCAGCTTCATTTCTTAAATCTTCATCAAAGATTCTCTCTAGCTCTTCATTTTCTTGTGGATATTTTAAAACAATATTATCTAGAAAAAGCCTAGCAAGGATTTCAAGTCTTTCTAATCTTTCATCGACATCTTTTTTATTATCTTTGAAGCCTTTTACAATCGTGTTAACACTCTTTTTCGCATCAACAGCATCAACTTCACCTTCGATCAGATTAGAGACTCTTTTGATACTAGCTTCAAGGTTGAGAAGATCAACTTTGTCACTGATTTTAGCGATGGCAGCGGAAATGATCTCTTTGTTGTCTCGAATAATATCTTTAACAAATTGTCTGTAATTCTTTGCTTTACTCTCAATTTTAAGTTTAAACTCATCACTCTCAACGGTGTTTTTAATAAGGTTTTCAACTTTACTTGTAATCGCCTTCAGCTTATCAAATGAGTTTTTAAATAACTGGTATGATTTGTAGAAGTCTTTAGCAAACAGATCACCCTTTGCAATAATGAATTTCTGAATTTCATCTTCAGTATAACGTGTTCTATCTTCAACGATCTCTCGAATGAATGTAACACTTTCTTTAACGGTAACAAGCAACCTATAAGTATGGAGAACACCCCATTTGAAATTATTTTCTCCAGAAGTTGAATAGGGATCAAAACCAAGATCTGTATAGAGGCTAATCGATTGATCAAGTCTTGTTTTTTGTCTATCGCTTAGCTGTGGTACTTTTGACAGCGCATCTTCAATCTTTGCCAATAGTTCCTCTACCTTTCCCTGAAGCTTTGTCTTCTCAAGTTCTTTTATAAGACGACCAAACTTAATGGCCTCAAATCCACCAGCACCTGCGTAAGCATGAGCTAATTTAACTTTGATTTCTTTTCGCTCTGGATATTTTGCAATGGCCGGTTCAAGGATTTCGATGGCCTTCTCATATTCTTTTGCATTTAAATACGAATTGGCGACACTCATCTCTTGAACTTGCTGATCTTTAGCATTCTTTCCACATGAAACTAATGTGGTCGTTACAAGTCCAATTGTTAGTAAGGTTAAAATAAGCCTCTTCATAGGTTTCTCCAAAATTCAAATTAATTATTTTTATTAATTGTGACACGTTGCGAAAAAAAACATAGTGATTTCAAAAGGTTATGTAATAATTACATGTCAAAATTATTGACGGGCTCCTGTTATCTCGGGGAGATACCTTGATCAGCTATTTTATAAATATTTCATGAATTGACTTCATAAGAGGGAATGAAGAGCTGGATTAGTATTTTTTAGCCCCCACCATCAACACCAGTTCTAGCCATCATGAGTTTGTCTGCATGAAGGAAACGAACTGATTGAATGTCGGTGCGGTCAACGATTTCGCCATTGAGAAGTTCAAGATAATCAATTTTGCTATCGTAAAGATGAAGTCTTTCGACTTCTTTTTGGAAATCAATTTTTCTACCATCAAGAAGCTTAACTTCTTTCATGTTTTTGGAGATCAACTTGGTTAGATCAAGCGTTTCATAAGCAAACGCAGAAGAGGCAATCATTGATGATGAAAGAATTGTGAAAATTAATTTTTTCATTGTTTTACCTCCGAAGAATCTGACGGTTCTTTTAGTAAAGAATCGGCCACCATTCCGATAAAGACCTTATCATTACCAAAATAGTCTGGCGAGTATAGAATCTCTTCTTTAATCTCCTTGTATGTCTTCTGTAATTTTGAACGGATAAGGGCCATTGCTTTGTTTTTATTAACAGACTCAGTTTGAAAAGATAGCCAATTCTCATCCTGGCCAAATTTCTCCACGTCGTATTTTTCTGCGATGCAGCTTAAGAGTGAATCTCTTAGAATATCTTGATCGAAGGTCACTTTCTCTTCATTGGCTTTAACAATGCCTCGTGATTCGCTCAAAATGGCCGAATTAAGCATTTCTTCTAGTTTTTTAATACCAGCATTACCGTATTCGCCCTGAACCTCATCTCGGGTCGTTCCTGATCTGGAAAGGGCCAAGAGTAAAATGTTTCTGTACTCAGTATTTGAAAAATACTTTGCAAGCTCTCCACCCATTACAGGGGTATCAATATTGTGAGACAGATTTTCTTTTAGAGTTGAAGCTAGACTTGGGTTTGCAATCTCTATGGCCTCTGAAATCTTATGGGACTTTCCAATAGCAGAGAGAAGCTTACTAATACTGTTTAAACTTGGGTTAGTCTGACCGTTTTCAATACGACTGAAAGTTGGCTGACTCATTCCGATTTGTTTTGCGATTTGGGCAGAACTAAAATTTGGGTACTTTACTTTTAACTCCCGAACACATTCGCGAGCAAGAACAGTATTTGAAACGGTTTCCTGTAGCTGTTCAGCCATACCCAAAGCCCTCATTAGACAATATTTGGTTATTCATAGTATTCGCCGACAAGGAATGTCAAATATTCATATTGACTTTTGATCTATTCGTTATTCACGGTGAATAATTCATGCATGAATAAGTTTTTATAATTTTAAAAACTTACGTTTCTCATGAATAACTTAGTTATTATTCATGAATCATAACCTTTTGATATCACAAGCTTTTTCCTTGAAATATTTACACGCTCTATTTTAGTTTCTTCTCACCAAAAAAATTGAAGAGAAGGAGAAAACGATGAGCAAAGCAATTGACCTCATTTCAAAAATGAAACTTGATACAAGAAGGATTGCCGTAAAAAGAATGTGCAAAGACATGGTTAGAAAAGATTTTGAAATGATCAGAATTCAAGACGTGTTCAGTAATATCTTTCGTGATGTTGAATTGTACTCTCACTACAACGATGAATTCAGCTCGATAGAGTTTACTATTTATCTTGCTTTCAATCAGCAAACGACAAAGCTCGTTCGTGACCCCTTTGATTACATGATCGATTGTGGGTTTAAGCTGGCCTTTGATTATACCAATACCAAAGGCTGCGTTCTTACTCGCATGAGAAGTAATTCGGAAAACTTGGTCGATTTAATTTTTGAAGCAGCAGAGGAAAAGGAACCAAGGGAAGCAAAGATTAAATTCTTAGAAGGATTTATAAAATCCTATCCTCAGCTCGAATTAGACGAGGCCAAGGCACAATTAATTGAAGCCATTCAAGAAAAGGAGTTTGAAAATGAAATGTTCTGTTAAGGAAATCCAACATTATTTCAGAGTTGTTCTGGGGGAACTCTCTGTAGAAGAAATCGTAAAAAATAGAGAGCTAATTTTGCGGGCCGAGCTGATTAACAATCTATTACTAAAAACTGCATAAGGGGGAAATATGCAATCAATTTATATGGAAATAAATAACTTTATCCAGTCTATTAGTCAAAGGGAGTTGAAAAGAAATCCCAAACTAAAAAGAAAAATCAAAGTTCTTTTAAAAAGTATCGAAGGACTAAGAATCAGCGAAAAATCTAACGATGTCTCGCGGTCAATTGCACTACGCTACTTAAACAAAGAGATGCTTAAAGGCTAAGTCCTAAAAACATTACTAATTTTAAATTGAGCAAACGACTCAATGGGGATTCGTTTGTCCAAAATGGGAGATTTATGAATTTTTTTATATCAACAATACTACTTTTATTTCTCGCAAGTTGCGGATTCAATTCATCCGATGAACCTGGGGACAATCCACAAGTTCAACAGGTTGATCCCTTAAAGCCGAGCACCTCACCAAATGAAGATTTTGATGGTGATCTTATGAGCAATAAAGATGAGTTGTCCCTTGGGCGTAATCCGAATATTGCAAATATTCCAAATGTCAGAGTACGCTTTCTTCAAAACTACAAGATAACTGTAAAATACAAGGCCTTGTCAGATGGAAAAGAAGGTGAATTTGTCATTGATACCAAAACTCATCAAGACAATCCTGATTTCAAGTATCGGGTCGGTGAAATCTTTATTAGAAATGAGAGTTTCAATACTGCGGCCAATATTGGGAAATTTTCAACGCATACATGGGGTGATTTTAACGAGCATGACCTTTCATGGGTAAGTTATCCCGAGGCTGATCCTCGTTTCTACTCTGATAAGGTATTAAACTATAAGAAATATCTTGATCCTGAGAAATATGAAATTACCAATGTTCTAGTAAACCTTGAAAACTCTTCAAAGCTTAAAGGAAGCGATGGATTTAAAGAGATTAAAAATCTTAATACAATTTTTACTACTATGACTATGAGAAGGAATCCTTTGAGTTAATTGAATCTAAATTGGTAGAAAGACATTTTCAGGCCGGTGTTAATGAAACATTTGAAGTTACACTTGAAAATGTCCCATTAAATCTTATTTCAGAAAACTATTTCAAAAAAGGTGAATTCATTATCTCAGAACTTGGTGATTATGAGATCCCTGAGATGGATCTGACTTATAAGAAACTCTTGACCAGTGTGCGAGCAAAGTCCATTCCTGTAATCTATAACACTCCTTTGGAGTCTGAAATCTCCTATGTGGGTATGAATGGTCAAGAGGCAAGCTTTACTGATGTTCTAAATACTCTATATGGGAAGAAGGCAGTCATTGAACAAAACGAACTTAAAAAGATTAATCAGTTTGAATCAAATTTGCCTGACTTTACCTACTTATCCGAAATTAAAGAGCATGACAAGAAAGGTAAATGGTTTGTTTTTACTAACAAGCTAAGACAGCACTACCTTGATCACATGTTTTTACCAAGTGATATCATTTCTCTCTCTTATATCACGGGGAATATCTTAGCCGATCAAAAAGCGGAGAAGATTTTTAGCTATCGACCATCTGCTAATACAACAGATGATATGAGAGTTTATCCTCTTGGAAATGTAACCCCCAATTCAAGGATTCACATACAAGTAAAACCTGAAAGAATATGGGGTGAAAAGATCAAACATTGGACAGATTCAATCTACTCTGTTCGAGGACCTTGTAGTGGCAATTGTATCTATAGAGAGTACCGATGTAATTTTAAGTTTAATATCTTTGAATCTCTGGATCAGGGTCTAACTTTCAATACCAACTTAACTGATGAAGCATCGAGAATTAAATTAATTATCAACCAAGAAGAGTTCTCGCTGGCCGACCTAGTAAACGAGAAGAAAGCTGACCTTTATTGGATCAATAAAAATCTTCACATCGACATCAAAAATATTCTAGCGATTAAGGAAATTACAGATATTGAAGAAAATGTCATGGCCCTAAAGCTTCTGCCAAAAAGAGAGACAACTTATAACGGCGTTTTACTTGAGAGCTGGTCTGGTCGTGATTGGTACTTTTGCCCAGATATCGCCATTAATGTCGCCGGACATAATAAGTGGCCCCTGTCTGTGGACTCTAAAGAGTTTGGTAAATGGCAACATCAAGCCAATTGGAGCCGTGTGATTCGCGGAGATAGAAAAACCTACACCCAGAATTTCTCTGTAGGGGTTATTGGGATCATTACAAATCTTTTTAACTAGGAGCTAAGCGTGAATAAAAAATTAAGTTTAATTGATATTTCTACTTGGTTTTGGTCAATTACACTGGGAGGGGCACTATTCGCCCCGACCAATGTCTATGCCTTTTCAAAATTGAAGAATGGATTTGAGACAATTACCTCAACCTATCTCATACCACTTGCTGGTGCTGTTGCAGGGGCCTCTTTTATTCTTTTTGTGACGCTATCGTTTTTTAAACAGGACGAATATCAAAAGAAAGCTGCCAATGTAGCGATTCTTTCAATCTTTGCTGGTTCTGGCTTAGAAATCATTAGAAGCCTAATTCAGAGTTTTAGCTAAGGAATCAGTATGAGTAGAAATTGCTATCCAACACTTCTAAACAAGAGGGCCACGATGCTAGGAAACCTCACCCGATATGATCTAGTGATTATCGGTGTGAGTTACCTGATTCTTTCATGGATGAAAGTTTCAGGTCTTTACTCCCTAGTTATTAATGCCTTGATCTTGGTTTTAATAAAATTTGCTAAGGGTAAATTTCAGATCGGATTTTTTAAAAATATTAATGGCGAATATCTGATTGAATCGAAAAATATTCAAAGTTTATTTGAGAAGGAGGGATTGAATGAGTAAATCAATTTTTCCTGTGATCGAAGTCACGGAGAATATGATAACATCAGTCGATGGAAATCGCTCTAGGTTTTACAAGCTTAACAATCCAGATATTGAACAAATGACCGTTACTGAAAGGAGTCATTTTTTTGATGAGGTTTCGACAGGTCTAAATCATTTGTCAATTGATAAGTATTTTAAATTTTACAAACTTGGAAGTAACGCTTTTTTAGATACTAATAGTGAAATACTACCTGACTTTTCTCAAGTCGAATTTTGCCCCCAAAAAGACCCTCTAAAAGTCTTTTTTGGGGATCGTCTGCTTTATTCTGATATTGGAATCCATGACGACTATCTTTCTTATAATGGAAACTATCTCAGAATTTTCTCTGTTTTAGGCTTTTCTGATGAAGAAGCATATCCTTTTCTACTACCCATAGACTTGGATTACGTTATTAATGTAAGACATAGGCTTAAAGATAAATCAGTATCTAAATTAGAAAGAATCCGCTCAGGGCATTTATCAAGCTTTTTAAAGTCTAAACGGGATATCACGAGCGAAGGTGCTTATAATCAAGCCGAGGAACTTCTCTCAGATATTATTCATGGCCATGAAGAACTATTTGATATCGAGATGTATTTTATCTTAAAGGCAGTCTCTTTAACTGAGCTAAATGAGATTTCTAAATCATTCTCGATTGAAATGAACTCTCTTGGAATCAAGACGTTTTCTGAGGGGCAATCGCTTATTAGAGCGAAGTCTGGTCTCGCTAAAATCTTCAATAATTTAATTCCTGGCGTAGAACCAAAGGACAATATCCGACTCTTGCCTGATAAGTCCTCGCATCTTAGATTCTTGTTACCTGTTCATAGTAGTAAGCTCATGAACAAAGGAATAACTTTTCATGATGTAAACGCCAACCCAGTCTATTTCGATCCTTTTAGTAATGATATTAAAAATAGGAATATGCTTGTGACTGGTCTTTCTGGTGGTGGAAAATCAGTCTTTGTAAATAAGATTATCCATCACCTGATTGAAAAGCATCCAACAGTCATTCTTGATAAAGGAGGTTCGTTTAAAAAGCTAACTGCTTATCATGATGGAAGTTACTTAGATAAGGGATTCAATCCTTTTCAATTTAAAGACCCCTTGTACTTAAGAGAAGTTATTCTTTCTGTCGTTGATAATAAGAGGTTTGAAAAACTTGAAAAAGGAAGACTATTAAAGGCCATTAAAGACAATGTGAATAAGTGCCAGTCATTTTCTGAACTCATTTCACTGTTGAAAAATGATTTTCAGGATTTTGACCTCTATTTTGAGGAATTTAAAGATTATTTCACTGATGAAGTATTAGAGTTTAAGAAAATTCTTTATGTCGATATTGAAAATTATCCAAAAGGAATCGTTGCACCTCTGATAATTTTTATCCTTGAATATTTTAAAAGAATTAATACGAATGAAAAAATACTTGTCTTTGATGAGTGCTGGAGTTTCTTAAAAGATCATACGTCGTTTATAGATGAATGTTTTCGTACTTTTAGAAAGACAGGCGCTTTTCCTATAGCCATTTCTCAGTCTTTAAATGATTTTTCATCCTTAAATCAAGAGTTGGCCAGTTCAATAACTAACAACAGTTACTTTAAGGTATTTTTTCCTCAAGAACTTGAGGCGCAAAACGACATAAGTGAATTTGATATTGAAAACATTATGTCACTTGGTTTTAAAAAGAATGTTTACGCTGAATGCTACCTTAAGACTACAGACAATCGAATTCGTAAAACAATTAGAAATTACTTAAGTCCTGTGGAACTACAGCTTTTTCATACAGAAGCGGGACAAGATTTAAAATACTTCACCTTTATTAATCGGTTTGAAGAATTTTTTGAATCTAGAAAGGAAGCTACCCAAGCTTATGTGAGGTTAAAAAATGAAGAAATTGATAATCCATTTTATTTTGTTAGTGAATATATCAAAGACTCAAGCGAGTACGATATTCATGCCTGACAGCGATACTGCGGCTCTTGTTATGTTGGTTTCTAATACGGCCTCAACTGTGACCAATACCTTAAAGATATTGGAAGTTGCTAAAAAAACCAGTGACCAGATCGATAAATACAACTTCATTGCAATGAGACGCTATTTTATCGCCAGAAGAATTGAGCAGCACGTTCGCGACATTATTGAAGCTAAGAAAATGAAGCCCAAAGGGCTAAGAGAAATTAATCAAGTGATGTTGCGATTAAAGCTCAATCTACAAGGACTTAAAAGCAATATCGATTTTCTTGCTAAGGACGTATTTGAGGCCCAAGACTTTGTGGATCGATACTGGGATAAAGTGGCCAATTCGATGAAGGATGAGCAAGAGGCCCATAATCAAGAATTACTAAGTGCCAGTGAAGGCAGTATGAGTAAACACGTTCAAAATACGGCCATGAATACGGCACTAACCAGTAAAGCCGTAACAAAGCTTAGAAGAGATAATCTTGAGTACCAAAAAATCGATTTAGGTTTAAAAAGAAGTGGGTCAGTCGAAAAATTAAGAAGAGAGGAATTTTATAGAAATTGGATTGGAGTGAACGCAGAGATTGATCCTATGGTGCAGACCAAAGGAAACCTATGAACAGCATAATGAAAGACCTATTGTTGGTTCAAAGCTTTGATCTAGCAAACCTAATTGAAGAATATCGATTTTTCTTTGTGGGTTTACTCCCAAGTGTCTTTATTCTTGCTGTAGTTATTGAATACCTCGACAGACTTGAGCCCTTTACTTTGGTTAAAAGGGCCTTTATCTCAGTGTTGATCTTAACGTCAATAACCATGTTCTATCAGAAATCAATCGATGCCTCCATGGAAACAGCAGACGAAGTGCTACGTGGTCAAAAAACCAGCAATATCCTTCTTATGGATATGTTTGATGGGATAAAGCAATGGGATAAAATGTACAAAGATTTAAAGGCAAAAGAATTCTATAAAGACAAGAATGTGTTATGGGGAACTTTGTCCTTTTTGAAGTACCATCTTTTTGATTCATTTGTTAATGACGGATTCACTGTCACAATATTTTTTATTACAAAACTTTGTTTCTTAATTCTAAAGGTTGTTTATTCCCTTGTTTATTACCTGGGCTATGGACTCATTGGTATTCCTTGTTTGATCTACCTGTTTCCGAGTATGGGTAATGTTCTAAGAGGTGCTATTTTAAGTTTTCTTTGGTGCCTTATTATCCCTCATATTCTTGTATTCATTATTTCGATGATCGGAACTGAAATAAATAAAGGATATATTTCAGGACAAATTATTGGTGGCTCGATGATCGGAACAGCATTGTTGTTTATTTTGACCCTTTTTATCGCTTTTACTCCTTTAATAGGTGCCATGATTTTAAATGGTAGTGGCATTTCTCAAGCAGGGGGAATCATCGCCAGTATTGGGGCCAATTATGTGATGAACTTGCCCAAAAATAGCGTAAACAATGCGGCCATGCTTATGACTGGTGGAACTTTTGGGCCAAAGGCGACATTAGCTAAGAACTTTGCGAAAGGTGGCTATAGGCTTGCTAAAAATGCCAATATATCCGGTTTTAGCAATCTATTTAAGTCCAACAAGCATGGTTCAGCTTTCTCATCTGAAGAACATTCACAGGTAAAACCTAAAGGCGTTGGTGGAACACCGATAAGAGGCCACCTTCCTCCTAATGTAAATGATTCTGAATATGTGACGCTTAAGAACCCCGGAAAATCTGGTAAATCATCAGGTGTCGATTTTATCTCTGCTCCAACAAGAAAGAATCCTGCCTACAGTACCAATCAGATTCACCAGATCAATAAGAACACTTCATCAACTAAAGAAAGGAGCTTAAATAATGGAACAATATCAAAGCATGGCCCAGTCCATAGAGAAGCTAAAAAGACCTCTCATTTACATCGCTCTAGTAAGCGCACTCACGCATCTTCTAATTTTAGGAACCGGAATAATGTTAAACCGAGAAAGTAGCAAGCCTATGGAATCATTCGAAGTCTGTCATCATGGTATGAAAAGCCTTTTTGACAATTATCCTAAGAAGGACTTCTTTAATAAATCGGTTTTGAATGATGTGAAGGAAGTAAAATTTGAAGTCGAAAAAATTGGACTCATCAAGATGATTGGAGAATATGACTGCGATGTAGTTGTAAAAGATCATAAAGGTCATCGAAGCTATCGAGTTAAACTTGAAAAGAACTCAAGCTTTCCTCTTCACTATAAAATCGTTGATGTGAAAGGACAAAAAATCGTTTCCTCTTATCAATGGAGGGATGAACTATGATTTATTACATCATCAAAGGACATATTTTTACAATTTTCCTATCTATGGCCCATCTCACATCAGTGAATTTCAATTCTAAGATTGCTGATTATGTTGGAGGCCAAGAGGGAGATATTAAAATTTATGAACTTAATAAAGGCAAAAGTCTTGTCTTCGAACCAAAGCAAAAAGGATTTAGTCGTAACTTCATCACTTTCATGAAAGAAAATAAATATCATTTCAACCTAACCTATAAAGAGGAACTTTCAAATAAAGACATTGAAATTCGCTCTGCTCAAACTTGCACCTATTTTACGCTTCTTAAAGAGACTTCGACTTACCAGCTTTTTGAGTGTCCAAAGTCTCTCTATTTCGTAAATAAGCTTAAGCAACCGGTTAAAGTGAATGAGCTTACTATCAAAGAGAAAAGCTATCTTTCTAAAGGGCCTCCCATATATCTCAATGACAAGATGATTTATTATCAAGGGAGAGCTCTATGAAGGTTTTCTGTCTTTTGATGTTTCCAATTATTGCGATGGCAGGGTTTCAAGAAGCTCCTAGAGATTCTTTGTACCAATACAAAAAAGCAACAGTGACGAAAATGATAAAGAAAAAGCATAAGAGAGTTAAAAAAGCATCAAGTAAGGAGTTAAGTGATCTATTAGCAAAAGATAAGGCCATTTATGAACTTTTAAAAAAACAGGAAAAGAATGTCATCGTTAGAAAGCGAGATAATAAAGTCATTGCCCTTACAAGAGTAAAAGGTCTTGTTCTTAACTCTGTTTTGGCCATGAATGTTAAACCGGCAAAGTTTATCGTTCGCATTACTGACTCTCATCATGACATAGAAAATGGAGAACTTCGCTGCGTTGGGTTCAGTTTTGAAAAGAGAGTCCCTTCAAAATGTGATCTTTTAATTCTTGATGACGAAGAATTCCAAGTTGATGTTGATATTTGGGACCTAGATGGAGCTGAAGGAATTATCGCTGATTACTACTATTCAGGCGAAGAAAAGACCTTTTTAACTTCTTCATTTGCATCATTTTTAGGTGCCACCTTCTCTGTGGCCAAAGGTGGAGTCAACACTCCTTTTGGAGCAGTTACCCAAAATACTGCAAAGAATAAGATCATGGATGGACTGCTTAGTGTTTCAGAAAATGCCAAGCAGAAGATCATGGAATCGGGAGAAAGAAACCTAACTATCTCTTATGTGAATTCGGGAAAAGAGGTTCTGGTCTTTTTTAACAAGTCTCTCAACTTAGATAAAGAAAAGTAATGGAGTTTTATATGAATAAGTTTTTACCAATATTGTTTTGCTTCTCACTTGTGTCCTGCTCATCGATGAAGAAAACAATTATTTATAGTTCCTTAGCAGGAGGAATGACTGGGGCAACAGCAGGCGCGCTTCTTTCCCCTAACAAAGAAAGTAAGGGGGCTAATGCAGCCGTTTTTGGACTTATCGGAGCAGGAGTTGCGGCTCTTGCAGGCTATGCTCTTTATAAAGATGATCCTAGAAATTACAAGTTGGATAATATGTTAATGGATCAGAAAAAACCTTTAAGTGAAATCAACCCCAACGAGTTAGAAATTGGTCTTGGTAATTTAAAGATTGACGCCAATTTAAACAAAACAGAGGCCTATGAAGTTCCAGTTAAAAGCCTACCTGAAAAGCTCAAGGGCAAAGTTAATAAGCAGTATTTGATTAAATATCAGTCCAAAGAAAGATATGTAAAAAAGGGAGCTAAAACCTTTTACATTCCTGCTTTTGATATTTACGAACACGCTTATGGAGACACCCCAGATTCTGCTCAAAATTCAAGCCACGGAGAAAACAGTGAAGAATAAAAAGAACTCAGGAGACCTTGGGCTTGGTGAATTTATTGTTCCTGTAATGGATCTTTTATCACTGCTTTTAATGAAACTAATGGATTTGATGGCTCATGGACTTCATCTTGGAATTAACAAGTATGTCTTTGGGAAGATTCCTTCAACAGATATTCAGAAAATTGATCGTGAATTTCTTAAAAACAATAAAAGAACTCTTCAAGACGAGGCCATTGGTTATTCATTAACCTCAAAAAGAAACCTTTTAGGCTCAGAGCTTAATAAATCGGCCCATACTGCCATAATTGGGGCCAGTGGATCGGGAAAAACAGTACTTCTTGATGCTCTGATGTACGAGGATATGAAGCAAGGAAAGCCCGTCGTTTATATCGATCCTAAAGGAGACAACGAAACGCTTTTGAATTTTATCAACCTTTGCAAAATTACAGGTAGAGAGTTTTATATATTCTCTGAATACTGGAATGGCGAAGGTAAAAGTCATTTAAACCCTGTTAAAGATGGTTCAAGTACCAATATCGCTGACAGAATTCATCACTCTTTTACATGGAGTGAAGAGCATTATGCCCAAATTTGTCATGATGCCTTAGAGGATTCCATTTCTATTCTACAAGGAGAAGGCCAAGAGCTTTCTATTGAAAACATCTATCAGAAACTCATTGATATTAGCGATCCTAAAAAGAAAGATGAGGCCCTCTATTCGAGAAATGATATTCAAGGGATTTTATCCCGATTAAAGAAGCTAATACGATCGGACTTTGGGCCACGTTTAAAAGGAACTACAGCCCTTTCATTTAAAGACATACGAGAAGAAAATAAATGCGTTTATATTGGATTATCTGTTCTAGGTTTTGCTGAAATTGCTAGGTCTCTTGGAAAGCTCATACTTGGGGATATTTCTTATTCTGCTTATTTCACCTACAAAAACATTACACCCGTGAATGTTGGGAAAATATCCAAGATTGGAATTTATATTGATGAGCTTTCAGCAGTGATTACGGATGAGTTTATTGAAATATTGAATAAATGCAGAGGGGCAAAAATGGAATTAACCTTTGCTTTTCAATCACCCAGTGACATTGCCAAGTACGATAGAGAACTTTGCATTCAAGTTCTTGAGAACTCAGCTAATTGGTTCGTTTTTAAACAGAGATTAGAAGACGGTGCAAAAATATTTTCAGAAGCAATTGGAACAATGGAATCTAAAAAACAAACAGTAAGAGTAAAGGATGGTGAAGAACAAGCACAAGGCTCACAAAGAGTTGTGGAAGAACTAATTAGTCATCCCAATATCATTAAAAACCTAAATGTCGGCCAATGTGTTCTATTAAGGCATTATCCCACTAGAATTGATCTCTTAAACGTAAAGTATATAGACCCTAGAATTCTTTGGGAGAATGTTAAGTTTTTAAAAAAGGAGGTGCATCTTATTAATGAAATGGAGGTAGAAGATAAAAAAATTAAACCAAGAACGGTTACCAAAAGAGGTCCAATCTCTTTGGGGAGGAATTGATGGCGGTGGATTTTGTACCACATGGAGCTTACGAGGATATCATCAATATCCTTGGGAAATGGAAAGTCATGGATATAAAAAGTCTAAATGAGTTTTGTAGTTACGATCTCAAGTATTTCAATCTGCTAAAAAAAGTGCGAACTCTAGAAACTCATGGGCTGGTCAAAGGCGTATTACTTGGTAGAAAAAATAAACATATCTACTTAACAAACAAAGGCCTTAAATTTACTGGACATGATTTTACCTACGAAATCTGTGATGAAAATTTAACTCATGATTTAATCGTTGGGCGTGTTTTAAAAGAGCTTATAAAAACGCCCCATTTTATCGATGGAAAAATGTTTCATGAAATTCCAGTTGATAATTTATTCCCTGATGCTGAGGCGAAGGGAATCAAAGACAACCAAACCTATAAACTCGCTTTAGAGATAGAGCTTACACAAAAATCAGAAAGTCGAGTTAAGGAAAAATTCAGAAGATATGGACGTGAGAAAGTTTTTAACTACGTCCTCTATATAACAAATAAAGAATCGCTTTTCAGAGCCTATAAAAGATTCCTTGAGGAAATGAATAGCGAAACCCAGGAAGCAGTTATCCTGATGCTGGATAAAAAACTGAGTGTGACAGCTTTCAAATACCAAGAATCGACGTGTTTTTACCAAGGTAGTGAAACAACATTCTTAAAGCTGTTTGGTGATGATGAGCACTCATAAAGAGTTAAGTTGGAGTTAAATGAAGTTAAGCAAACTGTGCCCCTGCCAATTATGTCTTTTATAACGGGTATTTACCGAGACGATTCTTGACCATCCCTCCCCAACGAGTTGAGTAGAGATGGTCAAGAATAGCTCTAACAATACCCTAAATTACAATTAAGGCAGGGGCACAGGAAACTTAAGGAGAAAATTAAAATGAATGAAGTATTAAATATGAAAAAAGAAGAAGGTGTTCCAAAACCAAATCAGGTGCAAAAAAAGAAAAGAGGACGAAAACCAAAAAATGAAAGACAAGAGTACCAAATAAATCCAGAACAGACGAAATTCTTTGTTGATCTTTCTAAAGAAAAGGAACCTCTTGAAAAGGTATTTGATCTGCTTACAAAAGTTAATCAAAAAAACTATGGCAGAGAAATTACCTTCAAAGACTTAGCATTATTTGGAATCGAAAAGATCACTGATAAGGACTTGGACAAGATTAAAGATGGAAGTCTTTCTGAAATGGAAAAGGTCGAGAAAGCTTTGGATGAGTACAATCAAAAACATGGAACCAAGCTTTCAATGGGAGAATTTCTGGTTAAGAAGCTTTCCATTAACTAATCCTTAACTTTTAAATTAATATCTTGGAGTAATTAAAATGAATACTGAATACAATACTTTTATCGGAAGACTTGGAAAAAATCCAGACCTTCGTTACACACCAAAGAAAGAAGCTGTCTGTTATTTATCGGTAGCAGTCGATAAATTGGACTCTGATAAGCCAGATTGGAAACGTGTAATCGTCTGGGGCAAGCAAGCTGAGCTTTGTAATTTGTACCTTGCTAAAGGAAAAGAAGTCTTTGTGCAGGGCCAAAATCGTGTGCGTGAATACCAAGATAAGGATGGGAATTTGCGCTCGATTGAAGAGGTAAAAGCTCGACTTGTCGGATTTTCAAATCTTTAGGAGAAGCAATTATGGGAATTAAAAACGCTGGTTACAAAGCTAACCATAATAGATACAATAGTGATGCAGAGGAAACATCAGAACCCTCGGCATTGCTCTTTGACAATTTAGAATGGTTGACAACAGCCGAAGCGGCTTACTACTTAAGAAAATCAAAGGACGCAATTAGACAGATGGTTTGCAGAGGACAACTCCGCGCCAGAAAGTTTCATCGTCGTCTTTATTTTCGCAAAGTAGAATTGGATCAAACCCTAGATATCTCTTACTACTAACAAGGAGATATTTATGGGAATTTCTAATTACGAAAAAGACGGAAAGACTTACTACCGAGTTTACATTCAAGAACGCAGTAGCAAAGATCGATCCGTTCGAGTCCAGAGATCAAAATCTGGTATCGAAACGCTCGCGGAGGCAAGACGAGAAGAAAAAAAGCTAACTAAGCGAGTATTTGAGCTTGTAGCTAGTATTGAGGCCAAAGGTATTACATGGAAAGAACTTGTACACCGTTGGGAAATCAGTGCGCGTAATGGACTAGCTGGAAAGAAGTATTCCAGAGCTGCCGTTATTGAACACGTCAATACTCTCTATAATCATACAAATACTTGGTTAGATAAAAGAATTAAAGATTTAGGACGTGCCGATGGCCGTTATGTCATTAACTCTCTTGTAGCTGATTCCTATAGCACTAGCCGTATCAAGGCCATCAAAGGCTCAATTAACAAAATATGGCTATGGGGTGTTGAAGAAGGTTTGATCACTGAGGTCGTAAAAAGTCCAGTGCATGGACTTGTTATCGATTCTGAAAAAAACAAGTACAAACCGATTCTAACTCTTGAGGAAATTAGAAAACTTCTTTATGAAGCAGAACTAAGAGAACACCCTTGGTGTCACATTTGGTCTGTTGCCCTACTTACAGGGATGAGATCAGGTGAACTCTTTGCTTTAACTTGGGATGATGTTGATTTAGATAATGGCATTATCAGAATCACAAAATCTTATAGTCAAAGAATCAAGGGAATAAAATCGACTAAAAATTCAGATTGGAGAAACGCTCATATTTCAGAGGATTTAAAAGAAGTCCTTTTGAAACTAAGAAAGCTTCATCCCAATGCTGAAAGAGTCCTTCCCAGACCTGGGGGATGGAATGATGGAAATGCAGCAAAGATTCTAAGGGCTTTCTTAGTGAGGATTGGAATTGATAAATACGTCACTTTCCACACTCTAAGAGCTTGCTTTGCTACCCATGTTCTCGCCTCAGGAGCAGAACCTACACAGGTAATGAAAATGGGAGGCTGGGCCGATTTTAAAACCTTTCAAATCTACGTCCGAATGGCCGGTGTAGATGTGAAGGGAGTGACTGACGACTTCAAGGTGACGCCTAAATTTGGTTCGCTTGATAATGTTATCAGACTTAAAAAATAGAGCTAAATGAGGGGGAAACCCCTCATTTTAGCCATTTAGGTCACTTTATGGCATATTAAGTTGTTTAAATTATAATAAGATTGAAAAAGTATCACAATTGTGATACTTTAAACAGGAGGCGTATGAATACGCTTGAAAAGGAAGTCGAAGGACTTCAATTTTTAGATAAGCTAATAGCTGTTGTAGGGCATGGCGAAGTGGACTACTGGGAAGATCGAAAAAATCCTCCCAATCTTTCAATAGATGAGTTTCACCAAGTCCTCTACAGAATGGACGAAGCAGCTAACTTAAAGTGGATTGATCGAGACAGCACCAATGGCCCACATGGCACAACGGGTGAGGACAAATGCTTTAAGTTTAATTGTGAAGTTCAGTTTGGTGGAATTTTTGAGATTGAGACAAAATTCTACTTTGTGAAGGGTTACTTTTTCGACAAAGGTGATTTGAAGGGAGTAACAATTCAAAGCTTTAGGCAAGAGGTTTAAAATGGAAACAACTGTTAATAAAGAATTTTTAGGGAACACTTTTTCTTACACTACCGAAGTAGATAGTGAAGGAAAGGCCTTATGGACTCAAAAGATTGATAGCGAATTTTCAAAATGGCTTCATCAACTAAAAGATGAAAATAGAGAGCTTTTTAAAGTTCAATATTCTCTATCATCCAATGCCTATGATGTTCTAGCGAAATTAAAAGAAAGAATTGGCGTTTATGATGACTCTCTCATTATTAGAGCGATTACCATTACTTTTATTAATTTCATTGATACCAGAAAAGGAAGGCCAATAATCAAGAAATTGAATTCCTATAAAGATTCAGGTGATCTTGACCTTCTCAAAGACGGTGATATCTTGAAAAAGAATTTGTATTTCTCACCTGTAGGTATGCGTGACGTGGAGGCCTATTCAAATCTTACCGGATTAAAAAAAGGCCAAGTTATCAAAAATGCCCTTTACTCAGTTCTTTTAATTTCGATCAACGAAGATGAAGAAATTAAGAAATTTTGGGAAAACGAGATCATTGAAAAATTAACAACTATCGTTAAGGCAGCCTAAAATGAAAAAGTTTGATGCTCGGTCATTAGAACCTATTAAGGTTAAAAAGGGAAAGACCTTTCAAAATTATCGAGACGTCATTCAAATAAAAATTTCACTTAAAGACTCATCGCCTTTGATTTGGAGAAGGCTGCAAGTTCCAGCGACTCAGCCATTGAGAGGACTTCATAGAATAATTCAGGCTTCATTTTCTTGGAAAAGTACCCATCTCTACGTTTTTAATGTCGATGGTATTGAGTATGGTGATCCTGAACTAGATGCTGGGGAAATGGGATGGTATAACGACCAGACCAAACGTCTTTCTCAAATAGCTAAGACGACAGATCGCTTCACCTATACTTATGACTTTGGTGATAACTGGGTTCATGAAATAGAAATTGAAGACTTTTTAAATTCTAAGAAAGGCGTTAAATATCCTGTTTGTATAGACGGGAAAGAGGACTCCCCATTAGATGATGTGGGCGGAATTCATGCCCACTACAATATGCTTGAGGCACTCAACGATCCCAAGCATCCTGAGCATGAAGACTTCTCAGAATGGGCCGGTGACTTTTATCACTTTCACAAATTCGATATTTCTGCGATCAATGAGTATCGCTTGGAAAGACGAAAAACCTTAATAAAACGATAAGCTTGGAAAAAACAATTTATGATTTATACACCAAAACATTTCTCATCTGACAAAAACGAACAAATTATTGACTTTATTGAGAAATATTCCTTTGGAACGATAATTTCATGTAAAGATAATGTTGTTAAACATGTTACGAAAATTCCATTTTTGTTGAAGTGTCACAATAATGAATATTTTATGGAAGGTCATTTAGCCAAGGCTAATCCTCATGTAAATTTTATTAGAAATAATTGTAAATTGATTATTATGTTTGATGGACCTCATGATTATATTTCTCCTACTTGGTATCTAGATCAATCGAGAAGTGTTCCTACTTGGAATTTTTCAACCGTAATCGCTGATGGAAATGCTTTCATTTATGAAGATAAAGAGAGGCTTAAAGAATCAGTTATCGAGCTATCAAGAAAATATGAAAAAGATAGTTCATGGGAAAATGGTCTTGATCAAGAATATTTTACTAATCTATTAAATGCTATTGAAGGGATAGAAGTGCGTATTGAGACATTCCACTCTAAATTTAAACTAAGTCAAAACCAAAAT
>Ga0129324_10000784_pt1 | contig 21927 bp, 12 predicted proteins | sample CPBDNA_7_FD_96879 | JGI IMG/M metagenome (GOLD analysis project Ga0129324, IMG submission 96879) | Freshwater to marine salinity gradient microbial communities from Chesapeake Bay, USA - CPBay_Spr_15_0.2_DNA | ecosystem: Environmental > Aquatic > Marine > Coastal | place: USA: Chesapeake Bay... | reverse complement strand
TTCGAATACTTAAAGATACTCAAAAATTAAACCGCTAAATTTGGGATATTAGATTGATGATTGCAAAAACAGAGAAAAGGCAACTCTACAGGCAACTGAAATAAAAAAGCCCTAAAAACACTAGGATTTCAGGGCTAAATTGTGGAGTCGGCGGGAATCGAACCCGCGTCCAAACAAGACATAGAAAAGCTTTCTACAGATTTAGTTTTCGCTTAATTTTCGAGGATACAGTGACCGAAAACCGCCCAAGAATCCCTTATCATCTTTATTGAAAAATACGATCGATGTTCTCGCATTTCGATGTTGACATTTATGGTGCCTCAATATCGATCGCCGTCAACAAGGGCTATCGAGAGACATCCGGCTTCCCGACCTGGTCGGGACTAGGCATTGACTTACTATAATTCAGTCAATTATGCAGCTAGAGCGTAGTTATTCTCGCCATTTGAAAATGTGAAACATATGATTTACGAGCTGTGTCTCAGCGCTCGACCTGCTTACTTTGCCATGAGTACCTGCTGTCAAAACCAGTCGACCCCATGTTTTCAATGAACTTCCTCTTTTTTGAGGAATGCAAATATACGACATCACTTTCGTTTTTCAATTATCCCCTATCGTATCTTCGCTAAAGTACAGATTTTATAACAGAAGTTAATTTATGGGTCGGGGAGTGAAATTTAAAACAGTTCTCAGATTTTTTCAATACAAAAGTTTTTATTGAAACGTGGTTTTGACAGCAAACACAAAAAATAGCATTATACCATTACTGGGTTTTGGAAAAAAATGGCTCGCCATTCAAACGAATGGATTTGGATTATTCATTTTTACTTCCTTCAGGTGATAATCTGAAGGATATTCTTAAAAAAGAAAACAATCACTTTTGTGGGGGGATTGGCTTTCGTTTTATACACAAGTTTATTCACATTGCTATTGTTCGAATAGACTATAGGTTTTCCTTAAAAGACCTTTCCAAGAAGGGGCACTCTTTTGGAATCGGACAGTCTTTTTATATTTATTTAAATGTTCAATTAACGTGTGTTCGGACACATTGTTTTTAGTTTATTTGGATATAATTAAATAATTTCATTAAATTTAAAACAATTAAACCCGACTTACTAACTTAAATACTAACCTACTAATCCCCTTATTTATGGAAAATAAACCTATGTTTTGGATTCACAGAGTCATGACTTTGTTTCTCCTTTTTTTTACGGTCATAACAATGTCCTATGGCCAACAAACAATTAAAGGATTTGTCTCAGATGGAAATGGCCCTTTGCCTGGCGCCACCATAATTGTCAAGGATTCCTCAAATGGAGTTCAAACCGACTTTGATGGTAATTTCACGATGACTGGCCTATCACCCGGAGATATTCTTGTGATCAGTTACGTTGGGTACCTGAGCACTGAATTGACTTATGACCAGCAGAGCGAGGTAAATATCGTTTTGGTTGAAGACACCGAAGTCCTGGACGAAATTATCGTGACAGGTTATGGTACTGCAAAAAAATCAAGTCTGACGGGATCTGTTGTTAAGGTAAATACTGAACAGCTGACAAGAGTTTCTGTTGCTAACACTACTGAGCTTTTGGCTGGGCGTGTGGCGGGAATTATTACCAAGCAAACCTCAGGAGTGCCTGGAAACGATTCCACACAATTAAATATCCGTGGATTCGGAAGTCCATTGGTCTTGGTTGATGGCATTGAAGTATCGTTGGACAGGATTGATCCGAACGAAATTGAATCCATTAATACCCTTAAAGATGCTTCTGCTGCAATTTATGGAGCCAGAGCAGGGAATGGAGTGATTTTGGTTACGACCAAAAGAGGTAAAGTGGGAAAACCAGTTATTACTTATTCTGGGATAATGAGTTTTCAACAACCAGTGATATGGAGAAATAATGTTAATGGAGGTCAATTTGTTGAATTGCAAAATGAAGGTGGTGCAGCTTCTTATACTCCCGAAGAAATCCTAGCATATAAAAATCAAGATCCAGGCTATGAAACTTACGACTGGGAAAGAACGGTATTTAGAACTTGGGCACCAATGAATCAACACAGTTTGACGGCTAGTGGAGGTTCTGATAAAGTAAAATTCTTTACTTCGTTGGGAAGTCTCACTCAGGAGGGCTCCTTTAGATCGGGTGATTTGAATTTTGAAAAGACCAACATTCGGTCCAATTTGGATTTCAACATCACTGACAACCTTTCTTTGAGTCTTGATGTTAACTACAGAAAAGACAAACGATCAGAGCCTGGTCTTCCTTTGAGTACGATTTACAATCAAATTAAAGTTTCTGAGCCTATTTTACCCCCAGTGATTCCAGGTTATCCAGATTTGGCGGCCAATAGTGGAGGGGGCTTTAATAATCGAGCTGCTTATGGCGCCAGTCAAAGAAGACTTTCTGGATTCGTAGACCGCATGGGAGAATCATTTAACGGGAGGATTCAAATGGAATATAAAATACCCCAAGTAAAAGGACTTGCTGTTAAGGGAACGCTTTCTTACTTGTCTGAGAATCTTCAAACCAAAGATTTAGGAAAGAGAATGACGGTTTACGAATACAATAAGGATACCTCTGAAGCAGTTCCTGTTGGTCAAATCGGGAGCGACGATCTTGAAGAGAGGTTGAGACAGTTCAAAAGAATTTATCCAACAATTTCCATAAGTTATGAAAATGAGTTTGGAGATCACGCATTTAAAGGACTTTTATTAACGGAAACGATCGACGAGGAGACCATAAATATTTCGGCTTCACGGAAAAGCTTATTAACAACCGATTTGCCTTTTTTAAACTTGGGTAGTGAATTGGGTATACAAAACTCTGGAGATGCACTTGAGTTCGGCCGTTCGAGTGTTGTGGGACGCGTGAATTATGGTTATAAAAACAAGTATTTTATTGAAAGTACCATACGTTATGATGCCTCAAGTAATTTTGCAAAGGAATCACGTTGGGGAGTATTCCCGAGTATTTCTGGAGCTTGGAGGATATCAGAAGAACCCTTTATGAAAGGTTTTGATAAAGTAAACAGTTTGAAATTAAGACTTTCTTATGGGGAGACTGGAAATGATAAAATATTTGTAAATAATGAAGAAGAATATTTTAAATACCTCGAGGCTTTTGAAATTCAAACTATCCATGCAACGAATAGAAATTTAGGTCCTTATCTTTTTGGAAACTCTGGACTTTCCACCGCAATTTCCTCAACAGGACTTGCGAATTCATTGGTTACATGGAGAGATTTAACCACCTACAACCTTGGGATTGATGGCGTTTTCTTTGATGGTCTTCTAGGAGTAGAATTTGATGTTTTTTATCGTAAAAAAGAAGGAATTTTTGCAACCCCCTTGGCTGAATTTCCTTCCACTTTTGGAGCTACCTTGCCCCAAGAAAATCAAAATTCAACGAGCAATCGCGGATTTGATTTGGTCTTAACACACAAAAACTCAATAAAAGATTTTAAATATGATGTAGCGTTTTCTTTTGGCTTAGCGAGAGAGAAATATGAATATTGGCCTGTAGACAAAGACATAAAAGCTTTTGCCGATAATGACGAAGAGTTGAATGATCCTGACTTTATTAATAGATTCAATTTGATTCAATTAAAAAGTGGTAATAGCTTTAACCGCAACATTGGATACAAAACCAATGGTATTTTTATGAGCCAAGCTGACATTGATGCCCATCCTGTAGATCAATCTTTATTGGCCGGAGGGTCAGGAAATGCAAACCTAGTCCCTGGCGACATTAGATATGTGGATCTCAACGGTGACAACTATATTGACTGGAGAGATCAAGATGTAATTGGAAAAGGGGGGCTACCTGATGTTTCCTACGGAGTCAGCCTGAATGCTTCTTATAAGAACTTTTCTATTAGCATGTTATTCCAGGGTGCCACAGGGTTTAACTTCACCTTTGGGAATGAAATAAGAAACATTCTGATCAATAATACTATTCCTTACCAATTCCAATATGATTATCGCTGGACTCCGGACCCCAATGATCCTGGGGTAAATATAAATCCCAATGCGAAGCTTCCGGCCAGCACGGCAGCGAATGCCAATGCTAATAATTCCCAAGTATCTGATTTTTGGGTAAAAGACGGAACCTATTTGCGTTTAAAAAACTTGAATTTTGGATATGAAATTCCAAAAAACATTAAGGACGTGATCGGTGTTGATCGATTTAGAATTTTCGTGTCTGGTTCCAACCTAATTACTTGGAACAAGCTGGGCATTTACAAAGGATCATTTGATTCTGAAGGACCTACAACTCAAAACGGAAGTACTTATCCGCTTATCAGAACCCTGTCTTACGGACTTAACATTTCACTTTAAAACTAAAAACATGAAACTAAAATACATATATTCTCTAGCAATATTAACTGCGACTATGGGTTGTGAGTCCGTTTTGGATAAGGATCCTTTAGATCGAATTTCTGAGGTTTCGGTTTGGCAAGATGTCAATTTAGCAGATGCCTATTTAACCGATATCTATGCAAGGGCAAACTTTAGAGGTTTAGGAGACAGCCATGTTGGATTTGGACTGATCGCAGGCATGGGAGGTGAAATGACTCAATTCGCCCCTTGGCAAGAGCCCAATACAGCAATCATCACCCCAATGAATTCCGAAACCCTTTATGGACCCTTGAATTATTGGAGATACAATGACATAAGAAAAATTAATATTTTCATTCAACAGGTTGAACCTTCTGAAGCCTTCGACGCTGAATATAAAACCAAAAGACTGGCCGAAGCACGATGGTTGCGGGCTTACTTTTATTTTAACATGGCAATTCGTTATGGTGGAGTTCCTTTGATCACGACAGTTCAAAATCTTGATGATGACAAGGAAACACTGTTTGTTACTAGAAATAAAGAACAAGAAATCTATGATTTTGTCGATGCCGAAATGACGGCTATTTTTGATGACCTTCCAGACACGCATGAGGGAGAAGCTGGCCGGGTGAGTAAATGGGCTGTAAAAGCATTGCAAAGCAGGTCTAATTTATATGCTGCAAGCATTGCAAGATTTGGACAGGTTCAGTTAAACGGTGTGGTTGGTATTCCGAGTAGTGAAGCGTCCAAATATTGGCAGAAATCCTATGACGCTTCAAAAGCTTTAATCACGGAAAGTCCTCATGAATTGTATAAGAAATATCCAGAGGATCCAATGTTAAATCACAAACAACTTTTTGTTGATGAAATTGAAGACAATCCAGAGGTGATCTTTACGGAACGCTATGATGCCGCTTCCTCTTTTGGAACCAACCTTTCTGTGCTTGCTGTTCATGCTGATTTTGCAGTGGCTTGGAACTCTAATTACCGTCCCTATCTAGATATTGTTGAGAAATTTGAGTTTATTGATGGAAGCAGTGGGATGCTTCCTCGCGACATTTATGCAACCAAAGAATGGACCATGGACGAACTGTTTCACAATAGAGATCCCCGTTTTAAGGCTGCAATTCTTTACAATGAGTCTGAGTTTTGGGGTAGAAAAGCATATTTCCATGAAAAAAGCATTGTCGATGGTGCCGAAGTTAAAAATGGTATTTTGGCCGATGGTACACCAGCAAAAGCATCAAACAGGGCCTATGAGCCTCGTCCCAAGCCCTTACGACAAGGGTTTTTATTGCGTAAGTTTTTGGATGAAAGTAGTGGAGCTCAACTGGAGTCTTTTCAGTCAAGCGAAGATTATCACATTTTCAGGTTGGGTGAAACTTATCTCAATATGGCAGAAGCAGCTTTCTATTTAAACAAGCCAGAAGAAGCACTCACTTATTTAAATGAAATAAGACAAAGAGCTGGTATGCCCGATAAATTAACGATCGATGAAGAAACGATTAGGAATGAAAGAGCAGTGGAATTGGTTTTTGAAGACCATCGTTTTTGGGATTTAAGACGTTGGAGAATTGCAGAAGAAGTTCTCAATGGTGTTAAACATCAAGGGCTTTCGTTTGTTTACAATCACGACACTAAAAAATACAAAATCACTGTGAAAAATGCGATTAGCAATGCAAGGGAGTTTTTGCCCCAACATTATTATTTTCCATTGACATTAAATAAACTCTCGGATAACCCAAATTTGGTTGAGAATCCAAATTATTAATTTTCTAATAATAAATTATTATTTTAGGCCTGTGTTGCCAGTAAAATTATTTACTACCGCAACTCAGGCTTATTGATTTAACATCAACGTTAGGTTCACAACTTAATTTTTTTCATTAGATCAAACATTTAAATCCCTTACAATATGAAGAGGATGTCACAGACCCATATATGACAACTCCATAGCCCAATACGGCGTGCACCCTTAAGTACGATCCCTTATGTGGATGTGATGGGAATACCCACGGTAACGCTCGCGCTGCTGATGTATTGGAATGAACACCGGGGGACTATGCAATACTATTTTTGGGTTTCTTTGCCCTTATGGTTGCTGTTTTTGGGTTTGCTGTAAAAAGCAACTCACAAAGCCACCGGCAAAGCCCACACCAAAGCCACTTACCGAGAGCGCTACTCCACTAAAGAAGCTAGCGCTGGCTGCCAAATTTCTAACACGGGCACCCAATCCTCCTATCACTCCTCCAATCAAAGCTCCCAAGAATATATCACCTAAGTCTCCTCCTTTTAAAATTGCATTGTCTGCACCCAAAAATGCACCTATAACCACCGCAAACAAAAACACTTCTCCATTAGAATCGTTATTCATCAACGGGTTTTACCATACATAGTCAAAACGGACGTAGCTTCGAGTATCATAAGGGTCTTAGATAAAATTTCCGGGAGACAAAAACCGCCTTGTTGATGCCAGCGTGGCAGGCTGTCTCGCTCGCTATAAACAGCCACTGGCTGTTTTCTTAACGCTCAGCCCTATCCGCCTGTTCATATCTAAATGAAGTATAAGTAATCTCTTACGAAAGTGAATTCACGGCAGTCTTTAGAACCGTCAAATTAGTTAGCAACTTTTCGAGGTGTTGTAGGTCGAGCATGTTGGCACCATCACTTTTTGCTGTTTTTGGATCGTGATGGGTTTCCAGAAAAAGGCCATCGACACCCACGGCAATCCCTGCCCGTGCAATGGTTTCTATGCTTTCCGGTCTGCCCCCCGTTACGCCACTGTTTTGGTTGGGTTGTTGAAGAGAATGAGTGATGTCCAAGATGGTAGGCGCAAAGGCTTGCATTGCGGGAATTCCTCTAAAGTCGACCACCAAATCTTGATAACCAAATTGAGCCCCACGATCGGTGACCCAAACGTTATTGTTTCCGCTGTCTTTAACTTTTTGCACGGCAAATTGCATGCTTTCTGGACTCATGAATTGTCCCTTTTTGAGGTTCACAAACTTTCCTGTTTTTCCAGCAGCCACGACCAAGTCGGTTTGCCGAACCAAAAAGGCAGGAATTTGAAGCACATCGACATATTGGGCTGCTTTTTCCGCATCTTCGTGTTGATGGATGTCAGTCACCGTTGGAACTTCAAATGTTTTGCCTACTTTTTCAAGAATTTTCAATGCTTTTTCATCTCCAATTCCTGTAAAACTATCAATACGACTGCGGTTGGCTTTTTTAAAACTCCCTTTAAAGACAAAAGGAATGCCCAGTTTATCGGTTATGGATTTTATTTTTTCAGCGATACGAAGTGCCATTTCTTCTCCCTCAATTGCACAAGGGCCAGCGAGGAGTAAAAATTGATTGTTATTGGCATTTGAAATTTTCGGAAGTGTGGAAAGGTCCATCTTTTTTTTAACAAAATTACGAAAAGGAAATGTTTAAGAAGAAATATAAGGTTCTAAAAACAAAGTTTATGATTTGGTCACCACCTCAAAGACTTTTCCGTCTTCACATTTAAAAATTTTCCCAGGAAATTTTATAATCATGTTATAGTCATGTGTTGCCATCAAGAGGGTCATGCCCTTTTCGTGTAACGATTTGAAAAGCTTCATGATCTCAAGGCTTGTTTGAGGGTCAAGGTTCCCAGTGGGTTCGTCGGCAATGATCAGTTTGGGATGATTCAGCAAGGCCCTGGCGATGGCGACCCGCTGTTGTTCCCCTCCCGAAAGCTCGAAGGGAAACTTAGCGGTATTAATTTCTATACCCACCATTTCAAGAACTTCGGCAATACGGTCACTGATTTTTTCTTTATCCCTCCAACCAGTGGCGCGCAAAACAAACTCGAGGTTGTTTTGTACACTTCTGTCTGATAAGAGTTTAAAATCTTGGAAAACCACACCCAAATTCCTTCTTAGTTGTGGAATTTGTTTGTTTTTTAAACGCGTTAAATCAAAATCAGCAACACTACCAAGGCCGTTTTCTAACTTAATGTCGCCATAAATCGTTTTGATTAAGCTACTTTTTCCGCTTCCGGTGCGACCAATTAAAAAGACAAAACCTCCATCGGGCACGTCAATAGTGACATTAGACAAAACTTTTTTACCACTTTGGAAGATGGTGGCATCGCTAAAAGAAACAATGGCGTTTGGCATTTACTTTTATAATTTTTTACTATACCAAAGGTAAAGGGTTTTGTGTCGTTAATAAAATTTGTTGATAAATTATACGCAAGAAACAATTAATACGTTCTAAATAGTAACACAATCTGATTAAATTTGAGCAATGAAATACAGGAGATCAAATCCCCTTTTATCCTTGACTTTGCTGCTGTTTGTTTTCACTCAGCAAACTGCCCTCGCTCAGATCTTTGGCTCCGAATTGTTGGAACAGCGTGCAACTGCATTGTATTATCAGGGTGCTTATCCCAATGTCAGTCAAGCCATCGCAACCTATTGTGATTTTAACACCACTGAAGCCGACTGGGAACGCATTGATTATTTTAATTTAGTAACGGCTTTGCGGCTCAACAGCCCCGGTGCGGTTAAGGCCATTTCTAGCTTTACTTTGGAATATCTAACCAATCCACTGATTAAGACTGTCTATCTTGATTTGGCAAATTTTTATTTCAACAATGAAAGATATTCTTACGCTTATAAGTGGTTTTTAAAAGTCAAAGAAGCAGACGTTCCAGTTAAATCTCGACCACAGTTTTATTTTAATAAGGGATATACTCTTTTTTCTAAAAAACAATACAAGGGAGCCAAGTCTCTACTTGAAAAAGTTGTTAAAAATCCAAAATTCGAATCAGACGCTCACTATTACTTGGGTCACATTGCCTATCAATTAGAAGATTATGAAGGAGCATCGAGTTCTTTTACTCGTGTTTCTAAAAAAGATCAACAAGACGATTTGGGTTATTTTCAGGTGGAAATGAATTTTAAATTAGGTCGATTTAAAAAGGCATTAGAACTTGGGAAAGTTGAAATTGAAAAAGCAGCGGGTGAGACTTTGTCACAGCTTTCGAAAATATTAGGAGAAAGTCATTTTAACTTAGAACAATACGAAGCCGCTCTCGGTTATCTCAAAAACTATAAGGGAAGAAATGGCAAATGGAATCATGTGGATTACTTCCAGTTGGGTTATACATATTATAAAACAAATGATTACACCAATGCAATTGATCAGTTCAATAAAATTATTGTTAAAAAAGATGCTCTTTCTCAAAATGCTTACTACTATCTGGCGGAATGTTATCTGATGAACGAAAGTAAATCGGCTGCTTTAAACGCCTATAAGAGTGCTTCGAGCATGAAGTATAACCCCAAAATCAGTCAGGCTGCGTTATTGAATTATGCTCGCTTGAGTTATGAAATTGGAAATCCCTATGAACAAGTTCCTACCGTAATCATTCGTTTTCTTGAAAGCTATCCCGATGCGGAGGAAAAAGAAGAAATGACTGCATTGTTATTGGACTCCTATACCAATAGTGGCAACTATGACAGCGTGATAAATTTACTTGAATCAAGAGGAGGAGACTATAAAGACGATACTTTGTTGCAACGTGTTTACTTTTTAAAGGGAAGTCAGCTGTTTCATGCTGGAGATTATCAAGAAGCAAAAAACCTGTTTGATAAATCTATTAAAAAATCAAAAGACAATTTCCTCACCGCACAATCAGTTTTTTGGAAAGCACAATCAAATTTTGAGTTAAATCGCTATGAAGAGGCCCTTGATGGTTATTTTGAGTTTAAAAACAACCCTGCTTCAAAATCACTTTTAACCCCCTTACTTTTTCATTATCATTTGGGGTACACCTATTTTAAACTGGAAGATTACACAGCCGCCATAAAAGCCTTCGAATCAGTTGTTAAAGAAGAAGAGTCGATGCTGCCGAGTTTGGTCAGAGACACTTATCTTCGATTGGGAGATTGTAATTTTGCCCAAAGCAGTTATTGGCCTGCCATGGAGTATTACAACAAGAGCATCCGCATTTCACCTGCACAATCTGACTATGCGTTTTATCAAAAAGCCATCAGTTATGGTTTTGTTGATCGCAATGATAAGAAAATTGAAACCCTAAAAGAGTTGATTTTAAAACACAAAAAATCTCCTTATTTGGATGATGCTTATTTTGAATTAAGTAATGCTTATGCTGTTGCCGGTTCTTTTGACACTGCCATAAAAACATATGATCAGCTGGTGGAACGATTTAGGAAAAGTCCTTATGTTTCTCGGTCAATTCTAAACAAAGGATTAATTCTCTACAATCAAGAAAAATTAAGAAAAGCAGAGGCCGTACTTAAAGCGCTAGTGATAAGATACTCGAATAACTCAGTTTCACACCAGGCTCTGAAAACCTTAAAGGAAATTGCAGTCGATCTTGACGATGTCCCGGCTTTTACTGTTTGGATTAAAGGATTAAGTTTTAAGGCGTTTACGGACAATGAACTTGAGAAAACTGCATTTGATGCTGCCGAAAATCAATTTTTATCTGATAAAAAGAAACAATCCGAAAAATCATTCCTTTCCTATCTTGCTTCTTATCCCGAAGGGCAAAATGCTTTGACCACTCGGTTTTATTTGGCTGAAATCTATTTTGAAAAAAAAGACTGGACGAATGCATTAAAATATTATAGTGAAATTATTGATTTTGAACTGAATGAGTTTAGCGAAAAGGCATTGGTTCGAGCCACTCAAATATTTGTAAATAAAGAACAACAAGAAAAAGCGATTCCACTTTGGGAGCAATTGGATAAAGTAGCTTTACATGAAGAAAACAAGCGTTATGCTCAGTTTAACTTGATGAAAACTTATTATGGACAAGGCTCTTACGATCAGGCGATTTTGTTGGCTGAAAACATATTAGCATTTGATAATTTGGATGCAAAGGTTAAATGGGATGCGCAGGAAATCATAGCGCATGGAGCGCTTAAAATTGGCGACTCGCTTAAGGCGCAGGCTTCTTTTTCTATTTTGGAAAAGGCTCCAATTGATGCTCTTGCAGCAGAGGCCTATCACTATCGCGCCCAATTGAGTCATCAGAAGAAAGCATATGTTGAGTCGAACGAAATCATTGCAGCCCTATCAAAGAAATTTAGTGGACAACCTTTTTGGGCTGCCAAAAGTCTTCTCTTGATGGCAAAGAACTTTTATGAGTTAGGGGATGCTTTTCAAGCAACTTTTATCTTAGAATCGATGATTTCGAACTACACACAGTTTCAAGATTTAAATGACGAAGGCAAGCAGCTTTTAAATAAAATTAAACAACAACAGGCTGAAAAAAATGCAAGTCTCACCGACCAAAATACCAAAGATGAAAATCAATAGTATTTATATAAAATTGTTTTTTGGATTGATGCTTCCTCTTTTGGGGTGGTCACAAGGGGAGGAGAAAGATAATTTGGGTACCCAACAAGTAACGGTTACCAAATCCTACAGTCCAAGTCTTTCAAATGTTTTTAAGATAAGATCCAAGCCAGAACTCAATGATTCATTATCAAAGAAAAAGCTGGGAGTGAATTACACCTTTTTGTCCGTACCGGTGATCTCCACCTTTATACCCAACAAAGCTTCACCGCTGAAGCTTCAAAAACAAGAAGCAACATTCTTTTATAACAGTTATGTTTCAGGTGGTCTTGGCAACAAGTCAAGTCTTTTGCTTGACGCAGCAATAATGTTGCCCCTAGACAGGAGTCAAGGTTTAGGCTTTGATTTTAGACGTTCTGCAATCTCTGGAGTCGAAGGAACACTTTTGCCAAGTGACCAAAGCAGAACAACCTTGAACTTGCTTCATCAATACAAAACTAAAAGTCTAGATGTGAATTCAGATTTTAGATTTGACCGTCAAAATCATAATTTTTACGGTATTTCGGAGGGAGATCGAACCAATTTTGATAGTTCAGCTACAGACAATATAGACTCAAAGCAGCAACTCAACTATTTGTCCATTCGCTCAAAATGGCAATGGTATGACAGTCCTTTCAGTAAATTGTACTTTAATACCAGTATAACAACAGACTATTTTGACACGACTGAAAATATATTAAAGATTAACACTCAGATGCGATTTCCGTTATTTGGAAAGTACCTTGAGGTCACCCCAGGATTTCAGTTGGTGAACACTGATTTTAAAACAGCCTACTATTCTGACGCATCTTTGTCTTTTCAAGAAGGTTTGACAGATTTAGAATTACAGCTTTTAAATATTGGTAAAAAATTTAAATTTAGAGTTGGGGCGCATGCTTTCTATGTCTTAGGGAATGACAGTGAGAAGTCGGCAGTATTTGTCTATCCGAAATTCCAACTTTCCTACAGCTCTAATTCTCAAAATATAATCCCTTTTATAAATTATCAAGGACATTATGATTTAAATAGTTTCACTTCATTTTCTTTGCAAAACCCTTATGTATCTCCCACCCTTAGGTTGGAGTCAACAGAGGTTTTACACGAAGGAAAAATTGGGTTTAATGCTACGCCTGGTTCTGGTTTAAGGTTTCGTTTTGCAGCAGTATATAGTAAATCAAATAGACACCCTTTGTTTAAAAGATTGCCTTTCGATCTAAAATCTAGCGAAGTTCCCTTTCGTTTGGCAAATACTTATGGAGTCGTCTATGATGAGATTGAAAAAAAAGGACTAGAAACCAGCATTAGCTTAAGGTTTAATGAAAATAATAAGTTGACTTTAGAAACCCGCTATTCGGACTATCAAAGTGCTGAAGAGAAACATGCTTGGAACCTTCCCTCTATAGAGATTGACTTAAAAGGAAATTTTCGTTTTGGGCAAAAGCTTTTTGTACAATTTATTGGAAATTACATTGGGAAAAGAGAGGTCGCGGCCTGGGATGTTTTTTTAAATCAACCTCTTGAAGATGCCTTGGAAAAGACAGCAATACTCTCGGGTGTTTTTAGTCTTTCTTCAAATGTCACTTATAAGTTGAATTCAAGCTGGGATATTTTTTATGAAGCTAAAGTTAGGCTAGGAAAAGAAACCGCTAGGTGGGCACATTATGAAAATCACAATCAACTTCATCTTGCAGGGATCCGCTATAAATTTGATCTTAATTTATAAGCCACAGAGTCTTTTTATAATCTACTAGTGAAAATATTTCGATAGTACCAGTTTTTGATCTATTTTTGGTACTTATATTAAATTATTAATGAAAAAGATATCCTTAATTCCTTTTGCGTTTTTATTTATTTTAGGTTGCGTCGAAAAAGTTGATTTAATTGTTCACAACGCCAACGTTTACACAATTAATGCTGATTTCGATATAGTAACAGCCTTTGTTGTTAACGATGGAAAATTTATTGCAGTCGGAGGAGAGGAGTTAATGGATAAATACACTCCTCGCAGTGTTGTTGACGCTCAAGGTTTATCTATTTTCCCTGGTTTGATAGACGCTCACGCCCATGCTTTTGACTTAGGGCTCGATTTGCTCAAAGCAGATCTTAAAGGAACTAAGAGTTTTGATGAAGTTATCCAAAGATTAATCAAACACAGAAATACATACAATAGTGAGCTGATTTTTGGAGCAGGCTGGGATCAAAATAATTGGGAAAACAATCAATACCCAGAGATAGCAAAACTAGATGCCTTGTTTCCGAATACTCCAGTAATTTTAAAGCGGATCGATGGACATGCCTTTTTTGTCAATCAATTTGCGTTGGATAAGGCAGGGATTTCTGCTGACAGCAAAGTCAATGGGGGAAAAGTTGTCTTGACTGAAGGTAAGCCCTCAGGACTTCTCATAGATAACGCAATGCAGCTGGTAGAAAAAATAATTCCGAAACCTACTCAAGAAGAAAAAATTAAAGCATTAATTGACGCACAGACTCTGTGTTTTGAAAAAGGGCTCACCACAATCGATGAAGCTGGAATATCAAAAGAAGATGTTTTTTTAATTGACAGTCTTCAAAAAGCTGGAGTAATCAAGCTTCGCTTTTATGCAATGCTTGAAAACGAAAAACAGACTTTAGACTATTTCTTAAAGTTAGGAACTTTAAAAACCGAAAATCTAAACGTTAGATCTGTTAAGGTTTATGTTGACGGTGCTCTGGGATCAAGGGGAGCTGCGTTAAAAGAAAATTATTCTGACGATTCTAATAATAAAGGAGTAATGCTCATTTCTTCTGATTCGCTCAACCGATTGGCGCTAATGCTTTCAAAAAAATCCTTTCAACTCAATGCTCATGCGATTGGTGATGCTGCAAATCACGCAGTCCTAACCGCCTTCGGAACAGCTTTAAAGGACATTGAAGATCCCCGGTGGAGAATAGAGCATGCTCAGGTGCTTTCAAAAGAAGATTTTTCTAAATTGAATGATAAAATAATTCCTTCCGTACAACCCACCCATGCGACTAGTGATATGGAATGGGCTAAGGATCGTCTTGGCTCAAGCCGAATGGAAGGTGCATATGCATACAAAGACCTTCTTGATTGGTCGGGGAAATTGGCACTTGGCACTGACTTTCCTGTCGAAGAAGTAAATCCGTTCATGACTTTTTATAGCGCCGTAGCAAGAAAGACTCCACAATCAAACGATAAAGGTTTTCAAATGGAAAATGCTTTGACACGCTATGAAGCAATCAAAGGAATGACCATTTGGGGGGCTTATGCAAACTTTGAGGAAAATGAAAAAGGAAGTATTGAGCCAGGAAAACTTGCTGATTTTATTATTCTTGATAAAGACATTATGAGCGTAGATATTGACCAAGTGCTCGAAACCAATATCGTTGCCACCATCCTAAACGGAAATATCGTCTTCAGTAATCGTTTCTAATATTTTCACTCCATCTTAATTAATATACTTTAGAGTTGAAACTTTAAAGGGTCGATTTGTTTCGTATTTTTTATTTAATTAATAAAAAACGTATTTTTTGTTAATTATTTAAACTGAATTAAACTATTGAGTATAGTTTTTTAAAATAAAAACATAATTTTGCTTTAAATATTAAAAAAACATGTGTGGAATTGTATGCGCTTTTGATTTGAAGCAAGACTCAGAATCTTTAAGACCTCAAATTTTAGAAATGTCCAAAAAAATCAGGCATCGTGGTCCGGATTGGAGCGGAATTTACAGCAGTGATAATGCTATAATGGGGCATGAGCGATTGGCAATTGTTGACCCTACATCGGGAAAGCAGCCACTATTGAACGAAGAGGAGACATTAGTGTTGGCTGCCAATGGCGAAATATACAACCACCTAGAATTGCGCAAGCAGTTTAAAGACAAATATAACTTCAGAACAGATTCTGACTGTGAAATAATCCTTGCATTATATCAAGAAAAAGGAGTTGATTTTGTAGACGATTTAAATGGAATTTTTGCTTTTGCGATTTATGACAACAAAAAAGATGAATATTTTATTGCCCGTGACCACATGGGAATTATACCCCTTTATATGGGTTGGGACATTAATGGAACATTTTATGTGGCTTCTGAATTAAAAGCTCTTGAGGGCGTTTGTTCTAAAATTGAATTATTTCCTCCCGGACACTACTGGCACAGTTCAGACCCTGTCCCTGTGAAGTGGTATGATCGAGAATGGAGAGAATTTGAAAATGTAAAAGACAATCCAACTTCTATCGAGGAGCTTCACGATGCACTTTCAGATGCCGTTCACCGTCAGCTCATGTGCGATGTACCTTATGGTGTTTTGTTGTCTGGCGGATTGGATTCTTCCGTTACCTCTGCATTGGCTAAAAAATTTGCCTCCAAGCGAATAGAGTCTGATGACACCCAGTCGGCATGGTGGCCACAATTGCACTCTTTCTCAGTTGGCCTAGAAGGTTCTCCTGATTTGGAAGCAGCAAGAAAAGTTTCTGAACACATCGGTTCCATTCACCATGAAGTGAAATTTACGATTCAAGAAGGTCTCGATGCAATCAGAGATGTGGTTTATCACCTCGAAACTTACGACATAACAACAATTCGTGCCTCCACGCCAATGTTTTTGATGGCTCGAACTATCAAATCTTTAGGGATTAAAATGGTATTATCCGGAGAAGGTGCTGACGAATTGTTCGGGGGCTATCTCTATTTTCACAAAGCACCTTCTGCTGAGGAATTCCATAAGGAGACGGTTAGAAAGCTTGACAAGCTCCACCAATACGATTGTTTGAGAGCAAATAAATCTTTGGCAGCTTGGGGTATTGAGGGGCGTGTTCCTTTCTTAGACAAAGAATTTATCGATGTCGCTATGCGAATCAATCCAAAAGACAAACTGATCAACTCAGAACGTATGGAAAAATGGGTTGTCAGAAAAGCTTTTGAAGATTATCTTCCAGAGAGCGTTACTTGGCGTCAAAAAGAGCAGTTTTCTGATGGTGTTGGATACGACTGGATTGACACACTCAAGGAGGTGGTTGAAGCGGCGGTTACTGACGAGCAAATGGAGAATGCACATTTTAGGTACCCCTTACAAACACCTCAGAATAAAGAAGAATTTCATTACAGAACTATTTTTGAAGAGCACTTCCCGAGTGATGCTGCTGCAATGAGTGTGCCCTCGGTACCCTCTGTTGCTTGCAGCACCCCAATTGCACTGGAATGGGATGAAGCTTTTAAGAATCAAAATGATCCAAGTGGAAGGGCGATTGCCAAGGTTCATGATGACGCTTATAAGAAATAATTTTTATTTTTTAACAAGGATGTATTTAGGTTGATTTTCACACATTTTGTGTTAATAACTTCAACTGTTTTTAGAGCGCTTAAACGCCATAATAACACCCTGTTTGTTTATATTTGTTTCAATCGAAATATTAAAAAATAATCAACCTAAATATATGAGTGAGGAAAGCAATAGTCAGCAATATTCCGCTGATAGTATCCAAGCCCTCGAAGGCATGGAGCATGTCAGAAAAAGACCCTCAATGTACATCGGTGATGTCGGTTCTAGAGGACTCCACCATCTGGTCTATGAAGTCGTAGATAATTCCATCGATGAGGCCCTTGCAGGTCACTGTGATGAAATCTCCGTAACAATTAATGAAGATAACTCTATTACTACCGAAGATAACGGTAGGGGTATTCCGGTTGGAATGCACAAAAAAGAAGGAGTTTCTGCTTTGGAGGTCGTGATGACTAAAATCGGAGCCGGTGGAAAATTTGATAAAGATTCCTACAAAGTTTCTGGAGGACTTCACGGGGTTGGAGTTTCCTGTGTCAACGCTCTTTCAGAACAACTTACTGCTACTGTCTTTAGGGAAGGAAAAGTTTGGAAACAAGTCTACGAAAGAGGAAAGCCTGTTTCACCTGTTAAGTCGATCGGCGATTCTGACAAAAATGGAACGATAGTTACTTTTAAACCTGATCCTGAAATTTTCAAGCAGATATTAGAATATAACTATGATACCCTTGCGCAAAGAATGCGAGAATTGTCATTTCTTAACAAAGGAATTACTCTTTTTATTACTGACAAACGAAGAAAAGACGATCAGGGGGAATTTGTAAGTGATAAATTTTATTCAGATTTAGGGCTTAAAGAATACATTCGTTTTCTTGACAGCAACAGAGAAGCTATCATTGAAGATGTAATTTCAATGGAAGGAGAAAAGAATGGAATTCCTGTTGAGGTTGCAATGATTTACAATACTTCCTACACTGAAAATCTTCATTCTTATGTAAATAACATCAACACGCATGAAGGCGGAACTCATCTTTCAGGTTTCAGAAGGGGGTTGACAACAACCTTAAAGAAATATGCAGACACTTCGGGCCTGCTGGATAAGTTGAAATTCGAAATTGCAGGAGATGACTTTAGAGAAGGTTTGACGGCAATTGTGTCAGTAAAAGTTCAAGAGCCTCAATTTGAGGGTCAAACCAAAACTAAATTAGGAAATAGAGAAGTGAGTGCTGCGGTATCTCAGTCTGTTTCTGAAATGTTAGAAAATTATTTGGAAGAACATCCAAACGATGCCAAGATCATAGTTCAAAAAGTTATTCTTGCTGCACAAGCAAGACATGCCGCAAGAAAAGCGAGAGAGATGGTACAGCGTAAAACCGTCATGAGCGGTGGAGGCTTGCCAGGAAAACTCTCTGACTGTTCGGAACAGGATCCAAAACTTTGTGAAGTATTCCTAGTCGAGGGAGATTCTGCAGGTGGAACAGCAAAGCAAGGAAGAGATAGAAACTTTCAAGCGATACTTCCTTTGAGAGGTAAAATACTTAATGTTGAAAAGGCAATGCAACACAAAGTATTTGAAAATGAAGAAATTAGAAACATATATACTGCATTAGGTGTTACCATTGGTACCGAAGAAGATAGCAAAGCACTGAATTTAGTTAAACTACGTTATCACAAAGTAGTCATCATGTGTGATGCGGATGTTGATGGTAGTCACATTTCCACACTAATTCTGACTTTCTTTTTCCGTTACATGCGAGAAATGATTGAGTCTGGATACATTTATATTGCTACACCACCGCTCTATTTAGTTAAGAAAGGTGCCAAGAAGAGTTACGCATGGAACGACGATCAACGCGACAGGTTAATGCAAGAATTTGGCCAAGGATCAAGCATTCAGCGTTATAAAGGTTTGGGAGAGATGAACGCCGAGCAACTTTGGGACACTACGATGAATCCCGAGATGAGAACACTAAGAAAGGTAATGATTGACAATGGAGGAGAAGCTGATCGTGTTTTCTCAATGCTAATGGGAGACGAAGTACCGCCAAGGAGAGAATTCATTGAGCAAAATGCCATTTACGCCAATATTGACGCCTAATGGTTCTACTAAATTAATAATGACCCCATTTAATAATTTTTTAAAATTAAATTAACAATAGAATGAAAGTAACCGTTGTAGGCGCTGGAAATGTAGGCGCATCCTGTGCTGAATATATAGCAATTAAATCTATCGCCAGTGAAGTGGTACTGTTGGATATTAAAGAAGGTTTTGCTGAAGGCAAAGCTTTGGATCTAATGCAAACAGCCACGACTCTTGGCTTTAACTCAAGAATTATAGGAGTAACAAATGATTATGCAGCCACTGCTGCAAGTGATGTGGTTGTGATTACCTCTGGAGTTCCTAGAAAACCAGGAATGACTCGAGAGGAGTTGATTGGAATCAATGCTGGAATTGTTCAGTCGGTTGCGGAAAGTATCTTAAAACATTCTCCAAAAGCAATAATTGTTGTGGTTTCAAATCCAATGGATACGATGACTTATTTGGCGCTTAAGGCCACAGGCTTGCCTAAAAATCAAATCATTGGAATGGGTGGGGCTTTGGACAGTTCGCGTTTTAAAACTTATCTTTCACTTGCGCTTGACAAGCCTGCAAATGATATTCAAGGGATGGTAATCGGTGGTCATGGTGATACCACAATGATTCCATTGACAAGATTGGCAAGCTACAATGGTACGCCTGTTTCTCAACATTTGTCATCTGAAGCATTAGACAAAGTAGCTGCTGCCACCATGGTTGGTGGGGCAACCTTAACAAAACTTTTAGGAACCTCTGCATGGTATGCGCCTGGAGCTTCTGTCTCTTATTTGGTTGACAGTATTGTGAATGATTTGAATCGAATGATTCCTTGTTCTGTTTTTTTAGATGGAGAATATGGCCAAAAAGATATTTGTATTGGTGTTCCATGTATCATCGGTAAAAATGGATTGGAAAGTATCATTGATGTAAAGCTCAACGACCAAGAGAAAGAGAAATTTACTCAAAGTGCTGCTGCAGTAAGAAACATGAATGAAGCACTAAAAGAGATACTTTAAAATAACAAATCCTTAATTTGCTTTTGACGGCGCGCTTCTAAATTTGTTTAATAACTCATATAAGTTGCTAAATACTCGGCTAAACTTTATATTTGCTCGCTTAATTTAGCATAAAAAAAATAAAAATGCAGAATAACGGACTCATTAAACTCTTCGCAATCCTCTTTGGATTGGTAAGTGTATATCAGCTTTCATTTACTTTTATTGCCAATCAGAAAGAATCACAAGCCAAAGAATATGCTATTCAAAGCATATCTGAGGATACTCCTGATTTTATCCAATTAAGAGAAAAAATAGAATCAACATACCTCGATTCAATAGGAAATATTCCGCTTTATGGTATAACTACCTACAATGATGCTAAAGGAAAAGAACTTAATAAAGGACTTGACCTTAAAGGAGGAATCAATGTGATTCTTCAAATTTCAGTTAGAGATATATTAAAGGGCTTAGCAGAAAACTCAAGAAATCCAATATTTAATAATGCCTTAAATGAGGCAGATGTTCTTCAGAAAAACAGTGATGCACCTTATGTTGATTCTTTTTTCGAAGCTTTCGAATCTGTTAGTGGTGGAATCAAGTTGGCTGCCCCCGAAATTTTTGCGAACCGTACGTTAAGCGATGAGATAAATTTTGAGATGAGCAATCAAGAGGTTAAGCCTATCATTGTCAGAAAAGTTGATGAATCAATTATTTCAGCATTTGAAGTACTCAGAAAACGTATTGATAAATTTGGAGTAACACAACCAAACATTCAGAGATTGGGAACTTCAGGAAGAATTCTTGTAGAGCTACCAGGCGCTAAAGACGTTGAAAGGGTTAAAAATTTATTACAAAGTACTGCACAGTTAGAGTTTTGGGAAACTTTTAAGAATGATCAATTGATCAACTTTTTGGTACAAGCCAATGATTATCTAAAAACTCAAGCGGAATTAGTAAACCCATCTTTAGTAGAAGAAAATAATGAAAAATCAGCAATAGACGATCTTTTAGCAGATGTTGAGGCAAAAGATTCTACGGCTGTTTCAAAAGATCCTTTGTTCGAGTTGATCAGAGGTTATGGCACTCAAGGTGGCCCTGTTGTAGCACAGTTTGCCTCTAAAGACGCAGATCAAGTTATTGAATATTTGAACATTCCTGAAGTTAGAAAACTATTGCCTAGTGAATACAGATATGTTCATTTTGCATTTGGAAAGCCCCAACCAAACAGCGAGGTAGTTGATCTTTACGCTTTAAAATCTAATCGTGACGACATTGCTCCCCTAAGTGGAGGTGTTGTTGTTGATGCGCTCCAGACTTATGATCCTTTAGGAAATGCTGCAGTTTCAATGCAGATGAACTCACAAGGTGCAAGAAAATGGGAAGCCATGACTGGAAAAGCGTTTCGCGAGGGAAGCAACATTGCCATTGTTTTGGATAACATTGTATATTCAGCTCCTGGTGTTTCCAGCGGTCCAATTGCAGGAGGTCGTTCAGAGATTACAGGAAACTTTACACTTAACGAGGCCATTGACCTTGCAAATGTTCTTAGAGCAGGTAAATTGCCCGCCGCAGCAGAAATAATTCAATCTGAAATTGTTGGTCCTTCATTAGGGAAAGAGGCCATAGAAAGTGGTATGTATTCTTTTATCATTGCATTGGCATTGGTATTGGTTTGGATGTTGTTTTATTACGGTTCTTCAGGAGTTTTTGCCGACATTGCTTTGCTTTTAAATATTATCCTCATTTTTGGTGTATTGGCTGGATTAGGTGCGGTATTGACTTTGCCTGGTATCGCAGGGATCGTATTGACGATTGGGATCTCGGTTGATGCCAATTTATTGATTTTTGTTAGTATACATGAATAGTTAAACAAAGGTGAGGGAGAGAAATGT
>Ga0129324_10000782_pt1 | contig 21975 bp, 20 predicted proteins | sample CPBDNA_7_FD_96879 | JGI IMG/M metagenome (GOLD analysis project Ga0129324, IMG submission 96879) | Freshwater to marine salinity gradient microbial communities from Chesapeake Bay, USA - CPBay_Spr_15_0.2_DNA | ecosystem: Environmental > Aquatic > Marine > Coastal | place: USA: Chesapeake Bay... | reverse complement strand
GTAAGGGTCAATCACATACAATTTGGCGCCGTGATCTTTGCGGGCTTTGGTGATGTGGGTCATCACATTGACTTGCGTTGCGACCGGATTGCCGCCCCAGACAACAATCATGTCTGCGACCTGCATTTCGCGCGGATCTGCGCCCCAAACTTTGCCATGTCCCGCCATCCACCCGGCGACGGCGGTGGCAACGCAGATCGTCTCGTCTTCGCGGGAATACCCTAAGGCATGGCGAAAGCCGTGAATGACATCACGCTGCACCAGCCCCATGGTGCCGGCAAAATGATACGGCCAGACGGTTTCCGGTCCGTATTTCTGCGCGGCCCTTTGAAAAGCTTCAGCGACCTCGTCGATGGCTTCGTCCCAGCTCAGTGGCTCAAAATGGCCATCGCCCTTGGTACCGATGCGGCGTAACGGTTGCGTCAAGCGGTCCGGGTGGTGCACGCGTTCACGGTACGCTGCGACTTTGGCGCAAATCACGCCGCTGGTGTAATCGTTGAGCGCATTGCCGCGCACTTTGCCGATTTGATCTGGGCCGAGCTTTTCGACTTCAAGCGCACACGTCGACGGGCAGTCGTGAGGACAAACCGAACGCAGCCAGACAGGATCTTGATCAAGGGGCGCCATGACTGAAATGTACGCTGAGCCGGGCGCACCCGCAACCCGTGTCAGCGTTCACTATGGCATTGAAATCACACTATGTGAAACGTTTCGATTGCATTTGATATGTGCGGCTTTGGCGCACGTATACGCCACCTAAAATACACTCGTACGATATAGGTGGTGTGCGCACAGCAACGCTAGATAATTTACGTAAATGCAGAACGAATGAACGTGGACAGCGAATGGACAAACAACTAAAATCCAAATATTCTAATATTTTCAATAAGTAAGCATCCACACAAAACCAAACGCTTTGAAGGTGAACCTGCGTGTCAGACTCGAATGCACATACTTTTGGATCGCCGCAACCCTCTGTTCTGATTTTTGAATACGAAGGAATTATCAAGGTTTTTCACGACAAATATGATGACCTGATTATTCACGAGTGGTTGGAATATAATCCGGATGAGAAAGACGTGATCATTATTGAGGTGCTTCAAAAGATATATGAAACGTTTCTGAATACCGGTGTTCGAAAAGTCTTGGTGAAAGTGGATAAAACCCGGGGTGTCTTTTCGCCGGAAGTGAATAAATACATTAAAGAAATTCAGTTTCCTCGGTTGATCAAAGACACAAATTTAAAATTTGCGGCGACCGTGATAAATAAAAAGGACATTAACTCCAGATACGCCGAAATTTGGAAAGGACAGCTTGCTCAAAACGCGCCGATTATATTGCACGACGTGGCTTCAGAAGCTGAAGGGCGCGCGTGGCTTAAACAATTCGACTAATGCCTTTCCGGCACCTCCATTGTTGCAGCGGTTTTTTTCACGAGCGAATTAAGCCGCTGTTTGAGCCGTCTTCGTCTTGACGCTCAAGGGGCTTAGACGCAAACTTAGATGTCCCATTTCGCGACAAGGATTCCTTGATGGAAAAGATTGAATGCGCCGTGATCGGCGCCGGTGTTGTCGGCTTGGCTTGTGCGCGCGCCCTCGCGCTGGCGGGGCGTGAAGTAATTGTGCTTGAACGCGCCGACCTGATCGGAACCGAGACCAGTTCCCGCAATTCCGAGGTCATTCACGCCGGTATTTATTACGGCAAAGATACCAACAAAGCGCGGCTCTGCGTTAAAGGCCGTGACATGATGTATGCCTATTGCGAAAGCCACGGCATCGGTCACAAGCGGATCGGTAAACTGATCGTCGCGACCGAACAGAGCCACATCCCGCTCTTGGAGAATATCCGTGCCCGCGCTGCGGCGAACGGCGTCGATAATTTGACGTTCGTTGATGCGGATACGGTCGCCGAGATGGAACCTAATGTGGTGTGCCACGGGGCGTTGATGTCGCCGTCGACTGGCTTGGTCGACAGCCATAGCCTGATGCTGTCTTACCAAGGCGACGCCGAATCGCATGGCGCCATGATCGCATTTAAAAGCCCGGTCGAAAGCGGTGAAGTTACACCCGACGGTATCGTGCTCCGCATCGGCGGTGAAAACCCGATGGAACTGTTGTGCGAACAAGTAATCAATGCCGCCGGTCTTTATGCACAGCCGATTGCAAAAACCATTACCGGCATCCCTGCCGACACGATCCCCGGCAGCTATTACGCTCGGGGGGTTTATTTTACGCTCAGTGGCGGTAAGCCCCCATTTACGCGACTGATCTATCCGGTCCCGGATCCCGCCGGTGGTCTTGGTGTGCACGTCACCATTGATCTGGGCGGCCAAGTGAAATTCGGCCCCGATGTCGAATGGATAGACAGCGTCGATTACACCGTTGATCCGGCGCGGGGCGAGCGTTTCTATGACGCCATCCGCACCTATTGGCCGGGCCTGCCCGATGGCGCCCTGCAACCTGGTTACGCCGGTGTGCGCCCTAAAACTTTTCCTAAAGGCACCCACGATACGGACTTTACGATCCAGGGACCTGAGGTACACCGTGTGAAAGGTCTGGTTAATCTCTATGGCATAGAATCGCCTGGATTAACGTCCTCGTTGGCAATTGCTGAGGATGTCGAAAACATTTTGGTTGCTTAATCGCAACATTGCAGCGGACCGAATGGCGACGCCGATGACGCTCCGACCACTTGTTAAAAATAGCCTTTGCGCTGCTGCTTTTTTTGCGGCATCGCTATTGGTGTCATCGGAGTCACTTGCGCAAGATGCGACGCAACCCGGCTTTACACGCATTCAAGGAGAAACCCAGGGTGCCGCACCGCCGCCACCCTCCGTACGGACCATGGTACGGGATTTTCGTGAAGACATGCGGTCGTTCATCCAGCAAATTTCAAATTACGCGCGTTCTATCGATCCTAATTTTTCGATCATTGTGCGTGACCCCGAAGAACTGATCATCAAGCGCGATGTACAAGACGAAACCATGATCTCGCCGGCACGCACGTTCATGCTGTCGATTGACGGTGTGATGTTTGACGGCGTGTTTCGCGGTGATCGGGTGCTCGGCAAGCCCCCCGCGCCGGAGTTACAAAAGGAAACGTTGGAGCGTATCCAACGCGCGAAGCAAAACGGGCTTCCGGTGTTTTTATTAGATTTCGCGGCCAAGCCGGCTGAAATCGACGAGGTGATCCGTAGCGCCGATAAACTGGACGCTATCGTCAACGTGCTGCCGGTGCCTGAAAACCTCATGACGACGCTGCCGACCTACCCGCGCCGACCGCACAATGAGAACCCGCGTAACGTATTATCGCTGCATGACGTGAAGAATTTTACCTACATCGCCAACCCTCGTGCCTGGGGCCGCCAAGATCAGTTTGCGTTCGCGATGCACGATTCAAACTATGATCTGCTGATCGTCGATCCATTCATCGGGCGTGAACCGTTGTCCGGGCAAGCGGTGGCGACATTGAAATACAAAAAAATCGGTGCGCAGCGATTGGTGTTTGCGCGTGCCGACATCACCTCGGCGATGAGCCATCGTTATTATTGGAAATCTGGCTGGACCGAGGGATACCCGAGCTTTATCGGTGCACCATTCCCAGGCGAACCTGATCGTTATTTCGTCGACTACTGGGACCCGGCATGGCAACAGCTTATCTTCGGCAGCCCACAGTCGTTTATCTATGGGCTCATCCAACAAGGCTATAACGGCGTCTTGCTCGAAGGCATGCAGACGTACTTGGCGTTTGAAGGTAACGTGGAGATTCCGCAGGCCTTTGCCCCGATGGTGTTAAGCGAAGAAAAATAACGCGGCTTAGCGGTCGCATTCAACCGATGCATATCGACTACTCAGGTTGTGCAATACCTGATAAAATCAAAAAAAGACGACTAATTATAGGGAGACGCCCATGCCCTTGCTCACCGAAGCTGGTTCGTTCAAGGCTGTGCGCGACGCGTTCACCTGGGATGTGCCGGATCGCATCAACATGGGCTGGCAGGTCTGTGATCGTCATGCTGAAGAAATGCCGACCCGCACGGGGTTGATCGTGGCTGAAGCCGACGGCGGCCAGCGTGACTATTCCTGGTCCGAATTGGCGCAACTTTCCAATCAAATGGCGAACGTTTTGGAAGCCAAAGGACTTAAACGCGGTGATCGCTTTGGCATTTTGCTATCGCAATGTGTCGAGGCCGCGATCAGTCACGTCGCCGCTTGGAAGATGGGCGCAATTTCGATCCCTTTATTTGCGCTGTTCGGTGAGGAAGCCTTAGCTTTTCGTCTTAAAGACAGCGGCGCAAAGATGATCATTACAGAAGATATTCATCTCGCTAAAATCGAAGCGATCCGCGACCAATTACCTGACCTTGAGCTGGTGTTGCTGATTGACGGCAAAGACGGTGCCGACAGCGTCGACTTTTGGCGCGCCATGGATCAAGCAAAAGACGCCTTCCAGATTGTTGATACGGCGGCGACGGACCCTTCGTACATAATCTATACGTCAGGCACGACCGGCAATCCGAAGGGCGCGTTACAGGGCCATCGTTCATTGATCGGGCATACCCCGGCGATTGAGTTCTTTCACGACTTTATGCCGCAACCGGGCGATCTGATGTGGACACCGGCAGACTGGGCATGGATCGGTGGCCTGATGAACTGCTTGATGGGGGCGTGGTATCATGGTGTGCCGGTGTTGGCGCATCGGGCCCGCAAATATGATCCTGAACAAGCACTGCGATTGATGGCTGACTACAACGTGCGCAACACGTTCATGCCGCCAACCGCCCTCAAAATGATGCGTGCCGTCGCGGATATTCCAAGCTATGGCGTCAACTTGCGGACCGTCGCCTGCGCCGGCGAACCTATGGGTGTCGAGCTTTTAGACTGGGGGCGTAGTACGCTCGGTGTCAGCTTCAACGAATTCTACGGTCAGACCGAATGCAATCTGGTTGTCGCCAACTGCCAAAAGATTATGGAGGTGAAACCGGGTTCGATGGGGCGCGCGGTCCCCGGGCACACCGTCGCCGTGATCGATGCAGAAGGCAATGAAGTCGACCCCGGGACGGTCGGGCAGATTGCTGTCAAAGCGCCGGACCCTGTGATGATGCTGGAATACTGGAATAATCCTGCCGCGACGAAGGCCAAGTATCTCGGCGATTGGCTGCTGACCGGTGATCAGGGCACCATGGACGATGAGGGGTATTTCCGCTTTGTCGGACGTGATGACGATGTCATCACGTCAGCGGGCTATCGGATCGGGCCTGGTGAAATTGAAGATTGTCTGACCAAACATCCTGCCGTCGAGTTGGCCGCTGCCATCGGCGTGCCCGATGCCGTTCGCACGGAAGTCATCAAAGTGTTCGTGAAGTTAATGCCGGGGCACAACGGCAGCCCGGATTTGGAAGAAGACATACGCGCGTTCGTTAAAACACGTCTCAGCCCGCACGAGTATCCCAGGCAGATCGCTTTCGTCGACGCATTGCCCCTGACGTCGACCGGCAAGATACGCCGCAAAGATTTACGGGATGCTGAACAGGCGGCTGGCTCTTAACGCCCGCGTTACCCCGAAATTGCTCAGTCGACGCGACACGGCGTAACGGAGGCGATGACGAATCCTTCGTCGGGTGGGAACCGCTCTTTCACCACCTTTCTCGCATGATCTGCTGTCTCGGCGACCACGTCCTGGACTTTCTCGTCGGCCCACTGGTCATCAAAGAACGCGTGGCTTTGGTTATCTTTCACCAATGACCTTACGTCCTTGTTATAAATGGAAACTTCGAAGACTTGGTCTCCATTGTGCGGCGTGCGTTCCATCGTTCGACCCCCTTTATGTTAGGTCTGGTTGGCGTCGCCTCCCCTATTCCTTTTGCGGTCCTTTTAGCGAACCTGTGATCATTGTGATCTTTATAAGACGAAATGGTTAGAAACATGTTTACGGCTGTCAATGGCGGACGCCCACAAAGCCGCAGAAAGTCTAGAAGATGATGAAATTGTTGCACAATTACAACATTTTGACGGCACTCTATCGGCGGGCCATACTCGATATTCCCTCTATTAGGAGTCGTATATGGCCGTCGTTGAATACTTCTTTACCTTAGTCTCACCATGGACATTTTTGGGTGATGCGGCGTTTCGCGGCATTGCACAAAAGCACGGTGCCACCATCCGCCACGTTCCCGTCAATATGGGCCGTGTATTCCAAGCCACGGGTGGTTTGCCCTTGGCCAAACGTTCGGACGCACGCAAAGCGCTGCGTATGCAGGAGTTAAAGCGCTGGCGTGCCTATCGCGACGTGCCCATAAACCTTGAGCCGGCACATTTTCCCGTATCGGACCAATTGGCCGCCGGCATTGTGATCGCTGCCCAGCAGACCGGTGCCGACGTCGCTGAACTCTGCCACGCGTTTATGAGAGCCGTATGGATAGAAGAGCGCGATATTTCAGATACTGAAACAGCGATCGCGATCACCAATGCCTGCGATCTGGACGGAAAGCTGCTCAGTGCGGCGGCCAGCAATCCCTCCGTCAATGCGATTTGGGAACGTAATACTGATGATGCGATTGCGCGGGGTGTGATGGGCGCGCCGTTTTATATCATCGATGAGCACACCTTATGGGGCCAGGACCGTCTCGAATTTGTCGAAAACATTCTGACCAAGCGGTAACCCGTCGCGCGGTTCGTTTAATGTAGTTCCGGCGGCAAACTGATGGTGCGCGCGATGTCGTCGGACTGAAAGCCGACGGCACTGGGCCGCTTAATACCTTGCAGCGCGGCAACGCCAAATAATTCTGTGACGACGCCTTCAATACGTAACCAATGCAGAATGTTGCCGGATGTTAGGTCAATGACCATCAGGCCGCATCGCGCCTCGGTCTTATGTGCATCAAGGTTTTCCTGTAACGCGATTTCGTCGAAGTTTTCGCTGTCCCGAACCTTAGAGATACATATCACTGCACAGTTGCCGACGATCGTCATACCGCGCAGGTAGCCGGGACACATCGTCACAGGCTCAAACTTTTTTGTATCAAGATCGACGCGCCCCAGATATCCGGTGCCCGAGTCCAAAACCCATAAAGTGTGCCCGTGCATGCGCGGCGAATGCGGCATCGATAAACCGTCACAAACGATCTCGTTGCTACGCACGTCGACGATCACTCCGCCGCCTACACGATCTTTTCGCCATCCATCGACCGTGTCCGACTTGGAAACCGCTGTCACATACGCCGGTCTACCGTCTTCCATCGCGAGACCATTTAAATGGCAGCGATCTTCGGGGACGTAGTCGGAAATAAAGTCGGGACGCCACACCGGGTGAAAACTGTAATCACGACTTAGATACGAAATGCAATTGAACAACGTGTTGACGAACACCAGCCTACCGTCGCCATCGACCGCCATTTCGTGGCAATCGATATCACCTGTCACATGGGATGATTTCGGCACATAAACGGCATCGAACCCGTCTCTTATTTCGCCAACGCGGAGCGCATTTTCGAACCGCCAAATTTGCCAACGCGATGCAACGTAAAGCGAACGCGCAGCGGCGGCGACCCCCATGCAACGATCCAACGTCCGCTCGGTGACCGAAAGCCCGCCCTCGGCATTTATACCGAGTAGAAATAGTTTTGACGCTTGGTAGGTGCTCACCGCCAGACTAACCCCCTGCCCGGCCAGCCACGTTGCAAAATGTTGCGAGGCAATCACTTCAAAGGGCTGCGTTGACGTTACCGTGCTTTTTTTCGCCGGTGCTTTGCGCTTGCGCGTGGTCGTCTTGCTTTTGACCGTTTATGCGGGGTTCTGGTTTATCACGTTTTGGATAGCAACGCTGGCATCAGAGTCACCACTATCATAGACCGTATATCCAGCGGCGCTCGCCTCCGTCGGCTGTGTTTCTCTTTCAGACCAGTCGCCGATTAAGTTTACGGTGTCAAAATCGTCGCGTGACACCACCAACATGTTGCTCTCACCTACCAGCGCGTCGATGGCATTGCCGATATCAAGGACGCTGGCGTAGTCGATATTGAGAATGTTAGCCAAACCGTTATCCATGTCGATTTTTTCAAACCCGGTGATTGCAGCATGCGCTAATGCCGTAAGGTCGAGGTCAAATTCATCGCCCAAAATTAAAGTATCCTGGCCGCCCCCGCCATCCAATCGATTGAAAAGATTATCTGTGATGACGACCTGGTCATTGCCGGCACCAGCATAAATGACATCGGCGCCGCCAAGCCCCGTCAGCGTGTCGTCCCCAGAAGACCCGATCAACACGTCGGCACCACCGCTACCGATGCTGTCGACCGATAATGTGAAATCGCGCCCAAATACCACGTAGGCTTCACCGGTATCGGTCGCGGTGTTGGTCAACCCATCTGCATTCTGTGCACCGATCAAGATGTCGTCGAAGCCGTCGCCGTTGAGGTCGCCTGCTGACGATAGCGCGCGGCCCACCTGATCGAAGTCGTCGACACCATACAGCGCGATGCCCTCGTCGCTACTCATCTCCGCCAACGAGAAATCGGCACCAAAATTGTCATTTCCGCCAAATACCAAATAGACGCTACCGGTATTCGTGCCGCCGATCGGCTCGCTGTTACGATTATCGATCAGCATATCGTCAAAACCGTCCCCGTTGACGTCACCGGCGCCGCTGATTTCATAGCCGATGCGACCGGCAATTTCGTTACCCTTGAGTCGGAATCCGATACTTCCGTCGCCATCGTCTAAGGTCTGTACATCCAACGTTTGACTAAAACTACTGCCGCTGCCGTAAATCAAAAACACCGACCCGGCTTGGGAAATTCCGTCCGGACCATCCAGCGTCGCGCCGACGGCAAAATCAGCAAAACCGTCACCATTGATATCGCCGAGGCCGCTTACACTGCTGCCAAGTTCGGTCCCAGCGACGCTTGATGTAATTGCAAAGCCGAGGCTGCTGTTCCAAAGTTGCGGGTCGTCGAGCACCGTCAATGCTGGCAAGCCCCCGTCCTGACCAAACAACACATAAGCCTCACCGCTATAGGCGCTTAAATTGTTTTCACCAAAAGCGGACGGTGCCGAGATCAAGACGTCGTCAAGTCCGTCGCCGTTGATATCGCCAATGCCGTCGACGCGATATCCGGCTTTGTCTTCCGCGTCGATACCGCTGATTTGCTCTCCCAACGCGGATGACGTGATATCGCTGCCGAGCCCGCTTGAACCATAAAGGATATATGCAGCGCCCGCCTGCGAACTGGTGCTGCCTGGGGCGCCAATGATGACGTCATCAAAACCGTCTCCATCGATATCACCGCCGGCGGCGACACTGGTCCCGAAGCGCTCGTTTGCGACCGTGCCGTCAATGATGAACCCGTTGCTGCTGAGCGCGCCCAACGCATAGGAACTCGCGAAACTGGCAGCACCGAAGACGATGTACGCGGCGCCAGTATTTGAGTTTGCCGTTTGCGCACCAACGATGACGTCGGCGAACCCATCCCCGTTGACATCACCTGCGCCGGAAACGGCAATGCCCGCCTGATCCCCATTGGCTTCACCCAACAATTCGAATCCTGTGGTGCCATCGCCCGCCGAAACCGCAGCTATGCTTTCAACAAGACTAAACCCATCCGCCTTACCGAAGATCACATAGGCAACCCCGGCATTCCCGCTGCTCCCGCCTTCCGAGGCACCGACAATGATGTCTTCAAAGCCGTCACCGTTGACGTCACCTGCAGTGCTGACATCAATACCGAATAGATCGCCAGCATCCTCACCCATCATCAAGAAGCCGTCGGTGCCATCCAAATCTGCAAGGTTTATGGTCCCTGTGAGAGATGATTGTTCGATGTCCGTATCGACTTTCAACGTCACCGTCTCGCCGCTGACCGTCGCGGTATATACGTTGTAATCGTTCACGCCGTCAGTCTCTTGCGTTTCTGACAACGTCCACGTGCCGATAGCGTCCATGGACTTTACTGTCGGGTTTTCATCAAACTCAAATGCTTCATCGATGACAAGTGTGTTGCGGGAATCTGTGACTTTCAGGATGCCTGCAGCATCAAGGTACATGTAAGTACTCTCTGAATCCGCCAGAAGAATACCCTCGATTTCGCGCAGCACATCCGTCGCATCATTCTCGCTGTATGGGAAGTTCGGATCTCCTTGCGGTGGTGTGCCATCGACCAACGAAATCCCAGAAAGATCTGCAACAACGATGTCGTCGCCGGTGCCACCGTTTATCGTCACCTCTTCGCCGGTGAACGCAAGAATATCGTTGCCGGCATCGCCAAATAGGTGGTCCGCACCGTAACCGCCGAATATCAGGTCATCGCCATCACCGCCGCGGATTTCGTTGGCGCCACAATCACCTGTCAGGTCGTCGTCGAAACGTGAACCGGAAATGTTTTCGATCCCGGTCAATAAATCCATTCCACCACTGTCGTCGATGGCTTCGCCATAGTAGAGATCGACAGTCACACCGCTGGTCTCGAGACTATAATCCACCTCGTCGATACCGGCACCGCCATTCAAGGTATCGTCGCCAGCGCCGCCGAACAGGGCATCATCTCCATCACCACCGAACAATTCATCGTCGCCATCATCCCCGAACAGCACGTCGTTGCCGGCACCGCCGACAATGGAATCATTGGCAGACGTACCCAAGATCAGATCCGCTGTAACCGCACCACCGCTCAGGTCGGTTTGGAACGTAAGTGACTCGTTGCCCTGACCCGTTTCGATTGAAGTAATGGTGCCGATGGCGCGGCCGGCGAAGTTGTCGACAAGTGTCGTCGTATTCGTGTCACCCTTTGAATCTTCATAGGTTAAAACCATGTCGGTGCCGCTTCGAGTGAGCCCGATCAGCACGAATTCATCAAAATTGATCACCAGTTGGTCGTAGCCGTCGTCGGCAAAGATCAGATCGTCACCGGTCGACAAAATATACGTATCGTCGCCAAGGCCCCCAATCAGCGTGTCGTCCCCTGCCTCGCCGTCAAAAGTATCGTTGCCAGCTTGGCCGATAAAGATGTCGTTGCCTGCGCCGCCGCTGAGTGAACCGCCAACCGCCTGCGCGATCAGCAGATCATCGCCGGCCGTCGGGGATTCGGAAAAATTTTCCAACGAAATTGCAAGATCGTCGAACAGCAATGTTTCAACATTGACCAACGTGTCGGTGCCCAGCCCAACGGTGAGCGAGGTTGCGCCGATAACATCGAGGGACTCCAAGTCGCCGTTGGAATCTGCTGTCGCCGCGAATGCAAAGTCTGCCCAACTGCCGGCAAAGGCGACAACATCACTGCCGGCGCCGCCGTCTATTTGATCGTCGCCATCGCCACCTTGCAGATAATCGTCGCCGGCTTCACCGAACAATTGATCAGCACCGGCCCCACCGATGATGCTGTCGTTACCGGCGCCACCAAAGACCAAGTCGTTACCGGCCCCAGCATTGACTGTGTCGTTGCCGGCAAAGGCTTCTATGAGATCGCGCCCTGATGTCGCCGGATTGGTAAAACTGCCGTCGATCCCATCTGCCGCCGCCGTCCCCTGAATGACATTGACGCTAAAGGTGATGGTGGATTCAACTGCATATGCGGCACTGGAATGATAATGCATGAAATTACCAAAACCGTCGCGCCCCGCTGTAAAAAGCGCGTCTCGGCCCGGCCCCATGGCGGCATAAGCATTTTGCGCCAAAGAGTCCAAGAAACCGCTACCATTCACGTCGCCGCGAAGCCCTTCAAACGAGCTATTTGTATCGCGGATGGTGCCGGCGATGCTGTAAATGTTGCTGGTTAGCGTGCTCAAATCGGGCGCCGTCGCAAGACGATTTCCAGCAGCCGTCAACAGGCTGCTGAACAGTGTGTTTGATGCCGTTATGTCTGTTTCCGTAAAGACCGAAAGCCGGGACGCCAGCTCGGCAAACACCGCGTTCGACGTTGCGCTTTCACCCTGATTGAGATTGCCGGTAAGCGCGCCGGACAGTTGCCCGACTGTGGTGATCACCTTAAGGCCAGCCGCCAAAATTTCTCGACCTGCTTCAGTGTTTTGCTTGGCAACGGGATCGAAGTTTGTGAGATCAATGCCCGTCAGGTTCAACCCAAATGTCTGCGCTAATTGCGTTTGCGCATCGGCGTTAGTGGTGGCCGTCCCGGCCTCGATCATTTCCTGCATCAATGTCGTCAGCGGTGTCACGGTCGTCGAGCCCGCCGGGGCCTTCATCACGCCGTTGAAGCTCAGCCCGGTGGTGATGTCGACGCCGCCGGTGACGACAATCGGAAACGACGATAAAGCTGACGGCACCGTCAATGAGAAATTGCCGAGCGTGTCTGTTAGGGTCGAGAGTTCACCGCTGCTCAAGGCGCCGTCTTCGTTGGCATCAACAAACACCGTGGCGCCGCGCAAATAGCCGTCAACGACGTCTCCCGAATAGGTCTTCGTTGCAGGTTCGGTCGCATCAGTCGGTTGGGACGCTTCCGTAGCGCGATCTGCCTGCCTCTCCACAACGGGTGGAGATGTCACCACTGGAGGTGACGATACGGGGGGCGGCGAAATCGGACTTACAACAACAACCGGTGGCGATGCGGGCTGCGACGCCGGTGGTGATGCTATTGGTGAGGCCGGCGGTGTCGTTGCCGTCGCTGGTTGATCGCTCGCGCCGTCTCCGTCTGCCGGGTCTCCGGTAGTATCACCGGTGCCATTTCCTGCACCTTCCACCCCATTACCACCAGCGCCGTCACCGGCACCTTCTTGCGGCACATCACCTGTTCCATCACCGGGGCCATCTCCCTCCCCATCGCCAGCGCCGTCGCCCGCACCTTCACCGGTAGCGGGAGTGTTAGTTGCAGGACTTGCTGCACGTGCGGCCTGAGCCTGCTGCTGTGCATCTTCGGCGACGGCCTGACGTTCTTCAGCCTCTACTGCCTTAGAGGCTGCCTCAGCCTGCTTTTGCACGGCAACTTCGCGGGCCTGCTGTTCCTGTTCGGCAGCCGCAGCCGCTTCTTGTTGAACTTCTTGTTTCTGTTGTTCGACTTCTTGCTTCAATGGCGAGTCGACCCCCGCAGCATCCGCCGCGTCAACAATCGCCGCTTCAGCGCTTTTGCCGACAACGTCTGCTTTAATGGCGGCGGCTTGCGCGGCCGCTTGCGCCGCCTCGGCTTGTTTCGTCGCTGCTTCGGCGCCGATTTCAGCGGCTTGCGCTTCTTTCGTGGCTTGTTCTGCCTGGGCCGTCGCGGCGACGGCGGCGGCTTCTGCAGCCTGCGCTTGTGCCGCAGCGGCTTCTTGTGCGGCGGCTTCTGCGGCGGCAACTGCAGCCTCTGCCTCAGGGCCTGTCGCTGCGGCGGCGGCTTCAGCGGCGGCAGCCGCCGCTTCTGCAGCTTGCGCCGCGGCTTCGGCTTGCGCCGCGGCTTCCGCCTGTGCGGCTTCTGCCGATTCCGCTGCTGCAGCGGCCTCCGCTTGCGCCGCGGCTTCGGCTTGCGCGGCGGCCTCGGCTTCAGCTTGTTTTGATTCTTTTTCCTGTTCTGCGGCAGCGGCTTGTTCGCGAACTTGTTGCTGCTCCTGACACGCCTCCGTCGCTTGCTCGACCACGTCTTGCGGCAAGGCTTCGCGGGCGTTCGGCAACGATTTCATGGCTTCGCCAAACGCCTGACCGAACTGACGTGCCGTCATCACGAACGGCTCCGACGGTGCCGTGTTTCTGCTCGCAACGCTCAACGCCTGAAACGCTTGGTTGATGGTCTGCGAGCCGCCGTCGTTGGTGATCGTCACCTCACCCACGATGTCCCCACGCTCGTTCGCCAGCGCGATGGTTATTTGACCGACGGTGTTGACCTTGCCGCCGCCCGCGGTGCCGCGGATACCGATGGTCGCGGTCGGCGTTTCAATGACCATCGCATCGACACCGGTCTTCGCAATCTGCCCGGAAACAAATGTAAATGCGCCCTGCAGCAAAGAAATCGCGGCCTGCCCCTGCTGGGCGCTCGGGTCATAGATCATTTCGTCCAAGACCATGCGACCGCCCTCGCCGAGCTAGAACGTGCTTTCGTCGGCGAACACGATACCAATCGCGCCACCGCCCGCCGTTTCGATCACGTCACCTTGAAAAACCGGATCACCGTTCCGCAGGGTCTCTTTTGTGCCGTCAGCGCGGGTAACTTCAACCTCGCCTTCGATGGTCTCGACGGTGCCGATGGGCTCGACCTGCGCAATATCGGTCGCCTGTGCGAATTCCGGTCCGTCGTTTCGAGGCCCCGCCAGCACGGTCGCGGCCTCGCCCCGCAGCACGATACCATCGGCGGTGCGAATGTCGAGCGGGTCGGCTTGGTTGAAGAAATCGCGAACAATGATCTGCTGGCCATCCGGGCCGAGGATCACCAGATCAGCGCCTTCGCGATCAAAATCCGCGCGTAGGAACCAAGGTCCGTCCAGGACCACATCTTGGCCTGGCTGCAGGGTCATCATTACCGGATCGCTTGCAGCGCCAGCGTTTGCGCCGCTGAGTATTCCGTCGCCCGGTGTAAAATTATTCAAGTACCTGCACCACAGAAATTAACAGTTTCCAGGCCGCCACGGCCCAAGTCACACCAACGCACTCTGCGTTTGCAAAAAATGCTCATATGCGACCTACCCCCAAATGATCCAAATGGATCGAAATTTGACCCAATCGTAGCACTTTACGCGATACCTTACGTCCGACTGTGACCATCATCACTTAGATATAATTTTAAGCAATTCCAAAACATTGGTATCTTGTATCGCAGCGCCTAACCTAACATGCGTTGCCTTAATAAACACTTGAACAATGACGATGCCAACCCGTCCCTTTCAACTGAGCATGAAACCGCCTCACATATGAACGCGCAGCGCTCAAATTCCGTCAAACGTGATATTCCCGATATCGAATGGATTTTCGGGTACGGCTCGTTGATGTGGCGGCCTGGTTTCTATCATTTAGAGCAGCATCCCGCGCGCCTGCACGGCTATCATCGCGCCGCCTGCATATACTCACGCCACCATCGCGGCACGGATACGGTCCCCGGCCTCGTTCTGGGCCTCGACACAGGGGGGTATTGCGATGGTATCGCCTTTAAAATCGACATTAAGCATCGCATGCAAATTATTGATTACCTTCATCAACGTGAGCTCATCGGTTACGCATACACACCGCTGACAACACCTGTGACCCTTCCCCACGCCGAAGTCTCGGCATATACCTTTGTCGCGGATCCGGCCCACCCCCATTATGCCGGCAGCCTGGGAACCGAGGCTGCGGCGGCGATCATCATGCGGGCCCAAGGCTCAAGCGGCCTTAATCGGGATTACCTCATCAGCACCGTCGAAAAACTTGCCCAAGACGGGGTCGCCGAACCCGAACTCACAGAACTCTTAACAAAGGTGCGCGTGCTGACCGGCGAATTGGATCAAGGTGGCGGTATTTAATCACCGTTCCCTCGATGTGCTTAGCAGTAATCAACGTTCGTGTTATAGTCGAAAGTATTCAGCGATTCGTACGCGCTGTCAGCGCAAAATTAACCGGTCCTTAACCAAGCGACCCATAGGATGCAGTCATGTCAGAGGAAAGCGATTTTGGCTACAAGAGCGACGGCACCGTCAGCGAGATGGAAGCCGTTCTCGATGTTAAGCTTGAGGTGACAGCTGTGTTGGGCACTGCAGAAATGCCGATCAGTCAGATCCTAAAGCTGGGCCGAGGCGCGGTGGTGGAGCTTGGCCGAACGGTTGGCGAAGACATCGAACTTTATGCCAATAACCAGTTGATCGCCAAAGGTGAAGTTGTTGTGACCGAAGATCGACTAGGGGTCAGCATCAGCGACGTCATCAAAAATCCCTCGGGCAGACGCCAAGCGCTTACGCAAGGCAATTCGGATTAACCTCTTTCCGGGTAATGTGTGCTATGATTCAGTCCGCAGATATCTATAGAACCGCGACGCTTCTCATTCAAGAATACGGTGAACTTGCGCCTGCCGGCGCTTTTATCAAAGCCGATCAGCTTCGCGATATCGGGGATAACGACGGTCGCGATCTTTGGATGCGCGTCGCCCAAGTCGCCGAAGAATTGCTATCTGACGAGCGCCCGACAAACAGCGTCATGCATTGAGCATCCCTCGCGGCGAGCATGTTTGAGCGCTTTCGCCGCGTTATTTGGGCGTGACGCAGGCATAGGTCGTAATCACAGTCTGCAATAAATACGATGATTCAATCGGACTGCGTTGCACTTCGACGGGCACTTTATTGAATTTCGCACAGTGTTCCCTCGCTTGATTGGCAACAAGCACATTGTTTTCCGCCGAATGCCGAATGGAAATTCCGTCCGCGTCGGCGTTGACCACAGCACACCCGCCAAGCCCCAAAATACCGATGAGCAAGCTCGTTTTGCAAACTCGATCCAGATACGTGACATGTTTCATGGAATTCGCTTATCATGCCGCGTGTCTGCGCGACAAGCAGCGATGTGTCATGGGGTGCGATGATCGCGCCTAAAAGGAAACTTTGCCGATGTATTTGGGCTCAACCTTTTCCAAACTAACGAACGAAGAATGCAAACGACTGGTTGATGCAGGTGAGGTACGGACATACCGTTCTGGTGATGTGATTATTGGCGAAGGCGACACGTTACAGGCGTTGATGTTGGTTAAAACCGGCAAAGTTCGCGTCACCCGCACATACCTTGATGATTTGGCTGCGGAATTTGCCGGCCCTTTGGGTCCAGGTGAAGTTGTCGGGGAAATGTCGTTTATCGACGGCAAAGGTGCCAGCGCAAATTTGATTGCCGACGGCACCACGGAAATGCTCGTGCTGCCACGCGAACTGATAGATAAAATCTTGGCTGAAGAGCCCACATTAGCCGGGCGTTTTTATGAAAGCCTGTTTCTTGTTCTTGCCCGCAAGCTACGTGCGACCAACATGCGGGTGCTGCCCGTCGCACCTTAACTTTAATGCTTTTCCCTGAGCAAAATTAAACCAATTTCGACGGCAAGCCGTATACCCGCATAGTCAGTTTCGTCCAGCTAGGGAGTCGGCAACGTGCACACAAAATTGACGCACCAATTCATTTTATCAAGACGGGGTCTCTTTACGCTTGGCGCTCTCACGTGTTTGATGATCGCCCTTCTCGGCCCGCGCCCCGCCCATGCGTCGGAACATGCAGCGCTTTGGCAAAAATTGGGTGACGGCTCGCATTTTGCGATGATACGGCATGCTCTGGCTCCGGGTGTCGGCGACCCGGGTGAATTTGAGCTTCGTGACTGTACGACGCAGCGCAATCTTAATGACGAAGGGCGCGCCCAGGCACAGCGTATCGGCGCGTTGATTCGCGCCAATGGCATTGCTGTCGCCAATGTTTATTCAAGTCAGTGGTGCCGCTGCTTGGACACCGCCCGTTTAATGGCGCTGGGTGATGTCACGGAAATGCCGGCAATCAATTCATTTTATCAACGCTATCAAAATAGAGATAAGCAACTGGCGGCCTTCAACGATTGGCTGAATGTGGCCGATCTTTCGACACCGACGATTTTGGTGACGCATCAGGTTGTGATTTCCGCGATCACCGATGGGTTTACATCCTCTGGCGAAATCGTCATCGTCAGGCGGAATCCCAATGGTGCCGTTTCCTTGGTAGGGCGGGTTGAAACGCGCTGACGTCTTTGAGCCATCAATGCACGGCTTAAGAATCCATTAACCATATATGTCAGGCTATTTTCAGGATAAGCCGATACGCTGAAAATCAATAATTCAGTACGTCGGCAGCAAAAAGCGCGGCGTTTTTTTTCTTAGAGGCTGCGCGGCGTTATGATTGCACAACATCAAATTGAAGAGACTGTTTCAAGAAACGAGCTCCAACAGTTCGGCGCATTTGTTCTACAATACGTCCACGGCGATGCGCTACCCGACTACAAAGCCATGGATCTGATGCAGATCCCAAAGTTGGTTCCACACATCTGGGTTTATGACCTTCGCACCCAAAAAGGCCGTCAGCGACTGTTAAACAATTTCTGCGGCAGCCATATCGACGCTACCTGGCATACCAGCCTGCAAGGCATTTGCGACTTGGATTTCTTTGACGGCAATCCTACCATGGAGCAGATTGGCCAACATCGACTCAACTGCATCGAACATCGCCGTGCAGGCTATTCAAAGCGCTATATCGAATATAAGAAACCTAACGGTTGTCAGACGGTGCAATTTGGCGAATGTCTTATATTTCCATGTGCTACTAACAACGGTCCGGTAAATTGGGCCATTGGTTGCGGTGTCTATGAATCGACACAGTATACCGGTAAGAACATCTTCATCGAATTCTGAGGCCACATGCTGTTGAATGCAGACTTTTCCGAGCGCGTAACCCTCGATACCCACGCCATGGATTGGATTGACTCGCCCAGTTCCGGCGTGCAGCGCAAAATGCTGGACCGGGTCGGTGACGAGGTTGCGCGTGCCACCAGCGTCGTGCGGTTCGCACCGGACAGTTATTTCCCTGCCCATACCCACGGCGGCGGCGAAGAATTCATCGTCCTGGACGGTGTGTTTTCCGACGAATTCGGCGACTTCGGCCCTGGGTCTTACATCCGCAATCCCGTTGGCAGCCGCCATCAGCCGTTCATCAAGCAGGGCACCACGATTTTCGTCAAGCTGTGGCAATTTCAAGACGGCGACGATGCGCAGGTTCGGATCGATACCCGTGCCGCACAGTTTCATCCGGGCATGGTCGACGGCTTGTCGGTGCTGCCGCTGCATCAATGCCGGACCGAAAGCACAGCGTTGGTGCGCTGGCAGCCGGGCACACAATTTCACCGGCACAGTCACGCGGGCGGTGAAGAAGTCTTTGTGCTCGAAGGGACCTTTCAAGACGAGGCCGGCGACTACCCTGCCGGCACCTGGCTGCGTAGCCCGCACGGCAGCATCCACAAACCGTGGTCAGACGAAGGCTGCCTGATCTTGGTGAAAGTCGGCCACCTTCTTGAAGAAAACGGCACTCTCGGCGCCCCCAAGGTCGACGCCGCCTAATCTCATTGCAGACACGCCCGCCTTAGTGTCTGGTTGCGCTATGACCAAGGGATGCTTCGTGTATGTTCTGGGCACGCGAACCGATGCTGGTGCGCGCAGCTATATCGGCTGGAGTACGGATTTAGATAAACGCTTAGCGGCGCACAATTCCGGCCGCGGCGCGAAATCGACCCGGGGCCGGACGTGGCAACTGTTGTATGCCGAACGCTACCTGACCCGCACCGACGCCATGAGCCGCGAATGGCATCTCAAGCGTGATCGCGCGTTCCGCAAAACATTGTTGGCAAACTGCTTTGAATAGCCGCGCCAGTCTGGCATCAAGGGCTGCACACGCGCACACTTAAACGACATATCGAGCACACATTGACCTCGCCCGCCGCAGCCAAAGACATCTTAAAATCCGTTTTCGGCTTTGCCGATTTCAGACCAGGCCAGCAAGACATTATGGATCATCTGTTGGGCGGCGAGAACGTGCTCGCGGTGATGCCGACCGGGTCTGGCAAGTCACTGTGTTACCAAGTGCCGGGGATTATTTTAGACCGCCTGACCGTGGTGATCTCGCCGTTGGTTGCGTTGATGGACGATCAAGTCAGTGCATTGCAATCGTTGGGCGTCGCCGCCGAATGTATCCACTCCGGCAAAACCCGGGACGCCAACGTTGTTGCATGGCGCGCGGTGCAGAGCGGCACATGCCCGATCTTGTACCTATCACCGGAACGCTTAATGACCGAGCGTATGCTGTCAGCCATCGGCAACCTAAACCCGGCGATGTTCGTGGTCGACGAGGCGCACTGCATTTCCAAATGGGGTGCCAACTTTCGCCCCGAATATGAATCGCTCAGCGCACTCAAAGATCGTTTTCCGGATGCGACGCTGGCGGCGTTCACCGCGACCGCCGACGAAGCAACGCGCCGCGATATCGCAGGCAAATTGTTCAGCGGCCACGGCAAGACCATCGTGCACGGCTTTGATCGCCCGAACCTATATTTGGCCGTTGCCCCGAAAACCACATGGAAAAAGCAATTGTTGACGTTTGTCGAATCGCGGCGCGGGCAACCCGGTGTCGTGTATTGTCTGTCGCGCCGACTGACAGAGGAAGTCAGCGCATTCCTCAATCATAATGACATCCGTGCCCTGCCCTATCACGCCGGCCTCGGCCCCGAACAACGGCGCGAGAACCAGGAAATATTTATGGCCGAAGACGGCATCGTCATGGTGGCGACGATCGCGTTCGGCATGGGCATCGACAAGCCCGACATTCGCTATGTGTTTCACACCAACCTGCCCAGCAGCATGGAAGCGTACTATCAGGAAATCGGCCGCGCCGGCCGCGACGGCGCCCCGGCTGATGTCAGTTTAATTTATGGCCTGGACGACATCCGCATGCGCCGCCGCTTCATCGACGAAGACGGCGCCGAACAAGCGCACAAGTTTCGAGAACACAAACGTCTGGATGCCTTGCTGGCGTATTGTGAAGCGACCGAATGCCGACGGGTCACGCTGCTTTCTTATTTTGACGAAGCCACCCAGCCCTGCGGCAATTGCGACAACTGCCTGTATCCGCCGACCGTGATCGATGCGACGGCCGCCGCCAAAGACGTGTTCAACGTCGCCATCGCGACCGGCCAAGCGTTCGGCGCTGCGCACTTGATCGATGTGCTGCGCGGCACCAAGACCGCGAAGGTCGAAGAGCGCAACCACGATGCGCTGCCGCATTTTGGCGCGGGTGCGCATCAGTCTAAGCCGTATTGGCAGGGTTTTATCCGCCAAGCCGTGGCGGGTGGATTTATGTATATCGATATCGAAAACTATGGCCGGCTCCGGCTCACCAAACGGGCCGAACACGTGCTGGCGGGTGCCGAGCGGTTTTCGATGCGTGAAGAAACCGAGGCGGATATCAAAGCCGCCAAGCCCGGCAAAAAGCCGCTGCGCGAGCTCAATGCGGAAGACAACGATCTGTTCGCCGAACTGAAAAACCTCCGTCGCCAACTCGCAAAAGAACGCAACGTGCCGGCATACGTGATCTTCCCCGACGCCACTCTCAGTGAAATGGCCGCACATCGTCCCAGCAGCCTCAATGCGCTGGCAACCATCAACGGAGTCGGCCCGAAAAAACTCGATCAATACGGCGCGGTGTTTTTACAGGTGATCAGCGCGGCGCGCGCCTAAGACTGTTTGCGCAGCCAGCCCGGCAACATTGCCCCAAATCGTTACGGGGCAATTTTTCCAAGTGCCAAGAATACGACCGTCGCCCCCAAGATGACGACAAAACACATGAATGAAAGCAGAAGGTAGCGGTGCCAATTGCCTTCGCTGCGTGATTTTATCGCGCGGATCTGTTTGAAATAAGAAGAGAAAAATGTCTCCATGCGATCAATTTTTGTAATCTCGTTGTGCATCCAAAACTGATAAATGATCAGTGTAAAAATGACCGCGCAGCATAAAATAATAGAAATACCCATGAATTTCTGGGTCAGCGCCGGCCCCGCATTGATGAACCCGGCAATAAAAACGATCCCGAGATAAGTCAAAAGCGTCGCCCCAACGGTTTTCCATTGGTGTCCCTTCACAAACTGGAGGGTTTCGGTCGACTCGCGATACAGAAGCTGAATTTCAGCGTGTGTCTGCGGATCAAGCGCAGACGGGCTCAACACATCGCCATCATCGTCACTCGGATCGAGATCTTTCGCGATGTCACCCTCCGCAGATTAAATAATCATCGGTACGCTATATGGGTAAAAAGTTTGGATTAAGAAGTGATTACAATGACAGGATCGAAATATACGCACGCGAAACGCATTCGCGTACTTTGAGCGATCTCAAATTTGATTTATCAGCGAAGTTTGTGGCAATCAACTTCTCTCACGATAGTGTCCCATCCCGTGGTGTATGAGGCGGCCTAACGCCTGTCTCCGACGGTTGTCATCGCCGTGTTATTCTGCTGCCAGTGGCAGCGGCTCAATGTCTTCAGGCTTACATACCTCAG
>Ga0129324_10000781_pt1 | contig 21988 bp, 24 predicted proteins | sample CPBDNA_7_FD_96879 | JGI IMG/M metagenome (GOLD analysis project Ga0129324, IMG submission 96879) | Freshwater to marine salinity gradient microbial communities from Chesapeake Bay, USA - CPBay_Spr_15_0.2_DNA | ecosystem: Environmental > Aquatic > Marine > Coastal | place: USA: Chesapeake Bay... | reverse complement strand
GTCGATGTATTAAGAAAGAGTAAGAATGCAAAGATTACGGAACGTGGCCATGACAAGTTATCCGTCTATGGGATAGGAAGTGAAAAGTCTAAGAATCATTGGAATGTCGTTCTCCGCCAACTTCTCAATATGAAATATATTGCCATTAAGAACTGGGAATATCGCTCATTAGGCTTAACCCAAAAAAGTGGCGAGATATTGAAGGGCGAGGTTTCTTTTATAATGAAAGAAACTAAGGAAACTCAAATATTAGTAAAACGAAATGCAAAGAACATAGAAACTACACATGGTCGTCTAGACTTATTTGAAGAACTACGAATCGTGAGACGTGAGCTGGCAGAAGAAAAGAATGTTCCTCCCTATGTTATTTTTGGAGATAAATCTCTTCATGATATGTGCCAAATCTTACCTCGTAACCGGGATGAGTTTTTGATGGTTAATGGTGTAGGAGAAAGTAAGTGCGAGAACTATGGGAAAAACTTTCTTACAATTATCAATGAATATGTAAACTGAGGCCATCGCTTCTTTTAAAAACCTACACCTTTTTCTGATCCTCGTTTTATCCATATCGTTAACTCAAGCGACTAAAGCGAAAAGACATAGAAGGAAGTATTACTCGCTCCCTTCTATAGTATAAATGTGCTTTCATTGAAAAAAGTTAGTCGGTGATTCACTCCATGATGGCTTTTCAACCTCAGCAAATTTTCGATCTAAGATTCTCTCAATAACTTCTTCAATTGAATTTTCATCAAAAGAATTCTTATTTTTTTTAACTGAATCTACTGGAGGAGACATAGACATAAGACCTAGCAATTCATCTTGTATGCCAAAGGTCTCCAACCATCTTTTTTCTCTCAAATTCCAAAGAATTGCGACACTTGAAAACATAGCGACAAAAAGAACAGAGCCATTAAAAAAATCAAATTCAAAGTACATATTATTCAAATTATATATAAGACCAGAGAAGACGGCTGCCGTAAGAAACATACATGAGAGAAATGCTCTAAAGTAATAGATAGTAATCTTACGGCAGCCTTTTATTACATTAAGAGCAAAATAAAGACTTTTTATTTTTATCATTCTGCTCACTTCAGTACCTAGACCTTGTAATAATATTTGCACAAAGGTTTGATCAGTTTGCATTAAAGTCTATTCCTTTTACCTTTTATTTTACTGCCTAAGAAAAGACCTAAAAAGCTTCCGGCAATGGCCGCACCACCGACAAAGTACCAAGGGTTTTCGTGCGCGGTCTGGTCTACTTTCGTACTTGCCTTTTTGGCCATGTCTACGGTTCGATTTTGGATATTACGATAGGTTGACTCTAAATTTGAAACATAATCAAGAATCTTTTTATCGTCTCCGCGTTCACTTTTAGAAATTATATCTTTAAGGCCTTGATAATCATTCACAACCTTTCGTTTTATTTCTTGTGAATGACTTTTTGCCACACTATCTAAAAGTTTCAGCGCTTGGTCTATTGATTCTGTACCTTGATTATTAAAATCTTGGATTTCTCTGCTTCTTAAATTTTCCATAATATCCTCTTTTTGTTTTGGTTTCTAGTGGTCATAAATTACTCTTATAAGAATATTCGCGTAATGATTAAAATCACTACTCCGTTTGGTTAAAGTCATCTTTATAAAATAATTTCAACTCTAATTTAGAAAAAAGGAAGTTCCTTTTCTTTGAAATAAAAAAATTATACAACTACATTGAAGCTGATAAAAAGCACCATATACGTTGAGTCCTCTCATTTACCAAAAAAATACTAACTCTTAGTATCCAAATCAACGTTAACCAAAAAAGGAGATACCTTATGAAAACAATTGATGGAAAAAGAATGAAAGAGTTAGTTGAGATGAAAAAGGCCCACATCGTTGACATTGACCCTGAAAGTGATTTCAGAAAAAGTCACATTATGGGGGCAGCGAGTATTCCTCATAGTGAGAAAGATTTTTTACAGAAAGTTCAAAAGCGATTTTCTCAAAAGACAGAAGATATCGTACTTTGTGCCAATAAGAAATCTGAAACACAGCTCAACAGACTGACTAAAGAACTAGAAGATGCTGGCTATAAAAATGTACACCAGTACAAAGCAGGTCCATCAGACTGGAAGAATGCTAATCTAAGCATTCAAAAATCAGCTTAACTTAACCTAACCTTTAGTAGGGTCCTTTCCTATGAGGACCCTGCTAAATTTCTATACTCTAAAGAGTCACGTAATAAAACATACTTAACTTAGCCCTTATTTGAAATTGGGAGTATTAAAGAAATGACAAACTTCATAGATCTGACTAGACAAAAGATGGCAGCGGTAGTGCAAATCTACGTCGAAGGATACTTTGGTGAAGAAGTTAAATCAATACTAAACCCAAGATTAGGCGACTTAAAGGAATGGACAGGTTCAGGTTTCTTTATCAAGTGTCCATACGGTAAAGACATTATTATCACAAATGCCCATGTCGTAAGAAATGCTAAAACCATTGAGATAATGTCCATGCTTACCTCTGAAGAAAATTTTCATGCAGAATTGATCGGTATTGTTAAAAATCAAGAACCAGACATAGCGATTATCAAACTTAAAGACGGGGAATTTGAAAAATTTAAGAGAGTAGCAAAAGCTGAAATCCCACACCTCAACCTTTTGAAAAAAAAAGAAATTTCCCGAGGAACCACGTTAAAGGCCATAGGCTATCCCATGGGCATGAGCGAACCAAATATTACAGGTGGCGAAATAACAAATTTTATCTCTGGTGATCGACTAACTGCTGAAAAATATGTAACCGATGCGGCGATTAATCCAGGTAATTCAGGTGGACCTGCAATCGATCAGAATGGAGACGTCATAGGAATAAATACCTCCATATATAAGGGATCAGACAATATCGGATTTTTAACTCCTTCTAGTTTTATTAAAATCATTCTTAAAAATATTTTTGAAAACAATGCCATCTGCTTTGCTGAAATCGGTTGTAACTTTCAAAAAAACTCCGCGACTATTTCAAAAAACCTCAATATGAGTGATACAAATGGAATAATTGTCAGCTCACTTGAGAAAGATGGATTCGTCGAAAAGATAGGAGCTAAGGAAGAAGATATCATTCTCGGTCTCAATGGTGAACTTATAGATAGGCATGGTATCTTTTTAAGTGGAAGACATTATCATCGCCGCAATATTCTTGATATTTTTAAGCTCATACCAATAGGCAAAGAAGTAAGTCTTCAAATATGGCGGGATGGTAAGGCCCAGACATTAACAGGACAAACTCTCCCCTTTCCCAAAAAAAAGATAGAGTCTAAGCCCATTATTAATGAACGAGAATTCTTAGACCTATGGGGCATGACGATACAGGTTTTGACTTATGAGATTATTGAGGCCTTTAACCTTATTGATACTCAAGTATTTTATCAACTTTTAAAAAGTTTTGATGTTGATAAGGAACGCCTTGTTGTAACTCATATTGAAAAAGAAGGGGAAGCGTATTTACAAGAATGGTCTATCGGGGAAGTCATAAATAAAGTAAATGATATTGAAATTGAAGGATTAAACCATTTTCTCAATCTAATTCAAGAGAAACACCCATCAATAAAAATAAAAACGGAACTTGGCTCTATTGGTTTTTTCAATGGAAATGTAAGATCAGACGATCTGGAGCTATTGAATCCTACAATGTTTTTAAAGTAGTTACTTTACATACATTACATTTTAACGGAGAGACTGCGGGGAGGCATCCTTCAATGCACTCCCCACTTCCTTTCCTATGTACCGAACATTGGGTTTTCCCCAGTACGGCTGCTGAGTTGGCAAATAAGACTTAGCAATACTCTTTTTTCTCAATTTAAGTGGATCAACACATACACTTCGATTAAAAGTATTTCATTCACCCTATGTACAGTCGCTTTCGCTAACGTACGCTATTAAGACCAAGAGTTACTAGCTCTTTGCCCTACTCATGAGGCCCTCGCTCAACTAAGTTTTTGCTCTTCTTAGCGTCAACACTTATCGTCCTCAACTGCCCTGCTTATTAGCATACATTAAGGTTTCACTTCTTGATGGATAAAAAAGAAGCTTATCCTTGCCTGCTTATGAGAAAATTCTTGATCCTTTTCTCAAACTAATAAGTAGTTCCGAGCTTTCACTGACCTTCCTTCTCGACATGTCACCTCTTCCCCTTGAAGAATCCACCTACTGCCAATGTCTCATCTCTTAGTAGATAGTATGAGCTTTCGTCTGTTTGATAAAGACTCTGCATTCTCACAGGGAAATCGAGTTCACTTGCGTTGCAACCTGTCGATTGATCTCCAAGATAGAAACTCTTTTGCCAGCATCAAACTAATTGGTCACCCAGTTAACTTGTGGCGGAGATCGCGAAAATCATGAGACCCCTTTTCGGCAGGACTTGCACCTGCGGAGGATCAGCTAGCTTCGCTACCGTCAAGCAGGTTCAATAATACACAATCAATGGGGATTTATGGAATTGAGTAAATCAACTTGTTACTTGATTAATATCAATCTTAGTCATTATCTGATACGAATCAAACACCTTACTCGACACAATTATTGGTAGAGTAAGGCCTTTACAGATTACTTTTTAAGAAGGTCTCTAATTTCTTCGAGTAGAATCTCTTGGTTTGTTGGAGCTGCAGGCGCGGCAGGTGCTGCTTCTTCTTTCTTCTTCATGGCGTTCATTGCCTTAACAACGGCAAAGATAGCGATAGCGACGATAAGAAAGTTAATTACAGATTGAATGAAGACGCCATAGTTAATCGAAGCAGCAGCTTGAGTCCCCACTGCCTCTTTAAGAACTAGCTTAAGATCAGTGAAGTTTACTCCACCCATTAAAATGCCTAGAGGGGGAGTTAGAATATCTGTCACGAAGGAGCCTACTATTTTCCCAAAAGCTCCACCTACAACCATTCCGACAGCAAGATCAACGACATTGCCTCTCATCACAAACTTCTTAAATTCTTGAATCATCTTAATTCACCTGAAATACTCATTTAAATCAGAATAATTCTTCAAACTCAAATAGCCAAGACACTAGTATTATTGTTTTTAATGTAGAGGCCTACAGTGTTTAATTATCTCTTCACCTTAACGAGACTCGTCATAAGTATTCTTATCCACATATAGTGAATGCACTTTTAAAAATAATGATTTAAGTCAATTTTAAATCTGTATGAAGTTCTAACCAACTCCGCCCTTAAATTATATCAATATTTACGAGGATTTTAACTTTAGTATCTAGAGGATCAAGGGAAGAAAAATGACAATATTTACAGAATATAACAAAAAAATCGTTAGTAAATACCTTGCTCCATCATTCGGAGTTATTAACAAAAGTGAATTCAATTTAGATAATGAGAGAAAAAGAAGGTTACCCAAAAATGGTATTCATGGAATTAAAGGTTTCTTGGCCGTAGTTCATTTAATAGAGAATGAGCCTCAGTTCAGTAGCGAGCGAAGACTACAGGAGCAACTACCTCAACAAGAAAAAGATATCAAAAAAAACAATAATGAAGAAAAAGAAAAAGAAGAGAGGGACAAGAAAAAAGGGATTCCTTTTGACAAAAAAGACTACTACTTTCCCATCTACCCGGAGGTCCCCTTAATTCAATATCGGACTCAAAGGAAATATAGGTTTAACAACAAATAATTTTTTTTCTTAAAAGTGCAGATTCTTAGGAGTTTTACTTTTTTTCTATAATATTGAGCAAAATTTTACAGGAAGGCCCCAATGGTAAAAACCTTAATCAACTCCTTATTCTTCATTGCAATCCTTTCATTCTCTTCCCTAGAGGCACATATCCCTTCTTTATTGTTGCCCATAGAAGGTCCACCAATCTCATCATTCTTTGTGAATAATTCAGATATCTCCCGAACAATTTTCTCTGAACTTACCAATAAGGAAGACTTTTTTGTCGTGACTATGTTCGTAAAACCAAGAATGAAAATGTTAGTCCAAGTCCTTACTCCAAAATGTGAAAATATTCCTAGGTACGAAAAGTATCAACCAAGCGCCCTTATCATTAGAGGAGAGCTACCTTGGAAAAAACAAGGTGAAACCAATAAATTATATATCTCTAGAATCAAGAAACTTGCCATTCGAAAGATCGAAACAAATTTTGCTGATGGGAACCGTCCTCAATTCTATGAAGAGTTTGCCCAAATGACTTATTGGGTTGGTGGTTCATGGAGGGGACGTCTTCACCCAGGCCTTTATTCTATTGTCATTTATGACAAGAGTGGAGATATAGGAAATTTCAATTTATCTTTAAATGAAAAGGAAAAGTGGACACCGGATCTATATAACTATGTATCTAAAATCCTTCCAATTATTAAAGCAGGTTTTTGTAACCCAAAAGGGTTTTCGGGGAACTTGACCCTATAAACTTCTCGTACGTGGATCAAAGACCGGCTCAAGTGGCTTGGCACCTGGAACTAGGCCTGGAATATTAAAAATGGGAACCACGCTTTCACCTTTACAATCATCGTCCTCATGACAACGATAAGTCTCCAAACAGCCTTTATCTGGATTTAATTTGTAGTCCAGGTCTCCATTTGTCAGGATACCAAAAACTTCGCCACTCTCCTGATCAATCACTGGGCCACCAGAGTTCCCCCCAAAAGTGTCACTATTAATAAGAAAAATGAATTTACTAGAATCATCAATAATATGCGCCTGACCAGAGTGAATAAGTGGCAACCCCGATGGGTGGCCTAAAACGTAAAGGTTTCTTTTTCTCTGGGATTCTTTAAAAGGATTTTTCTTACTAAAAATAAAAGGGGCAGGAAGTGAAGGTGCCTCTTTAATTCTAATTAAAGCATAGTCGTTCTGACTGGCGGTATTTTTCTTGTGATCCAAGAGACGATGACATTTGATCACCTCCTCACTAGAGATAAACTCTCCTTCCTCTCCTTTAATCTTTTGAGAAAGTACCCACCTTCTTTGCTCGCACTCATTTTGATTATTCACACAATGGCCTGCTGTTAGTAATAAGTCAGGACCAACCAAAAACGCCGTACATTTAGAAAATGTAGGACTATGGGCAAACCTCGCACTCTCACATAGATTAGGATATTTTTCATTCAGTGCGATAGGGTTAATGACCAGACCGCCTTCAACCTCCTCAAAACGATCTTCTGCCAACTGTGAAAATACTGCTCTTATCGGGGTATTTAAGGGAACTAATCTTCGATCATCCGGTCCATAAATGGCAGCAAAGCAATTGGTCACCGTAAAATAAAATAGGAAAAAACACTTCATTTTAACTGCTCCTTAACCCATGCGAGATAAGGGAATACCTCCGTATAAAAGAAGGTGCTCTGACCGATACAATCATTTTGACCGTGAGAGACAAGACCGACCAGAACCAGTGGCCTTGAGTTGTTAAAAACAGGACTCCCGCTGTCTCCACGACAGGCGGACCTACCGCTCTCAACCTGAACGGCACCATATTGACCTCTAAAAAAGGAATCCTCAAAATTTTGATTGGGATCATCGCTTGCTAAAAGAAAAAGATACTTACTCCAAAAGTCCTTATCTTCTTTTTTTGGATAAACTTCGAGGCCCGCTAGTTTTTGGGGAAACTTTGGATAACCCCCATTCTCTAGCTTTCCAAAACCTGAAATGTTAAGCGGTTCATTTACTTGGCCGTTATCTGGTAATGCTAAGAATTCTATTGTTTGAATAGGCTTGCTTAAAGTAAGTATCGCGATATCATGAAGCTTAGTTCCGTTGGTCCCCCAACTTTGATACTCAGGGTGAACTAAGACATTTTGGGCCTTTGGAAGATATTCTAAAACAGACCCGCTTGTCTCATGCTCAACATATCTTCTTAAGGTAATCAGTCTTGGAGGCTGATCATATACACAGTGAGCGGCTGTTAGAATGTGCTTGTTACTAATTAAAGCGCCGCCACAGAGTCCTACTTTAATAAGCCAGGGGTGATCACTACTTGGTTCTCCAAAAGTGATCGACCAAGTAGAGCTTGAGAACATTATAACCGTAATAATGACGAGAGTTTTGAACATTTAGCATTTTCGCATAAATGCTTTCCCTACATAGATTTAAGCCAAGAAATAGATCATATCTTCATACTGTCAAATAATTGAGCGCTTACGATTACAACCTAAACGACCAATTTCACATACAAAATTAGCCGTTTATAGCTATGCCCGCCCCTTGAGCATCAGGTTCCAATACATTGGTGGCAACAACTCCTTTTTAAGGAAGTACATTGATCGCCTTGGCTTGGCCTGATCAAAAGGAAAGGTTTCCATAATCTTTCCGTCATATCCAAACTCCGCCAAGATCACATGATGGCGATCGACCACCAACGGGCAGCTTGCATAGCCATTATAGAGATGAGTTGGTTTCTGTCCGGCATATACTTGGTACATATTTTTAGCGCATAAAGGAACCTGCTTTCGAATGGCGGCACCTGTCTTGGAGCAAGGTAAGCTTGATGCATCACCAATTGAAAACACATTGGGGAATTTATTATGTTGCATAGTAAACTTATCCACATCTACATAACCAAGAGCATCACCTGTACTTAAAGCCGACTCTTTAATAAAGTCTGGTGCGGACATATGAGGAGTGACATGGATCATATCAAATTTAAGTTCCATTACCTCTCCAGACTCCAGGTTCTTTGCAACTGCAATTTTATTGGCGGCATCAATTTTCACCAGATCGTAATGATAAAATTCTTCAATACCACGTTCTTTTATTAATTTATCAAGTGCCGCTTTGTACTTTGGAATACCAAAAATACTTGCCCCTGCACTTAAGAAAATCACTCGTGATTTTTCTCTTATTCCTTTATTTCGAAAAGTCTCTTCCGCCAACCACATAATTTTCTGAGGAGCTCCAGCACATTTGATAGGTGTCGAAGGAAAAGTAAAAATTGCCGTCCCCCCCGAAAAGGAGTCTATCGTCTTCCAAGTATATTCGGCCTGATGAAAGTCATAATTTGAACAAACACCATTCTTTCCAAGGGTCTCTGTTAACCCCTCAATCTTATTCCAATCAAGCTGCAATCCTGGTGCAACCAAAAGTAATTCGTAATTAATTTCTTGACCACTACCTAGAATGACAATATTTTCATCAGGCTTAAAACCAACAACCTTATCCTTTTTCCAAAGAACCCCATCTGGTATAACACTTGCCATTGGGCGCACAGTTTCTTGCAGGCTAGATACACCACCACCAACCAGCGTCCAAAGAGGTTGATAGTAGTGAACCTCCATAGGTTCAATAATAACGATATCCTCTGCTTTAAAGTCCTTTAAAAGCTTCGCAGCTGTTGAAATCCCAGCGGATCCGCCGCCTATAATGACTATTTTTCTCTTTTCCATAATTTTTCCAATTTGTTTTCTTTTGATTTTGACAAGAATATCAGAAGAGTTCCCTGATCTATATCAATATTCAAAACAAATATTTTCTATTGATCATTCTTAATCTTTTTTGATCTTAAGATTGGATTTAATGTTGTCTAGAGTTTGTTAGTTTCCAATTCTTCAGGCCTTTCGTACCTTTCAACCCTACTAACAAATTACAAGGAGCAATTTATGAAGTTTCTAATACCTTTACTTTTAGTTATTGGTTCAGCTTTTGCTAGTCCTGAGCTTAGTTACTCAGTCATTCAAAAAGATGGAAAAATAGAGTTGCGTCAATATGACTCATTCATCACGGCCTCAGTTAGCTTTGATAGTGAAGAAGTGCTCGAAGAGAAGGGCTTCAATATCCTCGCCGATTATATTTTTGGCAATAATATTTCTATGACTTCTCCTGTTTTTACTGAAGGCGAAGATATTGGCATGACTTCACCTGTTTTTACTGAAGGTGATGATATCGGCATGACTTCTCCTGTATTCACCGGGAACCAAGAAAAGAAGTGGACAATGACATTTGTTATGCCAAGTCGTTACTCTATGGAAACTCTACCAAAACCAGTTAATGACAGTATCGTCATCGCGGAAATTGCACCTAAGGTAATGGCCACAATTCGCTTTAATGGAAGAAGAACTCAAGAGAGAACTGCTGCATTTGAAAAAGAGTTAAGATCTTGGATTGATACTCAAGGCCTATCCATTACCAGCAATGCCCTATACGCAGGACACAACCCACCTTGGACTTTACCTGCTTTTAGAAGAAATGAAGTTCTTTTTGAGATTGAACAATAATAGTAAATAAGAAAAAAATCACAGATAATTGTTCGAAAGTGATTACACCCAAATTTTAAAAAGGTGTGATCGCTTTTTTTAAATTCGTAATTACTATCAAAGACAAAATTTAAACTTTAGTTCTTATTACAAACGATCTTAGAAAGGTTGTCATAGAGGACTTTACTTACATCTCTATGCCAAAGAGCATTAGGGTGGAGGTCTTTTGGTATAAGGTACTTTAAATTATGCTTATCATCTCTACTGGTAGCCTCTTCACCTGAGAGAGGTTTATCTAAGGGATGCCACATCGATAAAAGGTTTATTGGATTCATATTAATTTTTTTAAAAAAGCTTTCAAGTTCTTGATGACTTGCAAACTGACTTTCATAACGTGAGTCCATAACCACGAATGATGGAGTATTCTCCTTTTGCAAAAGCCTGCTCATATTGAGATATGCTTTGGTCAGGTTCATATTACTTATTCTCTCTTCAGGTCTAAAAGGGCGCCACTCAATAGTCTTTAACTCTCTACCCTCACTATCAGTCAAAGCGCCTAGGCCATTCAACAAGTGTAGGACGATAAAATTTAGTGCATAGGAAGGACTTGAAAAATAGTTTCTTGTCTCCTTCGCCTCTTCATTTACCCAGTCATTTCCCACGTAACCAAAGATCACCATATCTGGTTTTAAATCGAGGTATGCTTTTAGAAGGTAGTATTCCTGCTCCGCACTTTGTCCTGAGATGGCCAGATTAATAACCTCAACGGGAGTCGTTCTGCATTTGGAAAAATCCTCTTCCAGTCTTCTCAGATATACTTCACGATCAGCAACACCATGACCCATCATAACGGAGTCACCGATGCCAATAATTCGATAGACCTGACCCTCTTTAGTTTTTTCAAAACTTGGTGTGCGATGACCTCGATCATTAGTTGTAAGCGTTTTACCTAATAATTTTATTTTTAAGTGTGGATAAAGCGTAAACCCTGCATAGGGCACTACATTTTGAACCATAAGTTTGTCAGTCTTTTGATATTCAACATTCTGTAGGTCTTCTGGTGCCTTAAAAATATGACTTGAATATAGGCGAAACCCGCCCTCTATAAGTATCAAAAGCAATAGCTGAAATGCCAAGGCCTTCATGTAAGTGGAGTAATTTGATTTTGTAGAAGAAGTCATAAAGTTATTATAAGTATCCTTTAATTGCGTCTGCGCCTTAAAACACCTCGTTTCTTCATGCGCTTTTTAAACTCTTGTACTTTCTGTTTTGGTCGGCTTTTTTGAATTTGTTTGCGATTCTTTAATCCTTTTCTCAAAGATGCCCTTCTTTTTATAGATCTTTGTAAGTTTCCTTTTAATTTTCCTTTGAAAATCTTCTTTTTCCTTTGGCGAATTCTTTTTATTTTTTGAGCAACCTCTGCCCTTCTTAGTTTGCGAAGATTTGAGTTTCTAAACCCACTCTTTTCTGCTACTCCCTTTACTTTAGAGGCCCAGTTAAGTTTCTTTGCCCACTCAAAAGATTCTGCCTTGGTTAACTCTTTTTTATTTTCAATAACCAAGGCATTACCGGCCTTAACTGGCTCATAATCAAAGTCACCTTTTTTTATAACCGCAATTTCGCCAGAGTTTACAGCTGCATAAGCTTCATTCTCATCTTCGCCAAAGAAGAACTCCGTTCCCCTAACCGCTAGGGCCACATATTCGTTTTCAACAATGAGTTCTTTACCTTGACCCTTGATAAACTTTGTAACGATGGCGCCCTTAATTAATCTAAAAACACTTGTATCTGTTTGGTCTTTTTTCTCCTTCTTAAGCTCACTTATTTCAACCTCTGATTCGGGATCAATTTTTAAAGTTGACCCTGAGGGAAAGGAAACTATGACCAAAGAATTTGCTTCAGTTTTGATAAAAGATCCCAATAGAATGGCCTGACCAACCGATACTTGGTGGAATGAACCGCCCTCTTTAGGAGAAGCTTTTACTGTTCCCTTAACAAAGACAACTTCTTGTGAACAAATATTAGTACTTACAAACGAGAAATATAAAAAGACCAAGACTTTCATCATTTGAGTCATTTTCTGCATTTTTAATCTTCCTTTTTAAATTTTAGGTTGCCCTTTATTCTAAACCTTTCGATAAATATTCTCTAGACGTTTAAGAGTGATAACCCCAATCCTTACGCGATGCACACTCAAATGTAAGTTAATTTTTTTACGAAGTTCTCAATCCCGATTCCTTTGGGTAAAGTAACAGTAAGGAGTCCATTTATGCTTGTCGTTGTATCGCCTGCTAAGAAATTAGATTTTGAAACACCTGCCCCTACCTCGAAGTTTACTCAACTGACTGAGCTTTATAGATCAGAGCTTCTGATTAAAGAGCTTAAGAAGTGCAATGCTAAGAAGATCTCAACACTGATGAAACTTAGCGAAAGTCTCACTGAGCTAAATATTCAAAGATATATGGACTTCAAAACTCCTTTTAACTTAAAAAATGCCAAGCAGGCGATGTTCGCCTTTAAGGGCGACACTTATATTGGACTCGATGCCGAGACTATGAAAGCAAAGGATATTGATTACGCTCAAAATCACCTGCGTATACTCTCCGGTCTCTATGGACTGGTGTCCCCTCTTGATCTCGTTCAGCCATACCGATTAGAGATGGGAACTAAGTTTCCATGCCAAGGAAATAAGAATCTTTATGAATTCTGGGGAGAATCGATCACGGAGAAACTGGCGACTCTTCTAAAAAAAGAGAAGACCTTAATTAACTTGGCGAGTAAGGAATACTTTAGTGCCATAAATTTCAAGAAGCTTGATGCCCAAGTAATAACTCCGGCCTTTAAGGAAAAGAAGGGTGACGAGTTTAAGATGGTAGGCTTCTTTGCAAAGAGGGCCCGCGGAATGATGTCTCGTTATATCATTGATAACCGTATTGAAGAGCCAGCAAACCTCCTAAAGTTTGATGTTGATGGTTACAGCTATAACAAGAAGCTCTCTACTGTTACTGAGCCCGTATTTACACGTTAGTAGAATATAAATGTTGAAACAATCACAGAAAATGAGGCCGGTCTTGCGATTGGCCTTTTAATACCGCTAATATACTTCATGATCCGAAAGCTTCGAAATAATCCTCTTCAATATTTAACTGTTTTTATTTTCTGTGCCGCCGGATGCTACTCCTGCTTTGGTCTTCAGAAGTACCTTAATATTCCAAGCTTTTATGCTTCGGCGCTAGTTGGTCTAATTGGCAGTTTTTTACCACATTCTCGATATTACGATTCCAAACGCTTAATCGCTTGTATCTACTGTGGAAGTTTTGCCTCGATGTGCTCCCTAACCTTTTTCACCTCACCAGCAGATATCTTCATTCTATGTTTTTTAACGGGTTGCTACTTCCTCTTATTGGGTAACTACTTCAGAGGTTTTGGCGGCAAGCTCGGAACGATTGGCTTCCTCTCTTCTCTCTCCTTTATAATCTTTAAGGGGATTTTATGATTTTTGTTGAGCCTCTTATTACAGTACCCATCGCTTGGCTTACATTTTATATAATTAAAATATCAGATATGACCCCTACTCGTGTGTCATCACTGGTTTCACTCACGGCCTTTCTTATTTTATCTATACTTGGTCGTTTCTATGTATTTGAGATGAACTACTTTGCTTCGCTTATTTTCGGTGCAAGCTTTGTCGGCATGTGCTCCCACAAAGTTATCAATGACCTACAGGTGGTTATTGGTGCGATATTATTTTCATTCTTATTTATTTATCTTATTCCACAATCTTATGGGGTTGGTGGTGCTTTAGGATTTAGTGCCTTTACTTCGATCTTGATGGTGTGGTTTTTATTTAAAACTTTTAAAAAATCACAATGATTTCACGAAAAAAGAGATATTATATTAATTGTAAATTTATTAAATGGAGAATAATCCTTGAGTCAATTCGAAAAGTTCGCAGAGTCCCTTCCCCTTGCAGTAGCCGTGTACAACCTTCAAAGTGGCGAATACCATTTTGTAAGTAAAGAGATTGAATCACTTATTGGCTACACCCCCCAAGAAGTTAAAGAAGGTGGCCTTAAATTTGTTTTCTCCCTAGTCCACCCAGATGATTTAGAGAAAATCCAAAAAGAGAATGAAAAAGAGGCAAATTACATACAAAAGAACCCTGAACTTATTAAGTGCTATTGGGCAGATTTTAAATACCGTTTAAAACACAGAGATGGATATTGGGTGCCTGTCCATACAAGAGGTAGAGCTTATTCTCTAGACGATAATAACCAAGTTCAGGATATCTTAAACTTTACCTTTGATGATTCAAAACCTAACAAAATCGATTTTAAAGAACTTGGTAAAATTGCCCTTCATAGTTTTGATTTCTTTGCAGAAAAGCTCGTTCATGATTTTAAAAGTCATATTCATGTTTTAGAATTTGTTATTGATGAATTAGTTTCTAGTTCAATGAATGTTGAAGAAATGAGTGTAGATGAATTAAGGGAAAGCTTTCACAACAAGTCCCTTATTTTATCAGAGGTTTCATCTCAGCTTTCAAATCTTATTGCTAACCTAAAGAGTTAGTATTGTCCTGGCACAACAGAACCTTTCCATTACCCATTCAACTTGTGGGGTAGACTTAATGAGATGAGGAGCATGGGATTCCAATACTCCGCTATCGTTTTTTCTGAAAAGTTCGCACCAATCTATTTCTATTTATCTTCGATAGTAATAACTTCCATATTGCCCATTAACACAATGAGGAACAGAGGTATGCATATGGTTCTGATGATTGCGATCTTCCTTACCAATACTCCCAGTCCTATCGACTCTACCGCCGTAAGTTGGGCAGCCATTTTCGGCCTTAATGGCCTCTCCCCAACACTGGCGAAAAGACTTGAAGAACTTTCCACTTCCATATTTTTTAAAGTCTAAAGTAAGAATATTTCCATCAAAGAGAGTAATCTTGAAAGAAGAAATATCAATGGCCCTATTCTCTGCATGTAAACTACGAGGAGAATGTCTTCGATCTCCTAAAATACCGTCGTGAATGATATGAAGTTGATCTAATTGGCCCTCTTCAATTTCATCAAGACCCTCTTGAACACACGAGACCAAAAATCGATCCATATACTCTTTTAAAATAGAGGAAATTTTTCTTCGATTAGCACAATTGTAACCTGAGTAATTCCCTGTTATTGGATCAGTACACTCGCGCCAATCTTCTTGAGGAAAACGAAAATTCAATAATTCAAAATTACCTTTTTGACGGGCCTGCTCATAATAACGCCTTTCTTCATCAGGATTAAGAACATGAGCATGCTCTTCACCTAATGAGTCAGAGTGTGAGTGCGAATCCGACTGCTCATAGCTAATATTTATGGCGTATATAGGGGATAAAAACAATAGGTTAATTAAAAGAGAAAACTGCATCCCTTTTTTCAACTCTAGAGTCCACCTCATAAGAACCTCCTTAAAAATAGTTTGTTTAAGTGGTTCGGTTAAATGGATAGGTTAATTAAAAATGAGGGCCATAGAATGGGTATGTTGGAACATTTTTCTTGAACAACTTCTCTCTTGGTAAGTATTCAATATTACTTTAAACTAGACTTATTGATATGGTCTTAGGATTACCCTTTGCCTAAAAGCCGGAGTATTTTGAAGGTTCCCACAAATATCACTTTCTTCTTAGTCGATGATATGTCTTTTTACCGCGATCTATTTGTTCAGAGCCTAGGTAACCTTGGTTTTCATGGAAGGTGTATTCTTAGCAATAACTATCGAGAGAGCCTTAGCAAACTGCAAGAAATGCTTAAAAAAGGTGAAAAGATCGATTTTATAATTTCTGATCTTCAGCTGCCTGACGGTACAGGAATTGATCTAATAAAGAAGGTACGAGCATCAAAGAAGCTAGCTAATGTTCCCTTTCTTCTCGTGACGACTTCTGATAATCCAGAAAAAATTGTTGAAGCATTTGAAGCGGGAGCAGACAATTACCTTTTCAAGCCAATCGAAGAGAAGGCATTACTCGAGAAAATAGAATTCTGCTGGGAAAAGAGAAAGGACTCTAAAAGTTAACACTCTTAATCAACATTCGCTATCCTAGCAAGATTATCTTAAAATAATCTTATGCAAAAATTAATCTATTCCACGATACTTTTCTCTCTCTTCTTTACTCCTAGCATTGCTCTGGCGCGCCTTATTGACCTTCAAATTGAAGGGGGCGGCGTTTGGCAACATCGAAATGATTTACAAATCCCATCGAATTCCCAAGGCACAAGGTTTGCCCTAGATCAATATGACAGTGGACCGTCTCCATTTTATCGCTTGGAAGGATTTTATCGCTTCTCAAAAAATCACGGATTAAGGGCGCTTTATGCTCCCTTTGAAGTAGACCTCCAAAATACACCACAGAACTCTGTAAAGTTTAATGGCAGAACATTCAACGCGAATCAACCAATTGACTTCACCTACCAATTTAACTCTTACCGACTCACCTACTTCTATGCTTTTTGGGGCCATGGTGATGAACAACTCAACCTGGGGTTTACGGGCAAGATAAGGGATGCAGATACTCGCCTCACTCAAAATGGCCAAACAACAAACTATGACAATGTAGGCTTCGTTCCTCTTCTCTACTTCGAGTATCAAAAATTATTAGGAAAGAATTGGTTTTTTCATTTTAATCTCGACGGTCTCGCCGGAGGCCCAGGCAGAGCTTTTGATTTCGCCTTTAAATTGAGACGAAAAATTGGAAACATCGGAATGTTAGGCATCGGCACCAGAGTCCTAGATGGTGGCGCCGATAATGAAAAAGTTTTTAGCTTCGCTCTCTTCCAATATGCAGTCCTTGAATTTGTTTTCTTTGCCTTTTAACTCGACTGTCGCACCTGAGAGCAGGCATGACCTGGCCAACATAGCCGTTGAAAATGTCAGCGTTAGTGACCTACAATAAAACAATGAAACTATTCGTTTTTTTTATATTCATCAGCGTCTGGGGTGGACAATCTTTTGCTGCTCCAATGCAAATAGGTAGAATACGTTATCAAATCACCGACGAAAAAAATCTTCCGCAAATCCTAAGAAAATTTCTCAAGTCTGGTAGTCGCCTAAAAAGCGATGGCCCTGTCTTTAAAATTAATAAAGAAAGAAATAGTCATATCGACGATTGGAATGACCTAGATGAAGGTGCTGAAATCGACCTTTATTTACCAAAAGGAATGGTTAGCGCCAAGAAGTTTAAAGCTTATCTAGCGCTCAAAAAAAGGCGCCTAGAAGAGAGCAAAAGGAAAGCTCCCTCTCCATGGAATACAAGTGTCTTTTACATGGCCTCTTATGGTCGCTTCACTCAGACTCAGAGAGAAATTAATATTAGCTTTCAACAAAACTCCCCCCTGTCCCTTGGAGTTTCTACTGGATACAGGCTTGGTGATAATTATTCTCTTAGTGCTTCTCTATATGCTTCGTACCTAACCTCTGCCTCAAATGGCCTTGGAGGATCAGATGTTGCTGTTCGCCCCGAAATTGGCGGCAACGGCTACCTCTCAAGAAAGTTTGGTGATAATTGGAGCTTCTTTACAGGTGTTGATTTTGAGCGCTTCACAACCTTTAATATCAATAGCATTAGATTAACTTCAGAGATCTTTTTAGATGAAAATCGCATGAGCTTTGCGACCTTTGGTATTGATAAAGTTATTCAAACCAAAAAGACAAGCCTACTGTTAAGATTCTCCATCTCTCCAGTGATAAATTCTCAGAGGTTAAGCTACACAACAGCAGAAGAGTTTGAAGAAGTCTTTTCAGGCATCAAGTACTTAATTTATATAAATGCCTCTATTAATAAAAAGTACTACTTTCATGTTCTTTACAAACAGCATTCCATGACCGGCCCAGGAGACCTTAATGTAAGTCGAATTGGTCTGGGAATCGGTTACAATCTCTGAATCTATTCTAAATCACCAAAAAAAGGGTAGCTCTCCTTACTATATTAGAATGATAAGAAATGGTCGAAGAAAGACAAAAAATGCCATGAAAGAACTGTTCTAGAAAGATAATAAATTCAAAATGTACGCCAAGATATACCAAAGGAAAGATACACCTGACTCAACTGCTCTTCAATATCAGTACCAAATGCTACGTCATATTGAGTATTACTGTTATAGACAAATGAAAGCCCACCATTAATTGAATGAGTCCATTCATCATTTTGGTAGCTAGCGTATTCTTCAACAAAAGCCCCCCACTTCTCACTTAAACTCACACCATAGGCGATAGTATAGCCATAAATCGCTTGAGGGTTAAACCCATCATAGCTCATGGTTAAATTGGTCGTTAGACTACTTTCATCGCCAAGAGCATGGACGGCACCAATAACAAATAAAGGTCTTGTATCAGATTTTTCATAATCTCCAACACCAGTAAAGCGTAATCTCCCTTGAAAACAAAGGGCAGGAATAAGACCATTTGAATTTTCAATAATATTGTAACGTCCTCCAAGCTGAAGGTTATCGAGTCCGTTTAAGGATTTATTGTTCTTAGCTAAGTCAAAAACGCCGCTAACTTCTACCTTTTCATTAAAACCGTATCTTATGACATTGTTATTAATGATATTTGTAGTGCTACTATTTGTTTCTACAACATTTACTTCAAGACCACTTTGCAGTTGAAAAACATTTGTTCCGACCACATTAGCACCGATGGATTGACCAGGTCTGCCCGTACGAATCGTTTCTGCACGTTGTGAATGAGAAGCACTCGATAAAAGGAGAAACACTAGCATTAAGAACCATTTTAAGAACATATTTACCCTTCTATAAAACACTAACAATTAGGATCACGTAAAGAAACCATTTAGCCTTTCACCAATCTATCTCTAAAACATTTTTTTAAAAGGATAATAAATCAAACGGTATTTGTCGAAGTTACTTAAGGCAAAATTTTTATTATGTAATTCCCAGACTTGGTTTTCTTTATTTTGTTGATTTTTCCAGTTGTATTAGATTGAATAATATTCAAATACTCATTCCAGTAGTTCCCCATTAAGCGGGTAAGGATGACTTTAATTACACCGTTTCCTTAGGCTTTGGTTGTTCTTAAAAAAGTCGTTGAAGGCCAAAACTCTTCTTAAATAACTAGGTTTATCGTACTTTTTTGCGATATCTAAAAGTGTCTTATAATGTTTTTCATATGACTCATCATCTCCATAGATAAACTCTAAATACATTAAGCTCTCAACAAAGGCATGAGTTACTGGTATTTTTCCGAAGATCCTCAAGACTTCTTCATAGTAAAGTTTCATTGTATAGTAATGGGTATTGGTACCTGGCAGTTTTAAAATAGTAACTTTATCTTCTCTTAGATACATTTCCTGAGTACTACCTATAAATTTAGAGAGAAGAATCGTTGAATGATTGAAGTCATCGTTATACATAATATAATAATTCCCACCAAACGGTTGGCAATAGTCGATATTCTGATCTAAGAAGATGACCTTTCTTGTAGAAGGAGTCCAAAAAGCATGTTGAATAGTTCTTTGATTTACGAGAGAGCTTCCATACATTTCCTTATTTATCGTAAAGTACAAATCATACTCAAAAGGATTATGAAAGTTTACGGCGAGAAAATGATCATTGCTCAAGAAATCTTGATTTAAATTCTTGTAGATTTTCTTCCAATCAGTTCGATAAAAAATTCTATCAATCTCTCCTAATGAACGAGGAATAAGAGAGAGATTTAAACAAATTAAGAAAAATGTCACTCCATACAAAAACGATTTTCTAATATTAAGCCCATTAAAAAAGCTAAAAAAGACATAAGGAATAAAACAAGTGATGATTAATATGTATCTCGCAAAGAAAGGTGCATTGATAAATTTTGCAAAGATTAAGATGACAGTCAAAAGGTAAAAAGCTGGTAAAGAAAGTACTGATAAGATATTAATAATTTCTTTTTTATTTTTCCTCTTTAAGTAAAGCGCTAGAATGAGACTCATGATAAAAGTAATTGTCCATATAGGACTTGCTTTTACGTATTTAAAAATTCTTGATAAGATTTCAGATTCTAAACGTCCGATAGGAAGGGATGTCCTCTCAAGATGAATATGAGCTTCTTTATCATGTGTATAGAAGATATAAAAGAAAGGGGACGCAACGAAGAAAGCACTTAGATTTGCCAACATGTAATTAACTTTGTTTTTAACTTTTGCGAACATATACACTGTAACCGTTGCCACAAAAAACATTGGCTGAAATCCCAAGGAAAATAAGTGCAGAAGAGATGTTGAGAAGACAAGCCTCAATCCCCTTGTAGAGGGCCTTTGAATATACAACTCATGGTAGAGCAAGAGTAGAGCACCCGTCATAATCGCAAAGCTGTAGGGACGTCCCTCTAGCGAATAGCCAAATACAATAGGGTGGGAAATGAAAAACAGGCACCCTAGAAGACAGTAGGATCTAGATACCTTTAAGGCGCGCCCAAGGTGAAAACAAATAATGACACTCACCCAACCCCATATAAGAGAGGGCAGCTTTAATGCCCATACATTCGCTCCAAACAGGCTGACCGAACCATTAGTAAAAAGATAATCCAATGGTGGTTGAGCATCATGAAAAATATTTATTAGAAAGTCATTCTTTGGAATTCTCGATAATTTTAGATACTGGATATATTCATCCAGCCATATTACTTGTTCCTCAACTTTTAAAACCCTAGGGATGAAATATACAAGCGAAAGGAGTAAAACATATCGAGCATTTTTCGTCTCTTCAATATTTTTTTCTTGTCCTCCTTTACTATATAAAAAACCCTGGCAAATCAGCAGAATAACCGCAAATACATATATATCGATCCATTGGGCTGAAGGCGTAAGCCAAAAATAATAGAGGAAGCTCGTGAGTACTAAAAGAGAGATTAATTTGTAAAGATCATCATTAAAGTTCTCAGATACCCTATTAAATATCATCGTTGTTTTAATTCGCATCATACAAGTTAAAGAAATCACCTTAATAGTCAATAATAAGCTCTATTATAAGAGGTAACTTCAAATGTGTAAGAGAAACTTTAAAGGAATTCTAAAGAAACATATAATTTATTCAAAACAACCCTAGGACGGAATAACGAAAAGTTGTTCACTTCACATACCCGACAAGAACATTCTTCCCAGAAGACATAATGATAAAGGTTTCTTTTTGGAGTGCGTAATATCAATCATTGTCTGGAAGTAAAAATATAAACTAAAGCAAATAAATATTAGGAGAAAGACTATGTTAGCAAAATATAAAATCTTCAAAAGTTTTTCAGGATTCACAGAAATTATTTATGGCGCAGCGGCCTTGTTACTTACGTTATATGCATTGGTATAATTTTCTGGACTCTCTGGCATGTCTCTATTGGAATACTTGAAGAAGCTATTACGAGGGATATTATCCTACAGTCAATCTCCGCCATTATTATCTCTATTGCAATTGTAGATGTTTCAAAATATTTTGTTGAAGAAGAAATTTTTCGAAAAAAACAATTAAGATCTCCACAAGAAGCAAGAATGACATTAACAAGGGTCTTTGTGATTATTTCAATATCATTAAGTTTGGAGGGCCTCGTCTATGTATTCCGAGCTGGTGAAATTGATATATCCCTCTTACCTTATCCTGCAGTGCTTATTCTGACATCTATTTTGACTATGGTTGCACTAGGGCATTACCAAAAAAACAGTGTGGTAACTGAAAACGATTTACTAATTGATAGTTATGCAAAAACTGACCGTCTTTTGGCAAAGAAATTATTGTTTAAAAGGGAAGCTGAAGATGATCTGGCCATTGAAGAGGCAAGAAT
>Ga0129324_10000780_pt1 | contig 22002 bp, 33 predicted proteins | sample CPBDNA_7_FD_96879 | JGI IMG/M metagenome (GOLD analysis project Ga0129324, IMG submission 96879) | Freshwater to marine salinity gradient microbial communities from Chesapeake Bay, USA - CPBay_Spr_15_0.2_DNA | ecosystem: Environmental > Aquatic > Marine > Coastal | place: USA: Chesapeake Bay... | reverse complement strand
GAGGAGTTTTACGATTTACCGAATTAGTTTTTTTCAATCTACGTTGTGGATCCCCGTTTGTAATATTGTTAAAAAATGTCCTCGAAGGATTCCCTGTTTGAGGAGGAGTTTTACGATTTACCGGAACAGTTGTTTTAGGAGGTGCACTATAAGGTTGTGTTCCTGGAAGAGGAGGTGCCTGAGGAGGTGCACTATAAGGTTGTGTTCCTGGAAGAGGAGGTGCCTGAGGAGGTGCACTATAAGGTTGTGTTCCTGGAAGAGGAGGTGTTGTAGGATTTACCGAATTAGTTTTTTTCAATCTACGTTGTGGATCCCCGTTTGTAATATTGTTAAAAAATGTCCTCGAAGGAGGAGGAGTTTTACGATTTACCGGAGCAGTTGTTTTAGGAAGTGCACTATAAAGTCGTGTTCCTGGAAGAGGAGGTGCTTTAGGAGGTGCACTATAAGGTAGTTTATGATTAATTTGTCGTTTTGGTGGCATTATATAATAAACAATAAAAAAAATGCGTTATAAGTCAAAAAAAAAGATGAAGGTTAAAATCAAAGAATAATGGTCAAACTATTAAAAAATGCGAATTTTGAGTTAGCAACAATAACATCATCGAAACCAAGAAAAGTTGATGATAGATATTACGTGATGTTGAAGGAAGAAAGAGAAAACATGATATACCAAATGCCTAAACTTGTATTATCATCAGATATGACAGATGATGATGGGTCACCTGTAAGTTTTATAGAAATGAAAACTTTAGACGAATCATTTATAGAGAAAATAAAAGATATAGATAATCTAATATTAGAATATGTAAAAATACATAAAGAAGAATGGTTTAAAGGGAAAGAAATAACTGATGCTTTTTTAGAAATGGGTCAAGTCAATACACAAAAAGAAAACAAAGAAAATAAAAAGGAATTTATAATCCAATTTAAAAAATCAAACGAATCAACGCATTATGATGCTGAAAAAAAACGGATACAAGTCACAGACATGAAAAAGGGACAAGAATTGTATGTAATAGGTCAATTAGTAGGTATATGGTTTACATCGACAAGATGGGGAATAACATGGAAAGTTTTACAAACGAAAAATGAAAAGATGTACAAAAAGGTGGAAATGGATTATTTATTTGAAGACGAAGATGATGATAGTGAAATAGATGAAGATATAACTCCTCCTCCTGGGGTTTGAACATATAGATATTTTCTAAAATAACTATATACATGGCATTAATTAATAAATCTACACAAATGATATTATTGACACTTGTAATTGTTGTTTCGTTATTATTAATTCAGACCATGTTTGAAAAAAAAGGAAAAGTGAACATGGAAAAGGAAAATGAAACTACTAAAGAGAATTTAACAACAAGTTCAGGTAATAATAAAAGTAAAGACTATTGGAAAACAAATGATGGTAAATATGATAGCTTAGATGAAACATTAGGGGATGTGAAATTTACAACAAAACAAATCAAAAAATTAGGTTCCGAGTGTGCAGGTAAAAATGCAGCATTTGTATCTTCCGATTTGTTACCAAAAAAGAAAAATGTATTCCAAGAATACTCACCAGATCTAAAAGGGATGAATCTTCTATCAACGAATTCGATGATAGGAATTGATACAGTCTCGAATACACTAAGAAATGCGAATTACAGTATAAGAGCGGAACCTCCGAATCCGAAAAATGAAGTAAGTCCATGGTTGAATTCAACAATCGATCCGGATCCTTACAGGAAACCAATTATGATGTAAACAAATTTAAAGATATAGGATGACAATTAATATATGAGTACAGGAAGTGAAGTGGAAACAATAGGTGATTTTAAAAAAGCAGTAAAACAGTATGTAACGTTAATGGACGAGGTCCAAGAAGTAAATGATAGATTAAAAGAAAAGAAAAAGAAAATAAAAAAATTGAGTGAATTTATATTAACATATATGAAAGAAAATGAAAAAGAAGTTTGTGATTTAGGAGAAAATGGATCATTGCAGATAAAAAAGAGAAAAACAAAAAAGTTTGAAATGGAAAAGATCGAAAGTATATTAAGAGATTATTTGAAAGACGGTGAAAAAGCAAAAGAATCGACGGAACTTATATTCAAAAATCAAAGTATAAAAGAAAGTGAAGTATTACATAGAAATACAAAACCATTATAATATTTAAAGAATATAAAATGTAACATACATAATGGAAGGCTTTTATAACGAAATAAAAACAAAAACCTTAGAAAATGTTGAAAAAATGAAAAATGAAAAAAAAGAAAAATATGACGAACGAATGAAATGTTTAGAAGATTCTCTTAAATATCTAAGAAATGAAATCTTAAAAGATTTGGAAAAGAAAATAGATGATGCAAGTGAAAAAGGCTACAATTATACGATCATATATTCTTATACAAAAGATGAAAAAATAAATGATGCATATTATACCAATTTTTTATTAAGAGGTCCAAATGAAAATAAAGGTTATGGTAAGGGAATTGATTATTTTACAAATCATGGTTTTAAACCGATATTAGATGAAATTGGATCTTGTATTATTCCATTCAGATTATCACTTAGATATAGTAGATATTCGAAATTGAACACTATAGCTGTACATTGGTAATTAAATAACTTAAAGAAAATACATAAATTTAAAAAAGAAAATGGAAACAAATTACGAATATTCGAGAATATATTTATCATTAATGAATGATGTTCATAAAAATAATGAAGAATTGAAGATATCGACTATTACAGCAATTGGTATAACTAATACAACGAAGATCGAATTAGGAATTTTGAACGAAAAAATAAAGGACTTTATAAATGTTAATACAAAATACTCATCCAATAATAAGGATTTTGTAATAACAAAAAGAGGTAAAATAAAAAAAACGTTTTTTAATCAAATAACTTTGAATTATAGAGATATTTCTACAAAATCTATAAAGATTTTTTCGAATGGTAAAATACAAATAACAGGATTGACATCTATTATAGAAAGTAACATTGTTTTTAAAAATTTGTGTGACTGGATAAATGAATGTAACGCGACTACAACAAGTCTACATGATCAATTAATCGAAATAACAGACATTAAAATAGGAATGATAAATAGTAATTTTAATATCAAACGTGGAATTGATTTACAAATGGTACAAAATACGTTAAATAACGATGATAATTTTTATAGCAGATATGATCCAGATTCCTATCCAGCAATCAATATCAAATATAAAGATATATTGGCGATATCGATATTTATATTTGGATCAGGTAATATTGTAATAACAGGATCAAAAACATTGAAAGATATCCAAATTGTATATAATGTGATAAACAATTTATTAAAATCGTCCGATACACATTATAAAGATGTGAAAGGCAAAGTAAAGAAGAATGAATGTATAATAACATATGGTTATAATTTAAAACAATTGTTATCGGCAGTTGTGTAAAAAAATTATACATCATATATATATAATGGTATTGCCAGGTATGAGTGATGGAAGAAAGTTTACAGATTATACATCTAGCTGTTATGCTCAAAGTAAATTATATAAAAAGCTAGGAGTTAAAAATGAAAATGAATATCGACAATTTTTACAATCAAAAGCATACTTTAAAAAATCAACGAAACAACTTAGAGAATAAATCTATAAAATATGTATAATTTACAATGCTTAACAATAAAGGATTTGTAATTGATAAATCAAATTTAAGTGAAAATGAAATATGTGATTTGAAAACAAAATTAACAATATCCCCAATAGTTGGAGATTACACACCGGTACATTTAGTACCAAAAATCAAAGTATATAGAGAAGGTAAAAAAACAATACGTGTACCTCGATATTTTGGTATAGATAATATAAATCCAGAACCTGAAATAAACATCACCAATGGTATCCCGATTGACGTATTGTTTAAAGGTGTTTTAAACGATAAGATAAGTCAAACAGAGGCAGCGAACAAAGCATTGACTCATTTGAAGCAAATTGGGAACGGAATCCTATCATTACCAACAGGTTATGGGAAAACCACTATTGCATTATATATAATATCTAAGATGAAAACAAGAACAATGATAATTGTTCACAAACATTTTTTATTAAATCAATGGTTAGAAAGGATAAGACAATTCTTACCGGATGCGAAAGTAGGTTTTATCCAAGGAAAAAATGTAGATGTAATAGGTAAAGATATAGTCATAGTAATGTTACAATCAGTTGCTATGAAAAAATATGATGATAACATATATGACGGTTTCGGATTGACTGTAATAGATGAAGCGCACCACATATGTGCAAAGGTTTTTTCGAAAGCATTATTTAATATATGTACGAAACATATGTTAGGTCTATCAGCTACACCAGATAGAAAAGATGGATTGACAACAATTCTAAAATGGTTTCTAAATGACGTTTTTTATTATATAGAAAGAAAAGAACAACAAAATGTAATAGTAAAAAAAATACAGTTAGGTAAAGAATTCTATGGGCCGATACCATTTCCTATGAATAAATTAAATAAAGTTTCTTTACCAGAAGCAATTAATATGTTAACCGAAAATGAAATTAGAAATAATATAATTATATCACAAATCGAGAAAGAATTAGAACAAGAAAATAGTAGAAATATTCTTATATTGTCAGATAGAAGAATACATTGTAAACTGATGAAAGAAAATATAGAAAATCTTTTACGAAACAAATGTTCTACAAAGAAAGTAGGTTTATATCTCGGTGGTATGAAACCAGAAGAATTAAAACAATCAGAAGATTGTGACATAATTATAGGAACATATTCACTCGCACATGAAGGTTTAGATATACCAAAATTAGATACATTGATATTATCTACCCCAAAATCAGATATTGTCCAATCTGTTGGTAGAATTTTAAGAGAAACAACTACAAAAAAAAATGATCCATTAGTAATAGATATAGTTGATATGTGGGGAATATTTGAATATCAATATTACAAAAGACAAAAATTTTACAAAAAAACTGGTTTTGTAATAAAAGAATCATGCGTTAATATGTAATTAAAAATATATAACATAACATAAATGTCTTTTGAATCTCGTGTAGAGAATTTGGAGGTACTTGTAAAAAATTTGCAAAATAAATTAATACGCCAAGAAAGAGCTTTTAGAAGATTCAAAAAATCCTTAATTCCTGAATCAGAAAGAGTTCCAAGAAAACCGAGTGGATTTGCAAAACCATCTGTATTGTCAGATCCATTATGTGAATTTTTAAATATTCCATTAAAATCCGAATTGGCAAGAACTGACGTGACTAAACATATTCTTCAATACGTGAAAGATAATAATTTGCAAAACCCAGAACAAAAACGTTATATTCTTCTAGATGAGAAGTTGACCACACTATTAAAACCGAAACCAGATGAAAAGGTAACATATTTCAACATACAACGTCTTTTAAAAATTCATTATCCACCATCGAAAACCGAAAAGACTGTTGAAACCGAAAAAACACCGGAACCGGAAAAAAAGGTTGATAAACAAAAAAAAAAGAAAAAAAACAAAGATTAAAATAATGACTTATCCTTTTGCCGTTTAAAACCGGCTAATCGATATATAACCGGCGAATATACTTAAAAAATTAATACATTATATTTATAATATGGAAATATCACGAAAAGAGATTGAACATCTTTTGAACATGAGGGTTAGGGATCTTAGATTTTACCGAGAAGCATTGATACATAAATCTGCATTGAAAGAATACAATGTTTCTCGATCAAATGAAAGATTAGAATTTATAGGCGACGCAGTATTGAATTTAATAATTACAAAATATCTGTATTGTAAATATGAAAACGAAAACGAAGGCGATTTAACAAAATATAGGATGCGAATTGTTTCTGGAAAAACATTGTCAAAATTATCAAAAAGATTAGGGATACAAAATTATATAAGAATGAATGCAAAAGCAATGAAACAGAATTGGAATTGTAACGATCGAATATTAGAAGATACATTGGAAGCATTAATTGGAGCAATTTATTGTGATATGGGTTACTGTTCTACTGAAATATTTGTATTAAAATTAATTGATGAGTTTGTATGTTCTGAATCATTTTATAAAGATGAAAATTATAAAGATATGTTAATGAGATATACACAAACGACATACAACAATTTACCAGTTTATGAAGTAATGAATATGACAGGACCGGATCACAAAAAAACTTTTAATGTCAAAGTATTAGTGAACGGTGTCTGTAAAGGAGAAGGTCAATCAAAGACAAAGAAACAAGCAGAACAAGAAGCAGCAAAAATGGTAATATCAAGTATAGATTATATGTAATAGTTATGAAATTTTAAAATTAAGTATCTTAGAAATGTCAAATTATAGTGCTGGTGTTTTGTTATATACCAGACAAGAAGGCAACATAAAATTCTTATTAGGAAGAGATTCGAAATATAATACGTGGAGTGATTTTGGTGGTAAAAATGAATCTATAGATAAATTTTGCAGATATAAAACAGCAGCAAGAGAATTCTTTGAAGAAAGTTGTGGTGTTATATATGACAAAGTTAAAATAAACGCAATATTAAAAGATACCATACCATACCATTGTCTATCATATACACATAATGATTATTTTATGTATCTAGTTTATATCGATTATGATAAAGACATAATCGATTATTTTAAAACAATTCGTCACTTAATATTACAAAGGTCAGAATTATCATTTAAATATTTGGAAAAGGATTGTTTAGATTGGTTTGATTTTGATTATATAGTAAATCATGAATCGGATTTTAGATGTGTCTTTTATAAAAGTTTATTGAAACATATTAAAGATATTCAAAATGCGTAACTATTTAAAATGAATTATAATAAATAATAATAAGATATAATGGAATTTAACATTAATAAAGAAAATGAAGGACAATGTTTAGTTATGAGTGAAAATGAAAGTTCAGGTTCTGAATATATGAATATAAGGAAAAATACGAATAAACAAAAAACAATATTTAAACAAAAAAAACATATAAGAAAAAATCCAATAAATAAAAGAGAGAATTCACCCAGTTCAAGTGAAAGTAATCATAGTGTAGGATCAATACAAAAGGAAAGATCAAGTCATCAACCATTAAGAGATAATACATTTGAAATGTTTTCAAATCCGAATAAAATACATCAATTAGAAACTAAAGATGACGAATCGGAAAACTTAAATGAATCGGTGAATGATGATTCCATATATAATGAAAACGAACATGACAAGTATACAGATTATGAATCAAGACCAAGTTCTGGATTTAAAAGTATAGAAGAAGAAAAACAAGATTTGATATATAAATTCTTTAGATTATCATCAAAAGGAATCCCATTAACAAAAAAATTTAATATAAATTCTGATATTCAAGAAATGAGAACTGAATATTCGAAAATAAAAAGAGATTTGGAAGTTAATTCAAGTATAAAATTTTCAAGAAGGATGTTGATGGCTTGTGTGACTGGTTTAGAATTTGTTAATACTCGTTATGATCCATTTGATATACATTTAGAAGGATGGTCGGAAAGTATAATGGAGAACGTATGTGATTATGATAATGTATTTGAAAGATTACATGATAAATATTCAAATAAAGTTAGTATGCCACCGGAAATGGAGTTGTTAATGTCGTTAGCTGGTAGTGCATTCATGTTCCATTTAACAAATACGATGTTTAAATCCTTACCAAATATAGGACAGATGGCAAAAGAAAATCCAGACGTTTTAAAATCAATGATGGATACAATGACAAAAGCTGCCAATGTAGCAAATTCGGAAAATAAAAAGTCAAGTGTAGAAAAAACTCAAAATGAAACTAACGGAGGTCCACGAGAAATGAAAAAACCATCATTCGATATATCATCTATATTGCCGCCAAATATGATTCCATCATCTATTATACCAGACTTTCCATTACCTACTACTACGAAACCTGTTATACAAGAGGTTGAAGATAACGAAAGTGATATATCATCAATTCATGATGATGTTTCTTCAATTTCAAATTATACAAAAAATGTTTCTATAACTGAAGGAACATCAAAAAAAAGAAGAGGACGAAAACCAAAGGTTAAGGTAACAGATGTGAACACAATCACAATATAAAATTTTTATATATATATAAATATATACTATGAACTTGGCAATGACATCATTAGAAGAAGCATGGGGATCGAACAGTATAAACACAAAACCTGTTGAAAATAAATATAAGAGTAACAATTATCAAAAACAATTTTTAAAAAAATCTACACATGAACGCACCGGACCCACTGCTTACGATACTAATCGTAATCAATATTATCAATTACAGAATACAAATGATGCAATTGAACATTACAAATCGTCATTGAATTTGACGATAACAGATTCACTAATTTTAAGATACTTACAAAAATTTACAGATTCATATAAAGTACATCATATTACAAATATAATCAAAGCATACATAAGTAAACACAAACAAGATAAAATGGAGAAATTTACAACAAGTGGAAATGATGAAACTCTTATGTATCTAATGATCATGTTAATCGGTATTTTATTAATCGATAAATTTTACAAAAAATAGAATTACATATTTGGAAATATATTAAGACTTTTATCTAAGGAAGCATTATTTTTTATTTTCGGAGACTTCATTTTGATAGGATTTTCTGTATCTTTACTATTAGATTTGTTAAATTCTTTTTTCGCATCATCTTTGTTAATCCATTTATAATTTATACTTTTTTCAATATTTGGTGGATTTAATAATATCATATTTGCTAAATCTATGTAATTAAAGTTGTGTTTACTTCTAAATTCGGTAATTGTTAAATCCCCACCAAATCGTTTCAAACATTGTCTTGGAGGGGCACATTGTATATGTAAAGTGCTTTTATTTATTTTTTGATACATGTGTGTAATGAATGACATTTGATGACTTCGATTACAATCAAATGAATTTATATTATAAGCTTTCATACATTCCCAACTGCAAAAAAACCCAATACACTTAAATTTATCCAGTTTTTTATCATAAGAAATAGGTAATGATAAATAATTATTCGGTATTTCATAAGTACACCACCAACAATTTGATCCACAATTCATTATTTATATAAATAAATTATTTTTAAGGTGTGTTCAAATTATGAAATTATTTATCATTGTTTATTAATAAATGAATTTAAACAAACCAATCGAACAGCCGTCTTCGAAAAAAGAATTTGATGAGAATTCTTTAATGACATATGAAGATGTATTAAAAGACTTAGATGCTGGAAATGCTGTAATATATGAAGATATAAATAATTCAAACGACCAATCTCAACAACCACCTACAATGAATTATAATGAACAAATACAACAAGAACCAAAACAACAACAAATGCAACAAGGATTTGATGATGAACAAATGCAACAACAAATACAACAACAAATGCAACAACAATTTGACAACGAGCAACAATACCCATCAGAATATAAACGTAAAAAAGATATAAATAAACATCATAATAAAACAATACAACAACTTGATATACATGATTTGTTATTTGTCGTTGTATCTTATGTTGTATTGAATAATAAATCGACGTTATTACAATTATCCAAAATGTTTCCTAGTTTATATATTGAGAATGATCCAAATATTTTTGGTGTTTTATTTCAATCTTTTATATTAGTATTTACGTGGATCGTATTAAAAAAGATATCCAATATGTATATGTTAATATAGTATAAAGAATATAATAAACCAAAAGATAGTAGTTCGTCATGGAAAATAGAGCACAGAAAATGTTACAACATTTAAAATTATTCTATGATCGACCAGTTAACATAGAAAAATTTATACATGTTACACAAAATAGTAATAAAGAAGATGTGTCTCTTCGGCTGATAGATTGGTTGGTAACTAATTATGCAAAAGAGAAAAATGTAAATTATAAAGTGAATTCGAAAGCATTCAATATGCATCAAATGTATAAAGATATGTTAAAAGCATATTCTAAAAAATTATTCGATCCATTCAAACGTCATGATAGAATTACATTACATACAAATGATGGATTAATGTATGAAACAACAGTCGCACAACTAACTTTTTTCAAATGGGCATTTGAAAATAAAGTAGTCGAATATGCAAATTTAAATAAAGAAAAAATAAAATTGCATATGGATACAAGAACTTTCCATCGAAAGCTTATACAACCAATGGCACATAATGATAAAAAAAGAAAACAATTATCTAAATCAACACATATTAAAAAGATATCAAATTCTAATATCTTAGTGAGTTTTACTTGAAAAAAAAAATTACATTAACATGTTATATATGGATGATAATAGTATAGTATCGATCTTTTTATTTATAATAATTTTATTAACTATGTTTATTTTTGATATCGTTTTTAAAGATCCTAATAAAAAGTTTTGTATAAAAGAATTCGTAATCGAAAAAGGATTAATAGCTGTAATTGTAAGTATTAGTTTGTATATATTAAATAACTATATACAAAATTCAAATAAAAAATTGTTGCATCATGAACAATATGATGACGTATGTATTAAAGAACCGTAACGAGCTTTACCTTTTGGTATTTTCACAATCCACCATGGTTCAATCTTAGGCTTTTTTATTTGACTTGTTGTCAATTGTAAATCAAAATCTGGATTTGTCCAGATGTTTTCTTCTTCATAATTCATCATTTCAATTGGATTAGACATTATTCAGATTGTTTGTATAACACATCAGATTATTGTTCTTTAAGTGAAAATAAATCTTATCATATTATATATAATGTCACATATACAAAATATAAATCCAGTTGTTTGGAAGATACCATATGGTATCAAGGCAAATTGTTATTTATTCGCGTTGGCTCCTAAAGTAGAAATCGGCGGTTATGCAAATAGACCATTCAAATCAACACCCGGACAAAAATGTGAGAAATTCAAAAATAAAAATATAAACTTCAATGACTGTGATGCACTCTCTGAACGTATAATATGTGATAATCCCGACTTTGTCAAAAAAATTCTTAAAGACGATCGGTTCGATAATTATGGATCAAATCATCATGTTATGTGTTCATTACTTGCACCTGGTACGTCTCTTTCTAGAAACGATTTCCATTTTCTGCGCAGAATTTCTTTCAATACATTCATGAAATCTTATAACCAATTTGAAAAAAATATGTCGCTAAAATGTAAAGAACAAGTAAGTAAACTGAAACCTCAAAATACACGTTGGGTATGGGCCCATCAACGAGGTTGGTCGACAGGTGGACCAATTGTTGAAGACGCATCTGGAAATTTGATATTAGATCCACTTGAAGCAGATTTCAATTACAATTTTTTGAATTATAGCAAAGTATGTCAATTTTTCAAAGTGAAGTCTAGAGAAGCAACTGTAGAAAGTAGTATGGATGAAATGTATAATACTCGTTCAACATTTGCTAATCAATTTTTGAAATTGTTCAATAGGAAAAAAATAACGACGTCGTCAGGGACAAATAACAAATCGATGGTGCCTAGAATGAATAACAAATCGATGGTGCCTGGAACAAATAACAAATCGATGGTGCCTAGAATGAATAACAAATCGATGGTGCCTAGAATGAATAACAAATCGATGGTGCCTGGAACAAATAACAAATCGATGGTGCCTAAAAAAAATAATATATATTATTCATTGACTCCTAAAGTATCAAAAGAGTTGACGGTATATAATAAATCTATAAATAAAAAAAAAGTAATAACAAAATCAAATAAACAGATGATTAAGGAACTTAATCGATTATTTAAAAGTTTGCCAGAAAAAGCTGGAAATTACAACTCCAAATCTATCAAATTACCAACCAAATTAAAATATGGAAATTTACCAGTTACAAAAGAAAATCAGCATCATGTTACGTACAATACTCCTAAGTTTGTATTGAAAATTAAAGATACAAAAGTTGCTAAAATAAATAAATAATTTATATTATGTAATGTATATTAATGAATGCATGTAAAACGTATATACCGATTCGTATTTTTGAAAATACAGGATTGAACTTATTACCAGTAAAATATTCCAAAAATCAAATTAATGTATCATATAATAGAAAGAAATATAATGAAAAAAAAATAAAAAAAAAGAAAGAATCGGAAAAAGATACAAAATATACTTGGTTTATATTTATATTTATTGCAATAGTTCTAATAGTGATAATTACATGACTATTCTATACGACACACATTTTCCAACAGTTTCACTAGGTCGACTTATTCTTACTAATTGTCCTTTTTTCATGTTAAAATATTTAGCAACTGGATCTGTTGTTAAAATATGTGGAAATTTCTTAATATCGTTACATCTTAATTTCAACATGATTTCTTTTTTATCGGTTTCAGATAATATTTCATGTTGAGGAACTAATTTATGTTTTGTTACATTAAACATTAATTCAGAAACACAAAATATTTCTACAATTATATTGTGTGTTTCTGAAAATTCTTTGATTGCATTTTTTGCGAATATTGTGATGGTATTTTTATAAATGAATATAATATGATTTGCATTATATTCATTTGTAAGCGAATGTAATTTAGAAATAGTTTTAACACCACTTTTTATTTCATGACAACTATATATTAGAATAGTAGACTTGCTAGAAGACGCGATCATGATATTTTCATTCAATTGTTGTAATGAAAACTTATTATTTCTATCCAGAATCATTTCACATACGGTAGTTTTTACGTTTAAATTCATACTTTATGTTTATTTAAAATATTATGATTGTATGGGTTATTCTTTAACTGATTTTGTAAAATCTTAAAGTCATGTATTCTATCATTTTGTTTATTTGTTTGATCAATTTGGACATATCCCATATTGTTGGAATTTGTAAAATTATTAATTGATTTGATACCAGATATATTTGGATTTATTGTATTATTCGTATCGTTTTTATACATAGTCATTCCATTTGCTTTATTTGGATCTTGTAGAACATTTATTCTACTCATACCTGGTGTAAAAGATGTTGACAAATTTTCTTTATTATAATTCAATTTATATTGATCTGGTAAATTTTCATGATAAGGTACTTGTTTAACACCTTGTATTGTATTTTGTTGGTTTATTTGTTTTCTATATAATAATTCATTTTTTGAAATAGGTATATTTATATTTCTATCAATATCTGCTTTAAAATTTGAAGACATTATACCGATATAATTTTTATTGTTCACATTTTTTACAGCTTTAATATTATTATTCGAAATATTTCTATCTATTCCATATTTTTCTTGATTATTGCTTATTTGACCATAATGAGTTTGTTGTGGATTCGCGGTACGTAGAGTTGGTTTCATTTTGTCGTTATTTGTTGTATATATACCTTGAGAAGTATTCATTAGATTCGTTACAAGTCCACAATTTTCTCTTTCCGTTTCATGTGTCAAATAAGATGATGTGGTGTATCCACCTGTACCCATCTTTTCACACATTGGATTTCCTATACTTGCGCCTTGTGTCGAATCATTGTTTCTTGTACTATTACCCATAGTATATGTTTGAGAACCACTGAATGCATTGTATTTTATATTATTCAATTTCTGCGTGTTTCCTCTATCAGTACATTTTTGAATAGAATTATTTGTATTTATACTTTGTGCATTTACTATAGCTTTGATAGGCATAGTAGGTCTTGTTTCTTGACATATCGTTTTGTCAAATTCTCTGAATTGTTCGGTCTTTTGCCTTTTATCAATGTTATTTTTACCGTATATAACCCTGCCTTCGAAACTGTTTTTCTTATAATCATTGACATTATTAGGTAATATTCTAAATTGGGAATGGAATCCACCATCTGCACTCTTTGAAGGATCGATACCGATGCCTCTTCCTATCATTTTTTGTTTAAAAGGCAACTCATTCGTTTTAAAAGTGGATGCTATGTACTTATCTTTGTCATTAGCAATATTTAAATGATTGGTTAGGGACCTTTCTTTTGTTTCTTCCGGTGAAAATAATTGTTTTGTTTCTTTTTTATGTTGATATTCGTCATTATTTTCAATACCAGTAAACATGGATAATCGTCTATTTTTGAAATCATCATTTGTATTTTGAGTTTTTTCACTTGAAAAGAATGGTTTCAATGTTGGTTGTTCGTTCATGAAACCTTCTTTTTTATTAAAATTAAAATTTGAAGTTGGTATTGGATCAAAAGGTTTGGGATTATGAGGACCATCGAATACATTTGTATTAGTTGACCCTATTGTATTTTTTTTATGGATATGCTTATGTACTTTATTTTTGATATTTTTGTTGTTTTTTCTTATTTCATATGATGAACCAAATGGAAATAGACTTTGCTCTCCATCATAATCATCTTCAATATGATTGTTTTCTCTATATTTTGCCTTGTTTATTTCATACCCTAATATCGCAATTCCTCCTACTATTAAGAACTCCATTATATTATATATTTATATTTAAACAGATATGAAACCTATGGAATTCTGGAATTTTGCCCACCACGCATACGTTCATTAAAAATGATTTTATTTACTACTTGCACTGGGTCCGATAATAGTATAAATCTTTTTGTAGCATCATAGAATTGATTATGATTACATGATTTAGATTCCTTTGTAGATTCACCTATTATAAAGTCTATTTCTGGTATTTTATTTGATTTTGTTTCAATAACATCATTATTACTCGGTTTTGGTAAAACGGGGTATTTATTTAGTGGTTTTCCTAAACCTAATAATGAAGATTCTATATTTGTACTTCTAGATCTGGTTTGTTTTGAATTCATACCTACTTGATTTATAAATTTTGGTCTAACCCTAATATTATTGTTCAATATATATTGTCCCACTTTTGTAGGTTGTTTTGATTGTAATTCATCTATTTTTAGATCTGTTTGCATTATATAATTAGAATTAAAATTTATTATATTCATTTACAGACATAAGTGTTTCTATAATTATTTCTTGTACTTTCAGAATATATAATATCACTGTATGTGGTTTTTAGACCAAAATAATTCGTTGATGTGTTATAAGGATCCATATCTGTAATACATCTTGGTATTCTTTCGATTGTATTATGTTTATTATTCAATAATAAACCTTCTTTGTCTACGGATTTCATCTTTAATGAATTATACGGATTTTTTTCGAATCTATTTTGTCTATTAAATTCATTTAAGTGCGTAGGTTTTTCCCTTAATTTCGAATCGACGTCTATAGAATAAGCGTGTTTAGCAACAGGTCCTTTATATATGGTATTTGCATTTGTTATAAACTTAAGTGGTTTTTTACTTGTAATTGTCTGTATTAATATCTCATTTTTATCATCTATCGTCCTTGTTTGTTGATTGAACAACATATTATTAACATTAATTGGAAATTTATTTTATCCCTTGCCTGCACCAAAACCTGATGAACCTCCTCCTACTTCATTACCCGAACATATTTTATGATTGGTTTTACATGTATCATCAAATTTATTTCCATATAACCATTCCGCATATTTACTTTGGTCATTTACATAAGATGTACTTGGCATGGTGTAAAATTGTCGTTGTGAATGTTCTCTATCATAGATGTCTAATACATTTTTATATAAATCTTTGTCAAAATTCTTTTCAATTTTATTTTTGACATCTTCATATTTACAAGCTTGTAAATCGTCATTTGTTACTCCCCATATATAATTAGAGAATGGATTGTTTCTTGTTGATTGTCTACATGTAATTTTTGACTTTGTAGCTTTTATTTTTCTATTTTTTTGTTTCGGAATCAATTTTCTTTTTGTTAAAACATATAATAAAATTATGGTTACTAAAGATACTATAAAGCCTATTGTATTTTTATTATAAATAGATAATACGATTCCGCATATAAAAATAAATCTGATAATTGAATTCAGCTTTTGTACATGTGTTTGTTTTGTATTAGGCCAAAAATCAAAAATTTGATTATCTTTATACAAAATCTTGAAATCTGATAATATAGAACCTTTATCTATCATCTTTATAATAAAATAACAATACTTTTTAATTAATAACAATCTTTGTTTTTACATGGATTATGATTGATATTTTTCCCACAAAATGTCACTGAACTTTCTTTATAATTTACATAACGATACATTCCTTTCTTAATTGAAAAACGTAATAAAAACCTAAAATTATTCCAAAAGCTTTCATTATGTGAATATTCTTTTGTCATTACATGTGCTAATTCATGTAGTAATACAAAATACATTGTATTTTTATCTGTTATCATTTTCCCGGTATTTGGATCTGTTAGACATATATGAATTCTTTCTCCTTTGTTTACACTATATGCTATACTATCCGATTTATATTTTACTTTAAGTTCTTTTATTACACCACTCCAGTTTTTCATTAACCGTTTTACTTCCTTTTTATTCCGATGTGGTGACTTTTTTAATTTTCTAAGTAGTCTCTTTGTTTTATATTTTAAATATTGTATTGTCTTACGATCTTTAGATTCATCATTCTGTTTTATACTATATGTTTCCACTTTTAATGAGTTGTATAAATAAACAATTATATACATTATAATTATTATCAATGATACATCCAACACTAACATTATATAATTACACATTTTTATAATTTTCAATTATTTTTCATGTTTGCCATTTGACTAGTCAATAATTGTTGCATTCCTAATAACATATCTTCACTATTACCATTTTGTTCAAAATTATCTGCACATTGTTGTGCAACCGTCTCTATACTGTTTAATAAATCATGAGGTATATTATTTACAGCCATTCCAAATAAATATAATGTATTCATGTGTGCCCAAATTGCATCTTTTGTATTTTGAGTAACTTCGTTAGATGTCCATAGTTTCTTTAAATTTAATGTTTTTACAATCTCATGACGTTCATCTAGAATAAATGACTCGTCTTTATTTGTGATGAATGTAGAACATGGACCTACTTCTGTCATGAACAGTTCTAATACTTTTCTTGGATTTGTTTTCTTTAGAGCTTCTAATTTCGATTTGTAAGAGTTTAATTTCACTTCGTTTGGAAATGTTTCAATTAATTCATTTACAAATTCATCTAATAAATTCAAAAAAGTTGTAAGTGTGGACATTCTTATTTATATAACAAATATTGATTTTAAGTAATTACAACGTACAAAAAATCTTTTGATATAGTTGTACTTCATGAATTTGTTCATTATTAAATTTTTTTCTTTTCCATTTAAAATATAAATAACAAATGGTTATTAAAATAAATAATCCATTTAAGATTTTTCCATATTTTTCTGAAGGTTTCATTCTTATTTTACAAAATAAAAATATTTATATTATATATAATGAAATATACTAACGTTCTCGATATGTACACTGACTTTACATACCGTTCCCGTTTAGGACAATTAAGTGATAAAGAATCTTTTACGATTGGGTTTTTGATCGCTACTATATCGATGTTGGTTTTCCAGCAATTTACCAATAAAAATAGTCAATGGGTAGGATATATGAAAAAATACAAAGTTTCCTTGGTATTAGCACCTCTTGTTTTAGGAATTGTATCTATCCTTAATAATCGCATAAAAAAGGACTTAGGAAATTCTAAAATGAGAATATATAAAAAACATGGTTTCGATGAAAAAGAAGCTAAAGAACAAACTTTAGATGATATAAGACATTCCGAATGGCATGATACAGCATCAAAATTTATGTAACTAATTAGGGGTTTTTTTAATGATATTAAACATATGTGTAATACTAAAGAACATACCGGGAATTTCTAATCGTTCTTTTCGGATTTGTTTTTTTAATTAATACCCCATAATGTTTATCAGCTATGAATATGTCCTGTTTATGATTAAAATCATAAATGTAAGGAAGTTCTTTAGACATCACTAATATAACTTCGGGATCTTCAACAATCTCTTCAAATAATGAAATATCATTACATTTTCTTAATAACGTTTCTAAATGTTCTAGATCGTCTTTTAAATCATTTTGTATTACTTTTCTGATTTTATTAAACATATTATTATTTGATTGATAATCGTCTAAGATAAGTTCATAATCTACAAATAAACTTTCTATTTCGTTCTTCCATATTTCTTCTTCATTATGTTCTTCTCTTTCCTCGTACCATTTTTTTTGAAGATCAATATTTAAAAACTTTCGACACATTGGACATTTTTCACCATTCTCTCCCTTTGTATACCAATTCTTTATACAATCCGTATGGAAAACGTGTCCACATTTTAATTTGAATTTTGCATCATCACATAAACAAATTGAACATTCCATATTATTATGTTGTATTATAGTCATTTTTCGATTTCTTTAGGTGTTTATATTCATGAATGTATTCCAATATCTTATATATACGTATAAACAATACATATATATAAGACTATATAAATCACGATCTGTATATTGCATGTTTATATTACAAAATATATTTATAGGTACCTTTATATCATGAATCAACTTGACGTACATATGTCTACATATATACTAGATTCTATTCAAAATCGAAAAGGTGTATTTGTTTATAGTGATCCATTAAATAATGTGTTGATATCTAATAATAATTAATCACAAGCAGAAGAACAAAATGAATAACAATTATATTTTGATAAGTAATTCGAAATGTAAATTATTGATATTCAAAATATGTATCGTAGATTGATATACGACATCATCTGTTTTTAATCCCATATGTTTTTTTACATAATATTCACCAATTCTCTCATAACAACACACTTCTATTTTGAATATATTTGCAATAACAACAATTGTTTCTATTATAGCCCATTCTATAGTACTTACACGATTTTTATTATTACAGATAATTCGTTGAAGTAATCTGTAAGGTTTATCTGGACTGCGAATTTCGTTTGGTATACCACCTGGCCATTTATCGACATACCAATCATATATCAATTTACGTAATCGATGTATTTCATCAGAGTCTATTTGTACGTCAAAATCCATTTTTTCGATTTCGTTGACCGTTAATTCTTTGTTGTTTATTTTACATAATTTGTTATGTAATAATATCGTTCGATAACCACAATGTCCATCTGATATTATTCCGATTCTTTGAAATTCTTTTATTGATATATTATTTTCACAAGGATAATTATATATATATATATATTTCTGGTCCCTCTTTTCTTTTTGTGGACAAACAAAATATAATTTTCTTTTATTTTCATCTCTAGTATCTAGATTTTGCAACTTACTTAATGTAATTCCTTTTAATCTTTGATGAATATACCATATAACCCACAATCCACAATCGTAACTATTATATTGAAAAGATTTTTTATTTGTATTCAAAATATTCATAGTCAAATCTGGATATGCTTTTCTAAATAGATTCATCATATGTTCTATATTTTGTTTGATGTTTTTTGGTGGTTCTTTTCCAAATGAATCAAAATATTCAAATTTGATATTTTCTAACTTTTCTACAAATACACATACCCAATGTGTACCTTTACCGTTCGATGATGAATAATTATAAATCCATGAATAATATTGTTTGTTTTTATTTCGTGTCCTTTTCAAAGTTTTTTCTAAACCATCTTTTATATCCGTCCATTTATCCCAGAATATTTGTGTCAAATAAAGAAAGTTATCACTACTTATATTTTGGACTACCAAATCTATATCTTTTGATGTTAACCACTTTCTTTCCGTACAACCGGTATATGATTCTACTTTTGTTATTTTTACATCTTTGTTTTTATCTTTTACAGACAGATTCTTGTTATATTTACAACTTGTGATTGGTTTACAGTGTTTTCGGATCTTATGATTCCAAAAATATACATCATCTATACGCTGTGACAAACAATGTTGTAATACTTCCTTTGATTTGTTACATCTTTTTAAACATTTGTCACCATATCCATCCTCGTATTTATTTATGTATTTTCCAGCAGATAATTTATTGTCAATATCTGTTATATACGATGTCGTGTCGCTAAATACATTCGTTATGACGTCTAATATATAATTCATTATTTATTCGAATATTTTATTATATATAAATAAAATAAAGTTATTTTGTTTGATTGAACCAATTTAATATTTCAATCATCAAATCGGATTTCTTCTTATCTTTATTGATATTGGTTTTATATAAATGTCTCCATACTTTTCTAACTTTATTGATCGATATGTTATTATAGTCATCATATTCATTATAAATCTCATTCACTTTATTCAAGAATATGATTAGATCTGGTCCAATCTTCCACCATCTATAATTTTTTGTTCCTATTTTTTCAACAACATTGTCCATAGTTGATGTTTTAAATTTTTTATCATTTTTCAATATAAAGTGTTTAACAATACCCTTATGCAATTCTATGATTTCATTATAATTTGGTGGTCTTATTGCATTTATTATATTGTTTTTATATAAAATATCATTAACATCTTGAATTGTTAAAAATATGTCCAAGTCTTCAAATTGTTTATAAAATTTTATGTTTAATTCGATGTTTTTATTTTTAATAAGATTACTAACTTTTGTTAATAACACATTTATATCTTCAACAGAATGTGTTTCTTTTCTACAACCTTTTCCAATGATCCATTTACATGTAGAATTATTCATACAAGTTTTTTTGTTTAATCTACTACACGATAATAACATTGATAATCTTATTATGATTTATAATTGTATTATTAAAATATTAAAAGAAATAATAACATACATGCAACCTAATAACTTAAACATGATGTTTAATTGACGAATAATTAAATTTGAATATACGTGTCATAATTTGATTTAATATCAGACACAAAGCCAATGTGATCGTCACTATTATCGGATACGATTTTATTAAATATGCATATTTGAGAAATGCAGATAGTATTAATAAGTGTATGACATTTATTAACTTAAAGTTGTATGTTTATTTGAATATCAATTCAATGGAAAATCAATATGAAGAATGTCCCGTGTGTTTGGAAAGTAAACCGTTGGTAAAATCATTATGTAAACATAAAATATGTTATCCATGTCTTGGTAATTTATTATCATTATCTTGTGACATTGAAAAACAATGTCCAATTTGTAAAACTAATTATACAATAAATGAAATTCTAACTTATAATAAAGTAAAAACCAATCATGTTCGAATGTAATTATGCACAAATAAGTATGTTGCATAGTTTTGTTTAAATTGTGCCAATAAAAAGGGCCATTTATAATTGATCATAAATGGCCCTTTTTAGAAATACATGTTGTCGACCTTTAAATTAATACACTTCATGATATAACACGCGAACGATAGGATTCGAACCTACGAGGACAATGTCCATTCCCTTAGCAGGGGAACGCCTTAACCACTCGGCCACGTTCGCATATAAACAAATTAATCTTATTCACGAATAAAATATGAGTGAATGTAAAGGACCGCTCCCAAGTGGGTTCGAACCACTGACCTCACGGTTAACAGCCGTGCGCTCTACCAACTGAGCTATAGGAGCATGTACCAAAGCCTGGTTTCGATCCAGGGACTTGTGTGTTATTGGTCAGTCACTCGTCTATTGCGCTACTCTGATATAATCAGCCTCTGTACATCAAGGGTATTTATGATGTATATTGTCAATATTACGAATATCCAGATGAGTCATTTATTCTATCTTGTTATTCTAAATATAAAGGCATTGACAGTTTTACATTCTTATACGTAAAATAAATTACGTTGTCCAGACCAGATATAGGTGAATGTAAAGGACCGCTCCCAAGTGGGTTCGAACCACTGACCTCACGGTTAACAGCCGTGCGCTCTACCAACTGAGCTATAGGAGCATGTAAAGGAAATTGAATAAAAATCGGTATGTCAGAAGTGGGGTTCGAACCCACGAGTGTTACCACAGTAGATCTTAAGTCTACCCCCTTAGACCAACTCGGGCATCCTGACAAATTATGCTCTGAAGCGGGCTTGAACCGCTGACTTC
>Ga0129324_10000779_pt1 | contig 22004 bp, 26 predicted proteins | sample CPBDNA_7_FD_96879 | JGI IMG/M metagenome (GOLD analysis project Ga0129324, IMG submission 96879) | Freshwater to marine salinity gradient microbial communities from Chesapeake Bay, USA - CPBay_Spr_15_0.2_DNA | ecosystem: Environmental > Aquatic > Marine > Coastal | place: USA: Chesapeake Bay... | reverse complement strand
TCTGCGGTTAGCGGTGCTCTGCGGTTAGCGGTGCTCTGCGGTTAGCGGTGCTCTGCGGTTAGCGGTGCTCTGCGGTTAGCGGTGCTCTGCGAAAAGTGTTAAGTCTTCTCAAAGCGGTTTTCTACCATCTCAAAGAACTTAAAGAACATCAAATTTTCTTTGAGATCCCAATTATCTTCAGAACCAATAGAGCTCCTTATATGGGTATTTCTTAAAATATGGAACAAACTCTTTGGTAATATACACTTTAAGATTCTGTGTTTTTATTAAAGGACTTTTACTCGTCCATTTAATCTTCTCAGTAAAATGTGTGTGAACATTTTTAACTCTTTTAAGATAACCTTTGACTCTCTTAAGCTTCCACTCACATTGCATAGCCTCAACTTTTGTTTTAAATCCATCAATGATACAGATAGGAGTCCATCCTTCTCTTTTACTAGTGTATCTCGCACCACCTTTTAATATTTTATTATGTTGTTTCCATCTCCTTAAGAAATCATTAGTCATCCCTATGTATGAGAACTTTCCTGATCGCAGTATATATACCATGTATATATCAGAAGTATTTGCCATAATACTATAGATTATATAAATAATGTATAAATAGATTGTATAAATAGATTGTAAATAAATAGATTGTAAATAAATGTATAAATAGATTCTTATGAATACTTGAGAGAGATAGAGCACGTTTCTTGAAGAACATCACTTAAAAATTTGATGTTATGTTAAGGTATAAGATAGTATACAAAAGGGAGCGTAGAGCCAAAGAGAAAAGAACACTTAGGCTTTACGAACTTCGTTACACAGAGAAACACAGCTCACTCAAGAAAAGACACAAGGATGGGTCAGGGAGGATCTAAGGTTTTGGACCAGATGGGAGATGTTGCTGGGAAGTGGAACTCTCGCGATGTGAAGGGCACTCAATCAGAGTTGTTCTGGCGCATCGTTCCCGATGATGAGTCCGCCTTCGAGACAGCCTTCAAGGAGAACCAACTGGACTATGTCTTCACGAGCGACAAGTTGGTCTTGAATCCTGTGGGAGCACCGGGAAAGAAGTACAATCTCCTTCATCTCTGGCGCGACGCGGTGAATGGAAAGACTGCTCTCCCGGTTCTCGAGGTTGTTGATCCGTTCCGAGGTGTCTACCGAGTCATGATGCCCTTGGGTGCCCCGGGACTGCACCTTGGTGAGAACCACGGATCAAAGGGAACACATCTCATCGTGATCAAGGCTTCAAGGGAGGGGGTCGTGACGTTCAACGATCTCCTCCCCACAACAGAGGCTGAGACGAACGACTTTGAGTTCCGAATGGGTCTCTTGGACAAGGCATACGATCTTCTCAAGAGGAATGCTCCTCTGGAGGATTGTGGTCCCATGGTTTTGAACAAGGCGAAGGATATGGGTGTGGAGCCTCGTGTGGGCATTCGCCAGTTCCTAGTGAACATGATTGATCATCTCCCCGACAAGGATGGACGCCCGGGATTCACTCTTATGAATGCTGACAATGTGAACATCGCTGAGGACAGCACAAAGGTGGTGAAGATGCTTGAGAGTGTCTTCACAAATGAATCTCTCAAGGTGTTCAAGGCAATCCAACCTCCTTCAGAGAACAGTCAGCTCATTGCTCACATTCACGGTTTCCTTCTCACGGAGATGCCTGAGTGTTTGAAGGAGACATATATCAACTGTGAGGAGATCTTGGCAGTTAAGCGCAAGCATCGGGAAATGATGGTTTCAGAACAGGGACAAGAACCCGCATCACAAGTTGATGTTTCAGAGGAAGAGGATGAAGACCCAGGTGCTGTCCTCCAACGCACCGATACAGTGGCACGAACTTAGGTAGATGAAGAGAATCACATATAGATGAGGAGGTTGTCATAGTTAGTGGGGGAATTAAATAGTTCTTAGGTATTGTAGGAATTAATAAATATTTTTTATGTAGCTCTGTCTTTAATATTGCACGTAGCTAAATTTGATGTTGATGAGTCTTTAAGTGTATTAAAACAAACCAAAGAGAGCATATTATTACAGCTCTTATATATCCGTTTCTTACAGTAACTTCAGAGTTCTTCAGAGAAGAATGTCTTCAGGATCAGTGGTTACCTCGGTTGCACCAACTCCCTCCGAGAAGAAGGAGAAGCAATTGAAGAAGAAGATCAGGACAAAGGAACAACGATTCCAAGAGACCAAGGATAAGAACTATCTTAGGGAAAGAGACCAAGCTCAAGATGAACTGAATGATCTCCTATTGAGTCGGGTGACTGCAAAGAAGAACAAGAAGATCAAGGAAAAGAAGAAGAACAAGAAGGATCTGAATGTTTCCGATGATCAGGCATTCTTGGAGGCTGAGAAGTACAATCGGTCTGTCAAGGATGAAGCTCTCAGGGGACAGGAGAAGAAGATGATGAAGGCGGAAGAACTCAAGGGTAAGCGGGCTTTCGCCAAGGAAAAGCTTCAGGAAAAGAAGGAGAAGATGAAGGAAAAGAATCTTTCACTCAAGGACAGGCTCCAAGAACACGAAGAAAAGAAGAAGAACTGGGAACTCTACCGCAAACTCTTTGAAGAAGAGTATATGGTGGAGTATTCTAAGGATCATCCCTATGAAACTCCAGACATCGGTCAGATTGACCGCCTAGCAAAGAAGAACTATGAGCAAGAGTTGGAGATCAAGCAGAAAGAACAAGGGATCAAGGTTTACGAAGAACAGTTCAAAGAGAGGAAGAGATTATTCCAGAGTTACATTGATCGCACTGATATGCCCTGTGGAGACAAGGGAAAGGCTGTCCGAGAAATGAATGCTCATCTTGAAAATCAGATCAAGGAGGTTCGGGATAGTTATCCGAAGGTTCTAAAGGTTCTTGACAAGTGGGTTGGAATGATTCAAGATGTTGAAGAACAAGAGGAAGAATCATGAGAGGGGTGATGAAGATGTTCAGTAAATATTACTTTATCAATAAAGATTTCATAAAAAGTATTTCTTTCTGTTGATTATAGATTATATCTTTCGCAAGACGGTAAACTTTAGGATTAGATAGATTTTTTTTATCTTTTAATAACATTTGGGTTGTAGTTATCGCGGTTGAATGATGACTTATCATTCTTTTAGTCCATTCAATATCATCTACAAACATTTGTTTTCTTAATATAAATATCATCATTAATGATGATACTATACCTATTAAAAATGTCAGAATATTAAGATGACCCATCATAATAAAATGATGGATTTCATGAGCCCATACCATATTAAATGCCATCAACATACCACCATAAACTAATGTAAAAGATAGATAAATATCATCTATACTATTTGCAAGAACATTCATAGGATTAAGAGTAATCCCAAAAGTTGTCATAATTATGAACATTACAATTTGACTTTTTAGATTATTCATTACTATAGTTTATATTTAAAAGGGAGATCAGTATGTAAAGTAATTGATAACTAATAAATGATAGATTATTTAGCAACTTTTTTTTTAACGGGGATAGGATTACTCATAACAGAAAATATTATCCATCGTTACGCCCACAATCCATTGTCAGGAGATCTTTACAGATGGCATAATGTTCATCATGTAATCTATCCCCCATCAAGACCTATGTCCCAAGAATACATTAATAAAACAAAGGGTAATATATTCGTTCAGTATTATCTCTTAGGTTTTGGATATTTATGGTTCTTCCTACCTCAACATTTATTCTTTTTTTCTACATTCCAAATAACATTTTACGGATATCTTGTGAATAGTTTACATCAGGAGATACATACATTAGATAGTCCTTTAGAGAGATTTAAATGGTTTCATATTTTGAGATCTAATCACATACAACATCACATAGAAGATAGTAAACTATACAGTATATCAGTTCCTAAATAAAAATATTTCTTAAACTATTAATATTTAATAAATCCTTAATAAATCATAACATATCATGAAAATTACATAGTAATAATGGATATTTGGATATTTATCTTGTATCCCTAACATATTTGAGAAATCATTAAATCTTTTATAATTATTTGTTAAAGAATACTCTGGGTAACACACAGCATTTACCCATTGTGTTAAGAAACACTTATCATCATTTGTAATCCAGTGTATGAGTAATATTACAATTGTTATTAAATGATAAAGTGGATTTGTAAAGTATCCTCCAAAGTAGATGTAAATATCTAGGACATGATGGATGTAAAGAAGTGATAATCCATAATAAAGATTATCATTCGGTCCTACTTTGCAAGGATATTCGTTTATATCAATTAAGAATTGAATAGTTGCAGCAATAAAAAATCCTATAAATGAACTTTTCATACTATTTATACTTTAATAATATTTATTAGATAAATTAAAATCTACCCTTAGAATATATACATACATATTGATGACATCTTTAGGAAATGATATGATTTATGAAAATATGGGAACGTGTAAATATTTGAATGCTGAAACACAACCAGCATCAGATATGTTAAGAAGTTGTATAGGAAAGAGTTCAGAACAGATCGCACCTTGTCATAAGTTTAATCACAAGTTACATATGAGAGTTTTAGATAGACCTCAAGACGATACTTATTTCACACAAAATACAGAAAAAAAAGAAGAACTTAAAGGACCTCATAAAGTATTGGTGGAGGGATTTGCTAATTATGATCCAGGTGAGTTTACTATTATGGCTGGTGAGTGTCCCGAGAGTTATTTAAAAGATTCTTATGGTGGATGCACAAAGGTTTGTAAGAATTGTAAAGTGAACAATGGTGGGAAATCATTTGAGTTTAATGAGTTCGATCCTTGTTTTCCGAATGGAATATATAATGGGATAGATAATTATGGGAATATTCAGTGTACTTGTGGCAAGAATAATGAATACTGTCCAGATAAAAAAATAGGTTTATATGATATGTTTACTACAGATGGTATAATGATACTAGATGGGAGTGCTATAACGGTGAGTGATTATGATGACAAGTTTAACTCAGCTTTTTATTAAGATCTACTACTATTGTTTACAAAGCTAATTACCACCCCCCACCATACTCTTCAGTCGCCTCTTCAAACATCTTCTCAGCTGTTTCCTTATCCCTAGAGTTTTCATCTTCATAGGGAGACACATCAAGAGATGAACGGTTGATGTTCTTCTCAATTGCCTTCTCTACATTGCGCATAGTCCTGTAGAGATTCTTGGTGCTCACTGTAGCGATGAAGAGCACATACTTCTCAGAGCCATCTCCAAACTCATCCAAGTCAATGCACCTGTTGTCTGCGAGTGGAGCAGTTTGTTCCTTGACGAAGATCTTTGTGCCTTTCGCCCCTCCCTTGTCAAAGTCCTTCGAGACAACATACTCAACCATTTGTTGAATCTTGGTTCCACCCTTTCCGATGATCTTTCCGAGCATCATTGGATCCATCTCAACTCGGAAGAACTGCTTCAAGACCTTGTCGTTCACTTGGAAGGGAGGATTGGGTGTGAACTTCTTTTCCTTATCCCCATCCCTAGACTTCTTCTGATGAACCCTCTTCTCCTTGGGCTTCGTGAGCTTCTCCACGAGTTCTTCAGTTGCTTCCTTAGCACCTTCAACCATCATCTCGCAGGAGCTCTCCAAGAGGAAATGAACACCATCATCTTCATCATGGAGAACGTTGACCTTGACGTGAGGAGCCCTGACCTTCTCCTCAGAATCCTCTTCCATGCAGTGTCGTTCGTACCACTTCTTCGCCGAGTACTTCACGAGGTTCTTGATGTTGAATCCACCCTTTCCGAGGATCTTTGGGATGTCCCTCTCTTCAAAGCCAGGGACCCTCACCACCCTTTGGAACAACTTATCTGAGACCTTTTCCGGTCGTGGAGAAGGAGTCCCCGGTGGGGAGCCTGGGCTCGCCGAAGCAGCCATTGTCACAGAGGTGTTCTGAGGAGAAGATGCCATCTTCTTTAAAGTGAGGTGAGAGCTTGCTTTCTGTTCTACTGAGTAACTAGTGTTCTTCTGTTATATGTGTGAACTCTGTAACTCTGTAACCCTTGTAAGTGCTCTGTGTTGTTTAGTTGATTGATATGTCAAAACATTCAACATCAAATTTTTATTCTTTTCTTTCATGTTCTTTAAGAATAGGTGCTCTCAGAATTATTTTCTAAAGATATATTATTTAAATAAATAAAATAAAAATAAAAATAAAAATAAAAATAAAAATAAAAATAAAAATAAAAATAAAAATAAAATAAAAATTTGATGTTGCGTTTAAAACTACTTAAAAACATACCACCATATATAGATGTAGTGGTTTGGAATGGCAACATTCTAAAAATGGTCCGGAGTTGAGAGGTTATCTATTAAAATCAACTAATTAGTTGAATATTCTTCTCAACAAAACAAGACCATATTTGTTCCATTAGCTCAGTTGGTTAGAGCGCCGTGCTTATGACGCGGAAGTCGTGGGTTCGAGCCCCACATGGAACATCGCACATTAGTGCAACTTAGGGTCCGGAATAGTTGGGTTAACTTTAATTTTAATAAATCTCCCCAACTATAATCACACGATCCTTTGCCTCTTTAGCTCAGTCTGGTTTAGAGCGCGTGGCTTTTAACCTCGTGGTCGTGGGTTCAACTCCCACAGGAGGCATTTAGTTGGTTTACCAACTCGGAAGAAAAGGTATCTTTCGTCATAGTTTGATGGTCCGGAATAGTTGGGTTAACTTTAATTTTAATAAATCTCCCCCAATTATAATCACACGACCATAAATAAGCTAGGGTTCCCGAGTCTGGTCAAAGGGGAGCGACTTAAGATCGCTTGCGACACGCTTCGAGGGTTCAAATCCCTCCTCTAGCAACAAATGATTATCTTATAAATAATCCGGTAAGAAAAAGTATCTTATCGTCATAGTTCAAAGGTTCTAATAGAGAGTTCTATAGTGTAATCTGGGTTCAAATCCCAGTAGAACCTTATGTGTCCTGGTAGCTCAGCCTGGTCTAGAGCGCTCGGCTTTTAACCGAGTGGCCGAGGGTTCAAATCCCTCTCAGGACAACGCCCCATTGGCGCAATTGGATAGCGCGTCAGACTTCTAATCTGAAGGTTGTGGGTTCGAATCCCACATGGGGTATTTTTTATCAGAATGTTGATAAGTGTATGGTCCGTATTTTGGAGATTATCAAAGCTGATAGAAATAATTCGGATTTTTTCTGAATTAAATTATTCTCTGAATGTAACAAGACCAAATATTAATCCTCTATAGCTCAGTTGGCAGAGCGCTCGGCTGTTAACCGATAGGTCGCTGGTTCGAACCCAGCTGGAGGAGATTTTAGATAGTATTCCCGAGCGGTCAAAGGGGTTAGACTCAAGATCTAATGCATTGTGCTTCGTAGGTTCGAATCCTACTGCTATCATTCCCATATAGTCTAGGCGGTTATGACACTTGGCTTTCACCCAAGCGACCCGGGTTCAAATCCCGGTGTGGGAACTTACCACTTTTCTTTAAGTATAATTTTATCAACTAATATATAATGAAAGCTTTAGAACTTTTTAAGTCATATTGGTTTTACTGATTCTTATACCTTTCAATAAAAGATAATTATCTCAAATTTGATTCTTTAAGTATTGGGAATAAAATAAAACAACAAGTGAAAAAGATGCTTTATGATTACACTATCTTGGACGGGTGTCGTTTGGACAAAGATGAGTTTTGTCCTATTCCTCAAGATGTGAGTCCTGAAGATCATTTTGAATACTTCAGGATGAAAGAAATGCTCATCTTGTGGGTTTTCTTTCTTCTTTCAAAAGTTTTCACGAGTTTCTTATTCAAAACTCTTGAAAAGATGTGGTGTTTCAAAGAACTCATGAAAAACTTTTACATTTTTGAATCTATCCTTTACTCTTTGTTCGTTCTTCTTTGGTCTTACATAGCATATATTCAGAATGGACAAATGATTTGTTCATTTCCAAGATGGTGTACAGAAGGAGAAAACAATACTTTAGTTACTGAAAATTACTACTACAAAATGGATAAATGTCCAGAGGAATATGTGTGGCTCACTTATCTTTACGATGAAACAAAACCTCCAAACTTTGAAGAACATTGTGAAAATACTGAATATGGGTGCTGTTCTCTCATCAGTAATCGTTGTGCAGATTCCTTACGAACAGAAAATAGTTTTAGTCTTTACTTAGAAATTGAGAGTAGAAATATGAGTCACTGGCAACTTAATATTATGAAATTAGATGAAATGGGTGGTAACTGTCCCACAATTGAAGAAATTATTTACAATGTTTCAAAGAGCTCACAAATAGATTATTATCAGATTTACACAACATTCTATATTGTTCACACAATCTTTGTATTCATAGTATTTGCTTTAGGACAAGGATTATATGATGAAAGATATTGTAAAAGAAATGAAATCACTGATGAATCAGAAGAAACAAATCCTTTGAAGATGAATGTTTAAAAATATAGTATAGTATACATTATATGCAACGTTCACGCCCCGAACTAAAAAAAAGAAGAAATCTATTAATACAAAAAAAGGCAATTCTAAAAAGGGTGGTTCTAAAAAAGGTAGATCTAAAAAAGGTAGGTATAAGAAGAATAAATAAATTGTTTTTAAAGAAAGGAATAGAATCTTTTCTTATCCTTATTTTCACCTATCTTAAGAAAATTTGATGTTCTTTAAGTATTTAGAGAGCATCAACAAACACCTCCTGAGAGCACTTAGCAATTGAGTGGAGCGCTTTCGAGAACTCACTAACTAACAACTAACAACTACCTCGGCACGACAGGATGCCAGGGAAGTGGCAGATCTTGAATGGCGTCAAGTATCCCGCTGAGGGATTCGAGAGTGACTGCGCATTTTCCCGCTCCACCGAAGAAGAGAAGACTCGTGCCTCACCGGCGGAGTCTCAATGTCGGTCCCTGAGCGCATCCGCGAGATACAACTTGCGTGGGAAAGATCGCGTGTCTCAAGTGCCCAGAGAAATGCGGACGAGGACAGGAACCGACTACCGACAGCCGCTTCTCCATAAAAATGTGGATGATACCACCACCAACGAAAAACCTCGTTCCATGCTTGATCGGTGGATGGATGGCGCGGACTTCTTGGCGGAACCAGAAGTAGAGCCCGTTGAAGAGCCTGAAGAAATGCATTGTCACCCCACAGGATGGACGAAGAAGAATCACTACTCGGAGTTAGGGTGGCAGTGGTGTGGGCAGAGTTGTCCTTGCTGCCGAGCGCACGTTGGCGACACATTGGGAGCGTGTCCTATCTGTATCCGTGAAAGAGAATAAAAATGAAGTGTAGATAATTACCCATAATTTCCATAATCCCATAATTCCATAATCTCACACATTAGATAGTTTTTTTATCATTATTATAAATTAGGAATTATTTACAGAATCATCATTATTTTTATTAGGTCGCAAAGAAATTTGATGTTCTTTAAATTATTTAAGAAGGTAACAAACACATTGAGAACACTTAGGCATATAGAGTCAAGCTTTCAAACACCAACAAACCACGAGATGCCAGGTGCTCTGTACAACTACGTGATATACGGACAGGGGGTTCAGGACTTCCCAGTAGACCGGGACGAGTGGAGTCGTCTGGACGATTCTCCAGAGCCAATGCGTTCCATCACTCCGGCATCCTCTACCGTGATGGAAAGGCAACCCTTCACTCCCCCAAGAGTGACTACCGAACCAATGATCGACCAGAACAAGTTCAAAGAGACACGTGAGAATAGCGCACCCCGGATGCGCACACTTGCCGAAATCAAAGCGGCAAAGTTCCGGCGAGAACAGAAGAAGATGGCGCTTTCAAAAAAGCGCAAAAGTAGATGGGGATTCACCAAGGTAGAAAGACTGGTCGTAGCACAGGAAGCAGTAAATAAAAAATACTAGTTCAAATCTTACAAGTATATCATTCAGTTAGTTAATCACACACACATTAGTATTTAGCATTAGTCTTCAGCATTAGTCTTTAGCAACTAGGATTTATTTTTTTAAATCTTTCAATTTCTTTAACACTCATTTCCATCTCTACAAGATCTGAATACTCTATAAAATCAAAATCTGAAAAGCTCTTTGCCCCCAGTTCTAAAAACTTGTCATAGTATTTGAGTAGATTGTTCTCATTTAGAGCTGTGGTCACCTCTGGATAGATGGGTTTCTTGAACTTCAACTTGATTTCACCTTGAAGTCCCCAAATTGTATATATATCCCGAAGAACCCTATCCATTTTTTTATTCTCTACCAAAGAATCATTCACAGATACTAAGATCATTTCTGTCACTAATCCGAAGTATTCAGATGCGACAGTCCATTGTTCAATCTTCCTCACTACAATCTTACCATTGATCTCACAAAACTGAATCCCTAAAGGACCATCTCCTTCAAAGATCTCCTCAAAATAAAACTCAGAGTCTAAAACTTGAAGACTGTCTAAACTAAGAGATGTTCTAAGGGGACTCGGACTATCACAATCTCCAGGCAAACCCGTCAGTTGAGGAGAACTTTGCGATTTGTTCATGATTACTGGTGAATCATAGTTTATTTATACTCTTTAAACTACGCGAATATCAAATTTTATAAACTGAATCTTTAAATACCAAATCTCATCATTACTAAATTATGATCACTAATACTTGGCATAGTTTCTTCAATATTATAGTGTAATATTTTCATATTTTTTGTATAGATATAATCTATACGCGTATTGTATCTAGATGTTACGACAGGATTGTGTTTACCACAATCATACCATTCATTATTTAATTTATCTGTTAATTCATGAACGGGTAATTCCCAATGTCCATATTTTCTCACTTTGAATATATCAGACCATTCTTTTACATTATAATCGCTTTTTGTTAGAGCATTAAAATCTCCTAAAAGAATACTCGGATATTCATGAGTGTAAGTATTTATCTTTTCTAAAATATCATCTATCTCTTCATTTCTTATCTTCTCATCAATATAATTCAAATGAACATTTGTTACAAATATTTTTATACCATTCAAAAGAACAAATAATGAAATAAACTTATCACTAGATTTATTCTTAAGGAGCTCTATACGATGTTTTGTCATTAATAAGAGTCCTCTATTATAAATGTAATTATATCCTTTAACAATTTCTCTCAACTTCTCCTTATTATAAACTCCTTGAAGAGCAATAATATCATATTTTAAAATTAAACTCTTTACATCTTGTAGTGAGTCTTTCATATCACTATTACAAAAATTATGTACATTAAGACTCATAATACTGAAATTATCCATAATTATACTTAAAATTTGATGAATAATATTATATAATCCATTATATCAACTATATTCTTAAATGTCTAAACAAGAATATCTTTCATCTCAAATTATCACCTATATTGGTAATAAACGAAAACTTGTTAAAGAGATTGAAAAAGAAATCATAAAGATAAAAGAACTATTTGGTAGAAATCTTAGCTCACTTGATGGGTTCAGTGGTTCAGGAGTTGTTGCAAGAATGCTGAAATATCATTCAGATGTTCTTATTGTAAATGATATGGAGCGTTACTCTTACATTGTAAATCAATGTTATCTTTCTAATCCTAGTCAAGAGAAAAGAGAAATGATAAATAAATATATTGATGAATTAAACTCTTTAGATTTCAATACGGAAGGAGTTATCTGTAAGAGTTATTCGCCCAAAGATACAAAAGATATTAAAGAAGGTGAAAGAGCATTTTACACTAGAGAGAATGCTCTAATCATTGATACGATAAGAAAGAAGATAGATGAATATCCAGAGGAATATTTCCCATTCTTGATTGCTCCGCTTCTAGTGAAAGCCTCTATTAATACAAATACCTCAGGAGTTTTTAAAGGGTTTCATAAAAAGAAAGGTATTGGTCATTTTGGTGGTAAAGATGAAGTGAATACTGAATCTAGAATTGTAAAAAAGATAGTCCCAGACAAACCTATCTATTCTAATCAAGAACACAGATGCTCTATGATTCATTGTAACGAAGATATTAATGATCTTATCTTTGAAACTCCAGAATTAGATGTAGCTTATCTTGACCCTCCTTACAATCAGCATCCATACGGTTCAAATTATTTCATGCTTAATACTATTTTAAATAATGAAGATAAAGATAATCTCAGTAAAGTATCGGGTATTCCAGATGATTGGCAAAAATCTAACTACAATTATAAAAAGAAAGCTAATGATTCAATGAAACACTTACTAGAGAATATTAAAGCTTCTTATATTATCATTTCATACAATGATGAAGGAATAATCTCTAAAGAAGAACTCATAGAAATATTTGAAGGACTAGAATATGATTGGACACTAAAAGAAATAGAATATCAAACATATAGAGGATCCAGAAATCTTAAAGATAGAAATAACAAGGTAACAGAATATCTATGGGTTCTTCATAAAAAATACGATGTAGAAGAATATTATCTTCTTCAACCTTTTGATATGTGGTAACAAGTGGTATTAATACGATAGATTTTGATGAGATGTTTATGACTATAACAAATTTGATATACAATTATGTATTTTTTATCTTATACTAAATGATTAAGAGTTTATATTCACTGGATAAAACTTAGAAAGACTATCCGACTCATTTTCTACATATTTCTCTTGTATATCTTTCACAGAATCCTTTGTAAACTAGGGATATGAGTTCTCAAAGCGATCTCCTGAGTAAGAGACATATTAGAGATGGTGGTGGTAAGAGTATCAACACTGAAGAAGCGAAAGTTCATGATGTCAAGGTTCGCGATGTTATGAAAAAACTTCATCAAGATCTTGAGAAAATGTATCCAGAAAAAACATTTAGATTAGATGGCACTCTGAAACAGAGTATTATTGCTCAAAGATTCAATTCTCAATATATTCCCTCAAATCCTAACTCTACTATTAGACCCGATGGAGGTATTCTTTATATGGATGGTGAACCAATCTTATCCACAGAAGCAAAGAAACAGGGGACAAATACGAAAAGATGTGAACAAGGTAAGAAAACTCAAGCAATGGGTAATGCAATTGAAAGAGCTCACAAGAATTATAATGAGCTTAAAAATCTCTTTGATCCATATCCTTATTATCCGTATCTAGTTTTCTGTTATGGTTGCGATTTTCAAAAAGGTAGTTCCATCGTAGACAGATTAAGCTCAATGACATATTATGACTCATTCAATACTCTTCATATCAAAGATACAATTATTGAGAAAAGTGTTGGTCCTTTAAAACTTATAGAACGACATAAAAAAGCATCTGTATTCCTCCAAGTTATGCCTTATACGTTTGATTTCATCTATGAAAAATGTCTTGAAAGTGTTCAAATTGTGATCTCAATGAAAGATTAAGAAAACCTACGATTAGATCTTTTACGAGTATTCCTTTTGCGATTATTCTTAGATTTTTTAGATCTTTTGGATCTTTTAGAATTACCTTTTGGTAAATAAGATTCATTATAAAATGTTTGTATAGAACTGTCTGAGAAACCTTCATCTTTTAAAGATTGTTTTACACTTGGCCAATCTTTTTCCTTTTGTGTTATGGTTATAATACCATCACTTATTAATTTACTACGTAATTTTTTGCCTTTCCATCGTGCTTGTATTTTACTTGCATTTTCCATTATATAAGAAACTTCAATCATTTGTTTAGTCCATTCAAAATTAACATGATCCATTCCATAAAGATCTTCCGATTGCACCTCAGCTATATCTAAATTATCAAATCCACTTTTCTCTTTTAATGATTTATATTCATTATTCTTTTTTTTTAAAGTTTTTAACAGCAATGCCTTAGAACATTTATTTCTATACAATTTTCTAAAGATATTTGTATTAAAAACTCTGTTTCAGGTCTCATTAATAAGAATATTTTATCACTATCACCCAAATCATTTTTAAGAAATTCATCAACACCTTCTAGTTCATAGTTCAGTGCTCTATCGAATAATATCATATTTTGCGTGCTTAATGACATATTGTTATATATATATATATATATATTGTTATATTTTTAAATTTGATAGTATTTGTTAATTATTTAAATAGATAATATAAAGGATGGATTCATCTTTTGATTACACTCTAATTATTGATTATGAAAAATGCTCAATAAAAGAATTACATGAAATATTAAGTTTACTATATACATCATCTCTAGAATGTAGAAAAGATATAGTTGAAATGGCAGATTATATGATATATTTAATTAATGAAATATCATATGATTTAAAAGATAAAAAGCACCGAGTTTTAATTTCATTTATCCATAATCTCTTTAATGTCCTTAAAAAAATAGGAGCTACATATCACATAAAAGTAATTCGTGATAATTTCAATGAATATATTAAGGGAGAATCATTCTCACCAATTGAATCACCTAAATCTCCATATGAAGAAAAACCTCCTAAAATTATGAGAAAAATAAAGAAAGCTATAATTGGAAGAGATTAAAGAGAGCCATCATCATCATATGAACAATTCAAATGTCCATTTTGACAAAGTTTTAAACCACTATAAAGTCCAAAAGATATAGCAATTAAATATGTAATCGTTATAGCACAACAAGTTATAGTAGTATTAATTTTACATTTTTTTTCTTCAGGATTGTTAATTAACAATCCACCATCTTTTTCTATATCTGCCATAGTTTTTCTCATCATATATAATATTCTTAAGAACACATTTTTAAGTGCTCTTAAGAAGTAAAATTTGATTCTCATTACACCTTACACCTTTAAACATCTAAAGAGTTTTGAGCACTTTCATCACTTTCATATCTCCCAGTCCAAATAAGCCCGTCTCTCCACCGCGAGATGTCTTGCCTTGGTTACGAATCCTCCATCAGTGGTTTCATCGACGCAGAAAACTTCGCGATAGATGAGTTCGGACAAGCGATACACCGGCGCGACGGGGAGACATATTCGGACAGACTCATGAATGGGGTTGCTCTGGACACCTCCCTTCACTGGGATTCAGAGCAACTATATTGCATCATTGATCCCGAAGAAAAAGAGGAGATTGTGGGAGAGAGGAAAGTCTCTTCAGAGATCCAAGAAGTGACAAGATGTCCGGGAAAAGAAAGGGGAGAAGGTAAGTTTTACAGAGAGAGGAAGGTGCCGAAGAAAAAGAACAAGAACTACCCGACGAAGCCGAAGCCGAAACACTCCTGGCACAAACGGATTTCAAGAGTCGCCGAGATGCTGGGCGATGTCAACGATCATACTTTTATGGGAGCAACCGAAGAAGCAGAAACTTTCTACGAAATGAAAGATACTCTTAAAGAAATGTGGATTATGGAACGAGATAACGAGTATCTCAGACAGTGGTATGAAGCGGTTTCGAACAACCCAGGGCAGTTTGCTGTCCTTAAGGTGAATGTGCCGATTGATGAATCTGGGGAAAGATTTTACGGAGTGGATCTTGCTGGGATTGTAAGATGTTCGTCTGGAAACTACCAAGAGTTCTGGTGCAACTGGTGGAAAGCGCACCCGCAATATGATGTGTATCCCAAACACACTTCATTTTACGTGTATACGTATTGGAATGTAGAAACTGAGAGATATGAGTGGCATACCGTGGGACAAGGTATTCATCCAGAAAATCCAATCTATCTCCCGAGTATGAAAAATGTTCCCATAACGTCCACAATGTTCGAATCGTGGGTAGATATGCTAAGTGAATGGGAGTATCTAATGTTTCCCGAAGAGTTGCATCGCTGGAATATAAGATGGGATGTTATTTGGAGAAAACTGAATCACTTAAGGACAGGGTTTATTCACGATTATGAATACTATCAGGGATCCTGGGCATCTTGGATTTCACAGATTCCCTTAATCACTTTCAGTGGCACTAAGAACTTCTACAAGGATCTGAAGATGATTGAAAGAAAAAAGAACGCATACAGTTTTGTAGACTCATCAGAGGAGGACGACTACAACGATTACTAGAGGAACATTTACATTTAGTTAGTTAAACACTTAAAGTTTAGTAAATAAATATATTATATAGTATATAAAGATGTTAAAGTTTTTTTTGTTTAGTTCGTATATTTTGAATGCCTTGAGTCAAACCACTCTACCACTAGTAGGGGGGTCAAGAGATGTTAATAATTGTTTGGTGTCAGCTGGATATACTTGGTGTGAATCCTCTCAAAATTGTATAAGACAATGGGAAACACCTTGTAAAGATAATTACATAAATTGTAACGATTGTTTAACACAACAACGAAATGGTATTAACATAGCATGTCCTGAGAAATGTGATATGATTGCCATAGACCCCATAGCAGTTGATTCGATGCCACCTGTATATTATCCTCCAGCGCCTATGCCTACGCCACAACCTGTGGTAAGCCCCGAACCGCCGGTAAGCCCCGAACCGCCGGTAAGCCCTCGTCCAGCCTCAGGGAGCAACGAACCCACCGTGGTAAATCCTTTCATTCGTACACCCTGCCCCGATGTAATGTGTATGATGTATTGTCCTTATGGTCATATGACAGATTCAAACGATTGTCAGATGTGTCAATGTAATGATCCACCTCATATAAATGAATGTCCATTAACGCAACCTTCTTGTGATCGTTACCAATTTGTCTGCCCCAAAATTACAGAAATAACTCATTGTAATATGGATGGTATTGATGGTTATACTACATATCAGCTTTCTCTTGTTGTTCAACCTAATATGAATATAAAAAATATTTATGCAATTTATGGTAATAATGAAGATAGTTTAACGATGCATTTCCCACCAGCATACCAGAGTTCTCTTTACAAAGGACAAAATATTGGTGGTGTAAGTGATTATATGATTAGTATGTTTCCGGATACACAATTTGATTCGTGGCTCACAATTGGTTTAACAAATGGAGACCCTCAAGGGACACTATCTTCTATAGGGATAGATTTTACGCAATGGGACGAATCTACTTCACTTGAGGTTAATAATGGAGCTGTATTTTGGATGGACCCATCTAATACTGATCTTACAGATCAAGGTAATGAAATAGTTATCGCACAATTAACTATTCCAACCTATTCAATGGAAACCATAGTTGTGAATGTTCAGGGGAAAACAATAGATTACTTGCCCCATGATGTAAAAGGTAAATCCTGGACAGAAAAAAATATTCTCTTTCCTATTGTGCCACCAGTATACAACGTTCCTGATACAGTCCCTGAAAATTGTGTTTCATGGTTCGACGGTTGTAATACGTGCTCAACAAACAACGGTGTTTTAGGTGGGTGTACAAGAATGATGTGCTTCAGAGAAGATACACCAAGATGTCTTCAGTATACTGCTAATGTTATATCTGGTCATTAATATTGGATCATTAATTTATCACTAAGATGTCATTACCCTTACATAAAAGATATGGTCTAAGATAATAATCTTCTTCAAAAATCTCAAAATCTAAGAGTGCTTCAAAAATTGAGGCTTCTTTTACATGTTTGTGATCTAAAATATTCTTAACAGTTAATATCTTTTCTTTAATAGTTTGTTCAAAAATTATTTTTCTTTCTTCTTTTTTTATGAATCCTTCTTGAAAATAGAATATCCTAATAAAAGATTTATTCAGTTTGATTTTATGATTATGAAATATTTCTTTTATTTTCATAATATCCTTATCATATAGTTCATTCCATTTCAGATATTTAAGAATATATTTTATAAGATAAGGATCTTTTAACTCTTTAAATAGTAAAAGAGAAATTAGTTCATCCCTAGTTAACATTATCTTTTAATTATACAAAAGAATATTTCTATCAAATTTTAGATTCATAAATCATAAAAAATATTATTAATGTGATAAATAGTTACACTATAACCTATCCCAAAACATCATCCCAAGTATCAAGTTTAACTCCCGGTTTCCAGTATTTCTCCCCCCAGCATCTCTTACACTCCCAGTGATCTTCTTTCATTTTAGTCCTATCAAACCAACCGTGATTACTCGTATTACCACAGCACTCGCATTTATAGTTTATCATCTCACTATTCATATGACCCGTAGAATTATGATAATGACAACTTGAACAGGAACAAGTTCTAAACTTTGTTACGGGTTCATTCTTGTAATCCCAACTAACTATGACCCACGTTCTACCAAATCCTCTATGCTCTCTATCTGATTTTATCCTGAGAGCACGTTGAAGACTAAAATCTTTTTCTTCAATCTGTTCTTTTTTAAAGCACTCATCGCAATACCAAAGACCACTCTTCATATCAACATTCTTACCCATTCCAATTCTATATCTCTTACATGGACCGTGACAGAGACGAGGATGTTGTCCCCGAGGACGAACTATCCCGGGTGTATCTAAGATGAGGTGCACGGAGTCTCTTTGTGAAAGGTTTGGAAGTAGTCTTTTCTTTGTAATAGTCTTTTCAAACTTTGTAGCCATTTCTTTCTCTTTTTCTGTATGAGCATCTCTTTCAACAACATAGGTTTCGTCATCATTTACCTTTTTGATAATACCCTTTAGAATCTTCCGTTGATTCCCCGAATACCATGCTACCTTCTCTCCTACATATCTAGATTCTCTAAGCCACACTAAGTAGAACTTGAATGATTCCCATCTGAGACCAACTATATCATCTTTCTTAAGATTCTCAGCTTCCCACTGATGTGGCCATACATCAGGGAAGATGGTGATCCACTCGCAGACAAGAGTTTTTTGTCTTTCAGAGATCTTCTCATCTTTTTCCAGATACTTGTGAAGAATATACTGCTTCGGATTAGCCTTGATGCAGTTCTTACAGAGACACTCTCCGATGGTGAAACGAGACTCAAACCAAGATTCCATCCCCGCCTGTGAAAGTGGATGTTCCTTTCCCACAACCTTCTGACAGAGGAGGCATTTCTTTTCACTTAAAACAACCTCGGAGTTCACAAAAGATTTCACCTTTTCGGCGACTTCTTTAGGAACAGGTTTAGATTTCTTTATTACCTTTTCACCGAGAGCAGGGAAGTCATCATTTGAGAAGTACATCTCTAAGTTATATTTGATAAAAAAAGAGTCTAAGAATATCAAATTTGGGTAAGAAAGAACGGCTAAGAAAGAAGTTAGGGTTCTGGAAGTTTCTTTAAAGAGTCATTCATAACTTTCATAATATTCATCATTTTTAGATATTTACCTTCGGGGATTTCTTTTTTTATTTCATCAAGAGTTTTAATCATATCTATAAGACCACCCTGTAGAATTATCTTTGGTTCCGTATCTTCATTATTGGGCCCAGTAGAATCTTCAAGAGACTCATCTGAACTATAATCTAATCCACAAGGACATTGAGCGAGACCATCCCATTCTCTACCACAGCTTTCACACACATAAAATTCTTCTTCTGATTCGGTGCTATAATATAGATGAGAATGCATATTATATCTTCTATATAATTCATAACAATGGGGACATCTTGAGACTATAGGCCATTCACTTTTACACTCTTTAAAAACTACAGAATCAGTATCATCGGTTAAAAGACTTTCATACATAAGAGTTTCTGAAAGTCCACAATCAATACAATGTTTTGTCTGATGAGTACAGGATTTACATATCTTTGAACCATATCCCATATTTAGAGGGGCATCTATAAGAGTATCAATTATGGTATCATAAACTCTAGATTTTGTGAGCCAAGATCCTCTACAATGGATAGCTCTTTCATTATTTCCACACGATATACAATTATGTTCTAATCTGTTATCGCGAATGGTTGCATTAACAAGATCTTCAACAACTGAGTTAATTTCATTGGAGTTCATATTATAAAAAATAATAATATTTGTAACTATATAGTATCAAATTTATTGACACATTCAATATTCATCTTCTTCCAGACCCAGAATGGCATAGTAAACAACCCATAATAACGAATGTGATGATTATAAAATACAAATCTTCATACGGACTTGGGAAATACAGATCATATTTTTTGATAATATCTTGGGTAGAGGGACAATCCTTAAAAGGAAATAATACATTTTCTTTTACACAATTATGATCAGTTGGTTTTCCATATATACGTTGAAAGTAATCGGAATACTCAGAATAATATGCCTGTGCTTTCAGTAATATTGAATGATATGAAGGACAATTACTACCTACTTCATCTCTCTTCAAAGTTCTATGAACTGAGGTTTTAAATCTTTGATTATTTTCGTCAACAATCTCACAACATCCATAAAACTCAGGATGTATTTCGTGAACAGTTTCACAGGTTAATCTCTTGTGATGTGGGTGTCCTAAAAATCTCGCTTCTAAGTATTCAGTGTCGGGTATAATGTAAATACTATAAATAAAGAATATTGATAAATAATAGAGGCATATAAGAGCTAAAACTAGAAAGAGTATAAATCCACCCCTATAAATATGAGAACACCTATCTACAACTTTCTTCTCTTCTGTCGTCGCTTCTAACGGATCTTCCGGATCATTCAATGTAGTCTTTTCGTAGGAACTCATTCTCTAAAAGAGAACAAGTTTTAGATTTAAGGATATGAATAACATATATATATGTAAATCAAATTCAATGATGAACTTGGAAGAGATAACTGTATATCTTTTCTTTGTGAGCAATCTATTGGGTCTCTTTGTAGTTTTCTTTGGTCAGAGAAATGATGCGGTGATCTTTTAAAAAAAATTTGATGTTGATGTAATACAAGTTGTAGTATGTTCCAAGGTGAGGGAGCATAGTCACATTAGCTCACATTTCATAGTGGTAGAGCGTACGGCTTTTAACCGTATGGTCATGGGTTCGAGTCCCATATGTGACACCAAGGTAGTATTCCCGAGCGGTCAAAGGGGAGCGACTTAAGATCGCTTGCATTATGCTTCGTGGGTTCGAATCCCACTACTACCAATATAGTTCCATTAGCTCAGTTGGTTAGAGCGTGAGTCTTATGAGCTCAAGGTCGTGGGTTCGAGTCCCACATGGAACACAAGCTGGTCTAGCTCAAGTCGCCTTCGGGCAAACACAGGCTTTTCACCTGTGGACGTGGTTAGAGCGCCGGACTTTTCATCCGGAGGTTCCTGGTTCGAGTCCAGGGGTCGGCATAAAGTCCTCATTTGAGGCATCTGCTAGTGAAGAGTGTGTTGGTGTCACCCGATCAAATTATTCACCTGTAGCAACCTAACTGAATGATTACATGAAACTGAGTAACTTCGGTTATTCGGTATGCCTCCCTTGTGAAGGATGGTCTCTCTAAGCATTTGACTCTTTCTTGGGACGCCTTGAAAGATAAATCTGTGAGGAGTTACTTGATCTTGCAATGGTGGGGAGATGCTCTGAGACGGGTGTTAATGTATTCAGGATGTATGGAAATGTATGGTGTCCCTGGGAGGTCGGTTCTTCGAAAGAAGGACACGCGGGTTCGAATCCCGTCACTAGCGTCTTTAAAGTCCTTCATTGTGAAGGCATTTTTTTTACGAGTTTGATAGTTCTTTAAGAGTTTGATAGTCCTTAGAATTTGATGTTGGAGTAATCTTAACTCCCCTAAACAAACTAAGAGAGACATGCCTTACTTTACATCCTGGGATGTGAATACGTTCTTGTGCTTGATTTACTGGGGTCTCCCCCACGATGTAGTGCAAAGGATGATGAAGATGACAAAGAAGACACACGAAGAGTTTTCTCTGGAAGAAGCGAAGAGTTATTGGATCGCCAACTCTCCAACATTAGTTCGGGTGAATAAGCGTGGTCAGGAAGATATTCCGGGAAATCTGCGGTTTAAGTACTTTGTTCCCAAAGAATGGAGACTGCGAGGGTCCGTCAGAGTCTGTCGCGCGCGCGATCAAAATATGATAGAGTTCAAGACAGAGTGGAGATTGAGGTCGATTGAAGAGAGAAAAGCTAAAGTCATTGAATGGTGTAAGTTTGGTAACGAAGCGGACCAGCTAAGACACCAACATAGACTAAAAGTTTACAATCCACCTGTTTGTCGCCGATATAAATATGTAAAGAATCTATGGCAATCCTGGGGAGCGGGTGCCTCTTCG
>Ga0129324_10000778_pt1 | contig 22008 bp, 20 predicted proteins | sample CPBDNA_7_FD_96879 | JGI IMG/M metagenome (GOLD analysis project Ga0129324, IMG submission 96879) | Freshwater to marine salinity gradient microbial communities from Chesapeake Bay, USA - CPBay_Spr_15_0.2_DNA | ecosystem: Environmental > Aquatic > Marine > Coastal | place: USA: Chesapeake Bay... | reverse complement strand
GGTTCCCGGTGTTCTCGAGAAGCCGTAGGCCCGTTGATTTCAGAGGACGGATGAAGATTGTGGAGTCCCATGTCCCAGTCAAGATCGGCGGCGTGACGTTCTCACCAGGTGACCTCGTCATGGCGGATGACGATGGCGTTGTTGTTGTTCCGCAGGAGCACGAGATCGCGGTGGTCACCTTTGCTCGGGAGCGAGCGCGAGGAGAATCGACAGTGTTGCAGGAGCTCCTAGGTGGGGCAACCTTGCGCGAAGTTTGGACCAAACACGGAATTCTGTAGAAAGGACATCACCATGGCAGACGTTCAGAGAGTAGCTTCCGTCATCAAGCTTGACCCGGCCGGGATAGAAGAATACGAGCAGCTTCACGCTGACGCGTGGCCCGGGGTTCTAGCGAAAATCACCGAATGCAATATTCGCAACTACTCCATCTATCGATACGGCGTGCTGCTCTTCTCCTATTTTGAGTACGTGGGAACAGACATGGATGCCGATATGGCGAAGATGGGCGAAGACCAGACGACCCAGGACTGGTGGGCGGTGTGTAAACCGCTGCAGAGGCAGGTTGACGACGTTGTCGGTGACGAGTGGTGGCACACCATTCCTGAAGTCTTCCACCACGACTAAACCATGGCGATAATTGATTTCTTCCTGACCCAGGACGTTCGCTTCCCCACCTCGAAGCAACTTGATGGCTCGGATGCCATGAATCCTGATCCCGACTACTCCGCCGCCTATGTGAGCTTCGGCGTCACCGGAGGTGAGAGCGGGCATTCGTCTGTGTTCACCATTGGTCGAGGCAACGATGTTCAGGTGGCGGCTCTGGAAAGTTTGAAACCCTACGTCATGGATCGTGACCTGGACGAACTTCTGAGCGATATGGGGTCGCTCTATAAGGAGCTCACCGGAGATTCTCAACTGCGCTGGCTCGGCCCCGAAAAAGGTGTGATGCACATGGCCATCGGCGCTGTGGTCAACGCTCTGTGGGATATCAAAGCCAAAAGGGAGGGGAAACCTGTCTGGGAGCTGCTAGCCGATATGTCTCCAGAGGAGATGACCGGCTTGATTGATTTTCGCTACCTCGAGGGGGTGCTCACGCCTGCCCAAGCTCTGGAGCTCTTTGAGGCAGCGGTGCCGCATCGTGAAGCGAGGAAGGCAGCCCTCAGGGCTGAAGGCTACCCCGCCTACACGACAAGCCCCGGCTGGCTCGGATACAGCGACGAGAAACTGGAGCGCCTTGCCCGGGAAGCAATCGCGGACGGGTTTGGCCGCATCAAACTGAAAGTTGGTGCGGATAAAGCGGATGACATTCGTAGGCTTGGTGTTGCCCGTCGCGTGTGTGGGGACGGGTTCCCAATCGCGGTGGACGCCAACCAACGCTGGGGTGTTGCGGAAGCCATTGACTGGATTACTGCTCTCGCCCCGTTTGAGCCCGACTGGGTGGAGGAGCCCACCAGCCCGGACGACATTCTTGGTCACGCGGAGATTGCCCGAGCAGTGGCACCCATCCGTGTCTCCACCGGCGAGCACATGGCGAGTCGGGTCATTGCACGCCAGCTCCTGGAAAGCAACGCGGTGGGCTTGTTGCAGATTGATAGTGCCCGGGTTGCGGGGGTCAACGAAAATGTCGCCATTCTGGCGATGGCGGCAGTGAAAGGAGTCCGGGTGTTTCCTCACGCGGGAGGGGTCGGACTCTGTGAAGCGGTCCAGCATTTGGCTTTCTTCGATTACGTCTCGATTACGGGGCTTAAGGAAGATCGAGCCATTGAATATGTGGACCACCTGCACGAGCATTTTGTGGACCCGGTGACAGTTCACAGTGGCCGTTATTGGTCGACCGATGTTCCGGGGACGAGCCAAGAAATGAAGCCGGAGTCACGTGACTATTTTGAGTTCCCCCACGGGCAGGAATGGAGGTCGTGAGATGGCGATATCCTCCCAGAGCGTAGGTCGCGGCGGTATTGTCACCAGCTCGCTGTCGATGGGCACAGCCGGAATTGGGAACCTTTTCCGGGTGGTCAGCAATGAGGATGCGGGAGCCGCCTTGCGGACCTCTTATGACGCCGGTGTTCGATATTTTGATACCGCCCCGCACTATGGTTTGGGGCTCGCGGAGGAACGGCTGGGAGCTTTCCTCCGGGACATCCCGAAGGATGACATTGTCCTCTCCACCAAAGTGGGGCGGCTCATTAGGGAGAATCCGCATCACGATGGCGGAATGGACGACCAGGGCTTCATGGTGTCCAACCGTATCCACCGAGTATTGGATTACTCCTACGACGGGGTGATGACCTCGCTGGAGGAGTCACTTCTCCGTTTAGGTGTTGATCGAGTGGACATTGTGTTTGTTCACGACCCTGACGACCATGAGCGTGAAGCCATGGAGGGTGCATTCCCCGCGTTGGACAAGTTGCGCAGTGAAGGAGTCATTGGCTCATACGGGGCGGGCATGAACCAATCGGCCATGTTGCAGAGGTTTGTCGACAACACCGATCTGGATGTGGTGATGTGTGCCGGTCGATTTTCCCTTCTGGAGCAGCCCGCATTAGAGGACCTGCTGCCGAGTGCCGTGGCCCGAGGAGTCTCCGTGGTGGCCGCCGGGGTCTTTAACTCCGGAATTCTCGCGACCGACAATCCTCAGCCAGGCGCTCACTACAACTACGCGCCGGCCCCGGACGATGTTCTCTCGAAAGCTCAAGCAATCCAGGCGGTCTGCGCCGAGCACGGCTATTCATTACCCCAGGTTGCGGCACAGTTTCCGCTGCTCCATCCGGCCATTGCCGTGGTCTGTTTGGGTGCACGAAATGGCAGCCAAGCGCAGCGCAATGGTGAACTGTTTGACCAGCAAATTCCGCGAGATTTTTACTCACATCTTGCTGATGAGGGACTCATTAACCCTGAGCTGATGGCTTACTGATTCTTTTCAATTGCCGACATGGTCGGTGTGAAACGGCTCAGCGAGTTCTCGATGTGCTGGAGCATCAACTGTGACGCGTTCGCTTCGTCACCGTTCATGACGGCCTGGGCAATAGCTTCGTGTTCGGTGAAGGCAAGGAAACCAGACGTCGGCTTGTAGTAGAGGTCAAAAAGTTCCCCCACCACGGCGGCATCCTCGCGGGGTTCCTCGAGCCAAGTTTTGAGCACCGTGTAGAGGCGGAAAAGATGCAGGTGGCAGTGCGTGCGCACGTAGGCATCGCGCACAAACTCGCTACCCGAAAGCTCCGCAATTAGGGTGTGGAATCGCGCATCGTGCTCACTCATCGCGGAATAGGCCTCGTCGATGTCCAAGTCTTCGGCAGACTTTCCTCGGAGAAGCTCCTGCTGGATTCTTTGCCGCCCCTCATCGTCAATGCGACGAGCAGCCTGGGTGGCTGCCCACGGTTCAATCAGCCCACGAAACTGGAAAAGATCTTGAATCTGGGACACCGTCAGGAGGTGTGTGGCTTGATAGCCACGCAGTGGCTCCTTGATTACCAGGTCGTCTGATTCGAGTCGAGCCAGGGCTTCCCGCACGGGGGTTTGAGAGACATCGAGGTCTCGGGCCAGTGCATCAATGTTGATGCGCTCGCCCGGGGCTATTTCGTGAGTGAGCAGCATCTCTCGAATCTGAGAGTACGTTTCGTCGGACAACACTGTCCGGAGTGACCTCAGCGGCTTTGCTGCTCGGGGTTGAGCCATACCTACGACCGTTTCATCTGCGGATGTGTGTCTCGAAGTCTAGTAAGCCCGAACCGAATTGGGGTGATTGACGTGGGTGCCCAAAGTTTTAGGTGCGGGCCCTCGTGCGAAGGCCATCCATGCCACCATCTACTGCGAGTGACGCGCCCGTGGTGGAGGATTGCAGCGGGCTAGCGAGGAAACATACGGCGGAGGCGACTTCCTCTGCACTCACCAAACGCCCCATCGGCTGGCGAGCGTTCAGAGCCATTCTTTCTGCTTCAGGATCTGCCGCTTGCTGAAGCAAGCGTTCCACCCAGGGGGTGTCGGCTGTTCCAGGGTTGACACAGTTGACCCGGATGTTGTCCTTAATGAAGTCGGCCGCCATCGCTTTCGTCAGCGCGAGCACCGCGCCTTTGCTGGCACTATAAACGGCTCGCTCGGGCAGTCCCACGGTGGCGGCAATGGAACAGATGTTGACGATTGCTGCTGAGGAGCTCGCCCGGAGCAGCGGGAGGGACCTGGCAGAAACGCGTGCGGTGCCGACAACGTTGGTGTCATACACCCGGTGCCATTCATCGTCACTCGCGTCCTCGATGGATCCAATTGCGCCAATTCCGGCGCAATTGACGACGATGTCGAGTTTCCCCGCAGTTTTTTCGATCTCCTGATACGCAGCGTCGATGACGTCACCTCGGGTCACATCACATTCGATCCACACCATGTCTTCGTCGAGGAGCCCTCGCTGGAGATCGAAACCAAAAACAGTGACCCCGTGGTCTCGGAGCATTTGGGCCGTTGCTAAACCAATTCCTGAGGCGCTTCCGGTGACAACAGCGTGCAAGCCTTCGAGCTTAAGGGTCACAGTGACACCTCGATTCTTAATAGAGCTGGGGAGAGGGCTACTCTCGCGGCCATTCCGGATTTACAATAGGATACATGATTTAAGGGAACCTCTGGAAGTTCCCTGCTACTCACTATGGGGGTGATGATGTGACGGTTCTCCACGGTATGGCGTGGGATCACCCGCGAGGTTTCGAGTCCGTTGTCGCGTGTAACAACCTGGTTCACGAACGCTTTGGTGTGACCATTGAATGGACGGCACGGAGCCTTCTGCAGTTTGGTGATCAACACGTCCGTGAGTTTGCAGAAGACAACGATCTGATGGTCATTGACCATCCCCATGTTCCCGACGGAGTGGCCGATAAAGCCCTCCTCCCGATGGATGATTGGCTCAGCAAGGACCAGCTTGCGGTGTTGGAGCGTGAAAGCGCCGGACCTTCGCACGAGTCCTATCGCTTCGAAGGAAAGATTTGGGCTCTCGCCCTCGACGCGGCAGCCCAAGTGTCGGTGTACCGCCCCGACCTCGTCGACGGGGTGCCCCCGTTTTGGGACGACATTCTCGCTGACGCTAAGAAGGGCAAAGTCCTCTGGCCCTATAAACCCGTTGATGCTTTCAGCACTTTCGCCACGGTGAGCGCCCAACTAGGGTCCCCCATCGGATCAACGGCCGAGTTTCTGTCCCGGGACACCACCGAAAAAACTATGGACCTCCTGATCGAGTTTGCTGCAGCAGTTCCACCATGGTGCCATTCCAGTAACCCGTTCGAGATTTCCGAGCGCCTCGTGGAATCCAACGATTACTGGTACGCGGCACCCCTGTATGGCTATACCAATTATTCAAGGGAAGGCTTTAGGTCGACAACACTCGCCTATGACGATGTGCCCTCCTTCGATGGTCGAGCTCGGGGGAGTCAGCTGGGTGGTGCTGGTATTGCAGTCTCGGCGCATTCGAAGAACCCCCAGGTGGCGATGGAGATTGCCGCGTACCTGGCCTCCGCGGAGGCTCAAAATGGCCCCTACACCGAGTTGCACGGACAACCCGGAAACCTTCGTGCATGGCTGTCACCTCGGATGAATGAACTCACCCACAACTTCTTCCGCAACACGTTGAGAACTATCGAAGGATCATGGGTAAGGCCACGCCTGGTGGGCTGGCCTGACTTCCAATTCGATGTCTCCCAGGTGATTCACCAGGCACTGGTGGCACAGCGCTTTGATGCGAAAGACTGGGAGTTGATGGAGCAGCACACGGCTACTCTCCGGGAAAGGTCTGCACGATGAAAAGGTACTTCGAGGACTACGAGCTGGGCTTCTCTGTCTCAAGCCACGGACGCACTATCACCGAAGCCGACATTGTGTTGCACGCCGGTCAGACCGGTGACTTCTATCCGCACCACATGGATGCAGAGTTTTGCAAAACCCAACCATTCAAAGAGCGCATCGCCCACGGCACGCTGATTTTGTCGGTTGCAGTGGGAATGTTGGCAGGGGAAATCAACGACGTGGCGATGAGTTACGGGTATGACGGTATTCGCTTCATCCGACCCGTGTTCATCGGTGACACCATCACCGCTCACGGCACCATTGCGGAGAAGCGTGAATACAAGAAAGCCCCCGATGAATTTGGTCTGGTCGACGAGAAAGTTGAAGTTCTCAACCAGAAAGGTGAGCTCGTAATGGCGCTCACCCACATTTACTTGGTACACAAGACACCTGCTGGCACCTAGAAAGGCACAACCATGGCACACACTCCAGCGCACTGCGTCGACACCCACCAGCACCTGTGGGTGCTCTCCGAACGTTCCTATGACTGGATTGTTCCCGAATACGGCATTCTCAACGCCGACTACCGCCCCGAGGACGTCGCGGCAGATGTTGCCGCAGCTGGGGTGACCTCGACCGTACTGGTGCAAGCGGCTGACACCTACGACGACACCTTCTACATGCTCAGTGTTGAGCGAGCGTATGACACCGTGCGCGGTGTGGTGGGCTGGGTCCCCTTCGACCGTCCGGTCGAAGCACGAGAAGCCCTCGATCTTTTGGGCGGAAACCAGGCCATTAAGGGATACCGAAACCTCACCCACAACTACCCTGACCCGCGCTGGATCCTGCAAAAACCGGTCCTGGAAACCCTGCGCGATGTTGCCTCGAGGGGCTTAGCGCTCGACATGGTCAGTGTGAACTCTGAGCATTCCCGGGCGGTTGTGGAGCTCGCCGATGCACTGCCAACGTTGCGAATCGTGGTTGATCACATGGCAAAACCCAATATTGCTGAGAAGCAGTGGGACGACTGGGCCGCCGATATGGCAGCGCTTGCCGAGCGCCCGAACGTCTTTGTCAAGCACTCCGGTCTCAACACCGCCTCCGGTGCGGGGTGGAGTGCTTCCGATTGGCAACCCTATGTCGATCACTGTCTGGAGAAGTTTGGCTCTGCTCGCATGATGATGGGCAGTGACTGGCCGGTGTCTTTGCTCGCGGGGGATTTTGTTGGAGTGTGGAAGGCCCAAATGGAGACCATCTCGCAGCTCTCTCCTGACGAGCAAGATGACATCTGCTATCGCACGGCAAACACCTTCTATAGCTTGGAGCTCTCCACCTAATGACCGACAGCAGACCCCTCGAGGGATTCCTCGTTCTCGATTTTTCTCAGTTCCTTGCCGGACCGATGGCGGCGATGCGCCTGGGGGATATGGGTGCTCGGGTAATCAAGGTGGAACGACCCCCCGCCGGCGACATTGGTCGGGGACTTGCCTTTGGCGGGATTGTCGAAGACGGCGACACCCTGTCCTTTCACATCACCAATCGCAACAAGGAAAGCTACGCAGCCGACCTCAAGAACTCTGACGATCTTGACAAAGTAAAAGAGTTGGTTGTGAAGGCTGACGTGATTGTCCAAAACTTCCGCCCTGGGGTGATGGAACGTTTGGGCCTGGGATATGACGACGTTAAGAAACTGAACCCCACCATCGTCTACGGTTCAATTACCGGCTATGGAGCAGAAGGACCCTTCAGCAAGAGACCTGGACAGGACCTCCTGGCCCAGTCCATCTCCGGCTTGCCGTGGCTGAATGGCAGTGGTGACAACCCGCCCATTCCGGTGGGCATCGCGCTTGCCGACATCATTACGTCGATTCATTTGGCCCATGGAATCACCGCAGCACTGTTGAAGCGAGAGAGGACCGGGACGGGGTCTTTCGTCGAAACCAGTTTGCTGGAGTCGATGCTGGATCTTCAGTTTGAGCTGGTCAGTGCTCACCTGAATGATTCGTCAGTCCTCGTGAAACGTGGAGCAAAACACAGTGCCCACGCATTCTTGCAGGCCCCCTACGGGACCTACCCGAGCTCCAATGGCTATATCGCGCTGGCGATGGGGTCTGTTTCTCAACTCGGCACTCTGCTGGGTGTTCCAGCCCTCGAGGAGTTTGAGGACCCGGAAACCTGGTGGAGTCACCAAGCAGAGATCACCGCGCTACTGGCCGAACACTTGGCAACCAACACCACTGAGCATTGGCTGGAAATACTTGATGCGGCTGATTTCTGGTGTGCACCGGTGCTCACCCTGCCGGAGCTGATTGCTCATGAAGGTTTTGCCGCAATCTCGATGGCGCAGGATTTCACCAGGACTTCAGCATCGGGCGAGAAGGTGAACCTGAAGACCACTAGGGGCCCCATCCGTTTTGATGGCCAACCGTTGCGTTCTGCGAAGGGCGCTCCCCGGGTGGGTGAGCACACCGAGGCTATTGATCGTGAGCTGAGAGGACAGTCATGAGTAATCCGAATCCTGACGCGGCGAAACGCTATGAGGTTCCCGCCTGGAACCAAGATGACAAGAAGTATGAGGACTACCAGGTCGGAGAGGTTGACCGGTCGATTAGGCGCACCATTTCCGAAGGCGAAATGATGCTGTTCAATGCGCTCCTGCTCGACATGCACCCCTACGTCGCCGATGACATTTTTGCCAGGGAGGAGGGCCTCTTTGGTAAACGAATCGTCCCCGGTGCTCTCGTTTTCTCCTTCGGGATGGGGCTGATGGCCCACAACAATATTCATACGTTCAGTTACGGCTATGACAGGTTGCGTTTCATCAAGCCAGTTTTCGTAGGTGACACGATTTATACGATGCGGACCTTGCTGCGAAAGGAGCCCAAATATGACGACATGGGGCTCTTCAAAGTCAGTTATGAGGTGTTCCGCGCGGACGACGAGGAAATTGTTCTCTATTGCGAGCACCTGCAGACCGTGAAATACCGAGACGTGGAGAAAGCAAAAAAGGGTGGGGTCGAGGAGATGGAGAAGCGTTCATGATTGACATTTTTTCTGAAATCTCTGAGGCGTGTGCCCTGGTAATTCCCGCCCACCACCACAAGAAGGTGGGCGTGATTGGGGCGGGTGGAATCGTGCAGGGAGCACACCTCCCCGCCTATCAGAAGGCGGGGCTCCCGATTCGAGCAATTACCGACATCGATCAGGCGAAAGCTCAGGCTTTGGCTGACGAGTTTGGAATCCCCCACGTCTATCCGAGCGCCGAAGCGCTCCTTGCTGACCCTGAAATTGAAGTTGTCGACATCGCCGTTCCCGCCTCGGAACAGCCTGCGCTGGTGCTCGCCGCCCTGGATGCTGGCAAACATGTTCTCGCACAGAAGCCTCTGGCGACCACTGTTGAGGCAGCTCTTGAGCTTGCCGAGAAAGCTGAAGCCAGCGGGTTGCTCGTGGGCGTCAACCAGCAGTTGCGGTGTGACGAGGGTATGGCCGCCGCATACGAGATGGTTCAAAGGGGCTGGCTCGGGGAGCTGTCCGGTTTCTCGATCACGGTCAATTTGGATACCCCCTGGCACCTCTGGGATTGGGCACAATCAATGGAGCGTTTGGAAGTGATGATTCACTCGATTCACTACCACGACGTGGTCCGTTGGTTCTTGGGAAACCCGAAGAGGGTGTTCGCGCTCGCTGGTCGGACTGCCGGCCAGGCACCTATCGGAGAGACCCGCACCGTGAGTAGCTACCTCTACGAGAGTGGTGTGGTGGCGGTCGTCCACGCAAACCATGTCAACAAGGGCGAGGATAATCTGGCAGAGTTCCGGATTGACGGGTCGGAGGGGTCCATCCGGGGGACACTGGGTCTGCTCTATGACTACCCGGTGGGTCGTTGCGACACTGTGGAGCTCAAATCTTTGGTGGTTCCCACTGACGGCTGGGTTCCCTACCCTGTGACGCAACGCTGGATTCCCGATGCGTTCATCGGAACGATGGGGTCACTTTTGGCAGAGATTGCGGGGGAGGGGACACGTCGCAGCCCGATTTCCGACAACGTGGACACGGTCAAACTCGTGCACGCGCTATATGAGTCCATTGAGACTGGCCAGGCTGTGTCGCTCTAAGGAGCGGCGATAGCTGTTTGGCGCTGAGTTCCGAGTCCTTCAACCGTGAGCTCCATCACATCACCGGGGACCAGGTAGCGGGGAGGCTTCAAACCCATGCCGACACCGGGAGGGGTTCCCGTGTTGATTACGTCCCCAGGTTCAAGAACCATGAACTGACTCAGGTAGTGCACGATGAACGTCGGTGTGTAGACCATTTGTGCGGTTGAACTGTTCTGCATCATCTGGCCGTTGACGCTCAGAGATAGTGCGAGCGCGGTCGGGTCTGGGACTTCATCCTTTGTCACCAGCCACGGACCGGCCGGGTTAAAAGTCTCAGAAGATTTACCCTTCGACCATTGGCCTTGGCGCTCTATTTGAAACTCCCGTTCACTTACATCGTTGGAAATCATGTAGCCGGCAATGTGGTCAAGGGCTTCCTCCTCATTCGCCAGGTAGCGACACTGGGAGCCAATGACGACGGATAATTCAACTTCCCAGTCTGTTTTGACCGAGTTTCGGGGGATACGAACGTCATCCATCGGGCCAATCAACGTATTCGGGGATTTGGTAAAAATGATGGGCTCGGGCGGAATCTCCGCTCCTGTTTCGGCCGCGTGATCGGCGTAGTTGAGTCCAATACAAATAATTTGGTGGGGCCGTGCAATCGGGGCACCCAACCGAACTCCGTCAAGGGGTAGAGGCTGCATGCCAGAGGCCAGCATCGACTCCACCATGCCGGGCAGCTCACTGAGCTTGCCCGAGGCAAAGAACTCTTCATTGAAGTCGTCGATGCCCTCGAGAGGAAGATATTCGGTATCAGAAACCGCGACTGCGGGGCGTTCCTGCCCTGCTTTTCCGGGGCGAATGAGTCTCACGAGGCAACCTTAGATACTGTTTGGAAACAATAAAATAACGATACCCTGTATCCTATATGAAAAGGAAACTTGTCCTGTATAGTTTCTGAAAGAGAGAGCGAAGAAGCTCAAGCACGGCTTCGCTCTGAACCTAATCGCAAGTGGAGGGAAGTTGGAATGAAGATGCGATATCTAGGTGGACTCGCTATGGCGAGTGCGCTTGTGCTTTCTGCATGTGCGGGAGGCGGAACGTCTGGTGATGCCGGAGAAAGCTCCGGATCGTCTGACTCCGGAAGTTCGGCCGAGGGTGCAAACACCCTCCTGATTTACGTTGACCCGGTTCGTGAGCCGGCCTGTCTCGCATATCAGGAAAAAATGGCTGGCGAAGTTGACATTACCTGTGAGGTTGTAGGCCAGGAGGAAATCCTGCCTAAGGTGGTGCTTTCTAACCAGACTGGTTCGGGCTGGCCCGATGTCACCTTTAACCCGTCCAACAACGTCGGTATTTTCCAGGACCCGCTGAACGGCTATGCATTGAAGCTGGACGACTATGTTGACCCAGCCATCATTGACGGCTACAACGGCTCTGGTGACTGGTGCAAGATCGAGGGCTCCTACTGGTGTTTGAAGAATGACCTTGCTCAGACCGTTCTTTGGTATGACACCGTCATCTTTGAAGAGCTGGGACTCACCGTTCCGACCACCATGGATGAGTTCGCTGCTACCGCTCTTGAGCTCGAAGGCACCGGCTACGTTGCTGGTGCAATCGGTGATCAGGGCTTCTACGCTGGCTACCTGTGGCCCAGTGGTTGCCCGATTTCAACCGTCATCGACACTGACACGGTTCAGATCAGCCCTGACGCACCTGAGTGCACGCGCGTCGTTGAGCTAGTGCAGCCCCTCGTGGATGCAGGAGTTCTGGACACCCGTGGATCCTTCGACGCTGGTTTCATTGAGGACATTGCTCGTCAGCAAAAAGTCGCAATGCAAATTGGCCCGTCGTGGTGGGGTCAGTTCGTGATCCGTCCTGAAGACTCATGGGGTATCCCCGCGGGTCGCATGACGGCCGCTGAAATGCCCAGCTGGGCCGGAGAGAGCACCAACTGGTCTGGCGAGTGGGGTGGCGGCGTGTGGGTTGGTAACTCCAACCACCCGAACCCTCAGATCGTGGCGGACGCAATTGTGTTCCTCGCTACCGACCCTGACATGCGTGCGGACAAGGTAACCTTCCCCGGTTACACTCCTGCGTTTGAGAAGTGGCGTGAGCCACTCACCACTGATGCGTTCTACGCATCAGACCCAACCGCAGCAATGGTTGCCCAGGTTCCGAAGATTCGACAGACCGAGCGTCCTGCTCGCTTCGATCTCCGTGGCCAGCTGGGAGTCCTTGGTACAGAAATCCAAGGAAACCCTGGTGACATCGCTGGAGCCGTTCGCACCTTCATGGAGGGAGCTATCGAGCTCGCTCAAGGTGTTGGCTACACGGTTGTAGATTAACAACACTCAGTAACAACCCCACAGTGGGTGCCCCCGACATCACGTCGGGGGCACCCACTGTGGTGGTCACTAGCGCAAAGGCGGGGATAGTGAAATTGAAAGCTGGAACAGCGGCACGTATCAACGGGATTTTGATGTTTCTTCCCTATTTTGTGCTCTTGGTCATGTTTGCCATCATCCCCATCGTTGTTGCATTCAACGTCTCAATTGGGCCATCCCGTCTCTCACCTGACGGGGGACTTGGCAACTACCTCTTCGTTCTTCAAGACTTTCGGTTCCTTCCCGCAGTCATCAATGTGGGTCTGTTCCTTGCTATCTACTTGCCGGCGATGTTGATCGTGGTCGCGGGGCTGTCATTGCTTCTTGACACCGTCAATATGAAATACACCGTTCCGATCCGTCTGGCCTATCTTGTGCCGGCAGGAATCACCGGTTCGGTAGCAATCCTGGTGTGGTATTTCATGCTGGAGCCCTCCTATAGTCCTTTCGCCGCTTTGTTCGCGGAAGTCGGGTGGACTGAGGGCACCGATATTTTCAACACCAGTAATTTGGTGTGGATTTTTGCCCTAATGGCGTTCTTTACGGGAGCGGGAAACTGGATTGTCATCCAGTACGGTTCGCTCCAATCCATTCCAGACGACGTCCTGGAGGCCGCGAGAGTTGATGGTGCGAATGCATTCCAAATGGCCTTCCAGATTAAGCTTCCCCTGATTCGGAAGTACCTGGTGTACATGCTCATTCTGGTGTTTGCCGCCGGGTTGCAAATTTTCGTGGAGCCGTTCCTGATTTCCTCTTCGGTCTACCCAGGGTTGGCGAAGGACTGGTCACTGAACCAGTTGAGCTATACCTTGGCCTTCACCGGGGGAAACTTGGGGGCAGCGACCGCCCTGTCGATGATGTTGATGTTTGTCATGATCACACTGGCCCTCATCACAATTTATCGAACAGATTTCTTTGACGAAGCCGTAGTCCGCGCGAAGAAGGGGGAGGCCAAATGAGTGCCACGCTGACAAGTCCACCGAAAATCGTGCGCAGGAACCACGTGAAGCCACGAGAGATACCGGGCAAGATTGCGGTCTGGACCGTGATGATCGTCTTCGCCATCTTCAGCGTCATCCCGATGCTCTGGCTCATCCTGGCGCCGTCCAAGACACAGCGCGAATTGCAACAGTTGCCACCTATTTCTTTCGGGAGATTCCAGGGTTACGTCGATTCCTGGAACAACCTGTTGGTGTTCCAGGACGGCCGCATGCTCGACTGGATTTTTAACTCGATCTGGTACACCGCGGTCCAGGTGTCGGTCGGCTGCGTTGTGGCAATTCTTGCCGGGTACGCCCTCGCAGCGACCCGAGTTCCGATGCGAAGGACACTCCTGATCACCACTCTGGTGGCGATGATTGTCCCCCAGGTAGCTTTCGTCTTGCCGCTTTTCGTGCAGATTACGGCGCTCGGAATCTATGACACCGCGTGGGCCGTCATCCTCCCCGGAACCTTCTTCCCGTTTGGTGTGTTCCTCTCGTATATCTATTTCACGTCCACGATTCCGACTGAGCTTTACGATGCTGCCAAGATCGACGGCGCAGGAGACTGGGGAACGTTCTTCCGGATTGCACTTCCCTTGTCGAAAGGTCTTCTAGGGATGCTCGCCTTCTTCAGCTTCCAAGTGAACTGGATTAACTTCTTCCTCCCCTACGTTGTGGTGACGTCAGGCGAAGTGTTGACCCTGCCCGTTGGCTTGGGAATCCTCTTCTCCTCCACACCCGCGCTCAGTCCTCAGGTGGGTGCGAACGTTCTTCCGATTCGAGCACCAGAGATTGCTCTGGCCGGCATGCTGATAGCCATACCGATCCTGTTGGTATTCCTGGCTTCTGCGCGCTTACTGGTGCGCGGTGTGCTTGCTGGTTCAGTCAAGAGCTAAGACTGGGATGCCCGGGTATCCTCTGCAGGGGCTCCAGGGTATGACACATGAGAACTGACGGTAGCCAACCCAACATTGTCTTTATCCTCGCCGATGACCTAGGTTTTGGTGACCTTGCCGCGGTCAACGGAGGGCTATCGGAAACCCCCTTTCTCGACCAATTTATGGCCGAGAGCGTCAGCATCGAACATCAGTACGCTGCCTCGCCGGTCTGCAATCCCTCCCGCGCGTCATTACTGACTGGTCGATACCCCCACCGGACCGGATCCATCGACACTCTCGAGTGGCGGGGGTTGGAGCGTCTCGCACTGGATGAGATTACGGTGGCGGATGTGCTCAGTGGCGCTGGCTACCACACGGCACACATTGGGAAGTGGCACCTGGGTGCCTTCGACAAGCGTTACTCACCCCGTCAACGAGGGTTTGCCGAGTCAGTGTGTTTCCGGGGCGGTGGCCACGACTATTTTGATTGGCGCCTGGAATACAACGATGTCCCGGTGGTGAGCGACGGTCGATACCTGACCGATGTCTGGACCGACGAGGCAGTCGCTTTTATCGAGCGCCAACGAGGTGGTGGGCCGTTCTTTCTCAACCTCTGTTACAACGCCCCCCACACCCCGCTTCAGGTCCCTGAAGAGGATGCTCAAGTGTTCCGCGACACAGGATTGTTTAGCGAGGATGTGTCCAAGCTGTATGGAATGATTCGTCGGCTAGATTTCGGCATCGGCAGGGTACTGGAAGCCCTTGAAAAAGCGGGAATCGAGGACAACACCGTCGTGGTGTTCACCTCAGACAACGGCCCAGAATTCATGTCTGACTACCTCACCACCCCGACCCACACGGAAAGATTCAACTCACACCTCCGCGGGTCCAAAGGTTCGGTTTACGAGGGGGGCATCAGGGTGCCCCTTTTGATCCGGTGGCCTGAAGCGTTGCCTTCGGGTGAGACGCGGTCGTTCATGTCGCATTTCACCGATTGGTTCACCACTCTGATAACCATCGCGCAGGGGGGCGTCCCTCAGGATCGAGTCATCGACGGGGTGAACCTTCTGCCCGCGCTTCAAGGGGAGACTGATGAGCTGCCGGATGAAAGATTTTGGCAGTGGAATCGCTATTCACCGGTCCCCTCCTGCAATGCTGCTGTGCGCTCGGGGGACTGGAAGCTCATTTACCCCGAGATTCCCGAAGCCATGAAAGTCCACGATGTTGAATGGCTTCAAGTGAGCATGTATGAGCCGGAGTATTTTGAACAAAACGGCATTATGCTCGACCCCGACCCGCATCGAACGCTGTCGCCACCAGCGCAACCCCAGCTCTTTAACATCGCAGAGGACCCTCTCGAGTTGACAGATCGAGCCGCGGACAACCCGGAAATTGTTCGGCGTCTCAAGGAGAAAATCGAGAACTGGTTCGATGACGTCGAAAACGATCGGGCGCGGTTGCGGTGATTCGAACCAGCAGCACCCCGGTCACAGCACCTTTCCATCTGATGGCAAAACCTCGGGGGGCAATCTGCAACCTGGAATGCACTTATTGCTACTTCCTGGAGAAGGAGGCCCTGTATCCGGGCAGTGACTTTCGAATGTCGAGTACGGTGCTGGAGGCTTTCACCCAGCAATACATCGAAGCTCAACCCACAAACCACGTGACCTTTTCCTGGCACGGTGGGGAGCCGATGCTCTCCGGCCTAACCTTCTATGTTGAGGCACTCGAGTTCCAGAAGAAATACCGCAGACCCGGCATGGTCATTGAGAACACCATCCAGACCAACGGAGTGCTCATCGATACCGAGTGGGCTCAGTTCTTTGCCGACAACGGGTTCTTGGTGGGGCTGAGTATTGACGGGCCGAGTGATGTTCACGATCGTTTCCGCGTGGATAAAGGTTCCAAACCGAGCTTCGAGAGGGTTATCGAGGGCCTGAAACATCTCCGGCAAGCAGGGGTAAACCCCAACTTTTTGTGCACGGTCACCTCCGCTAGCGAGGGCCACGGGAAGAGAATCTATCGATTTCTCCGGGATGACCTGGGTGCCGAGTTTATTCAGTTCATTCCGGTGGTGGAAAAGAGCGGTGCAGATGATCCTTCGCCCGTGACAGCCGAAACAATCTCAGCAGCGGGTTATGGAGATTTTCTGAAAGAAGTGTTCTTCGAGTGGTATCCGAGCGACACCGGAAAAGTGTTTATCCAGATGTTTGAGGTGGCACTTGCCTCATGGTTGGGGGTCCCGCGCGGCTTGTGTGTGTTCGAGGAAACCTGTGGCAATGCCCTCGCCGTGGAACACAACGGAGATGTCTACTCCTGCGATCACTTTGTCGAACCCCGCCATCGCCTCGGCAATCTGGTTTTCGTTCCGCTCTCAGAAATGGTGAGCGGTGCCCAGCAGCGGGACTTTGGTCTTGCCAAACAAAATTCGTTACCTAGCTACTGCAGAGAATGTCCGGTGTTATTTGCGTGTAACGGAGGTTGCCCAAAAGACCGGTTCATCAGCACCCCCGAGGGGGAGCCGGGCCTCAACTTTTTGTGCGAGGGGCTCAAGGACTTCTTCCTCTCCATTGATGCTCCCATGCGAGAGATTGCAGAGAAAGTTGCCTAAGCGGTTCCGCTAACCATCTACCTAGGTGCCAGCGTTCAGGTCCCTGGGGGTAATGATGGGGTCCCATTCACCCCGGGTGGACCACGGCGTCTCATAGCTGGGTTGGTGAACGTAGCGTTTCATGCCGAGCTCGAGTAGGACGTGTGAACCGGGTTCAAGGCTGACCTGGACCCACGGGGAAAGAGCGTCAACAGGCGTGGTTGTTCCCTGGTTACTGACCGAGGTGAAACCGTGTTCCTGGAAAGCGCCCGCCTGAATCACGATCTGCTGGGCGCCATCGCTGTCATTCACGATGGTGACCTGCGCTGATGTCGGCGAAATATCGTGCACCAAGGCTGAGACACCCTCGGGGAGCCCTGGGCGTTCGGTTGCCGCGTTGTAATACCGCAGTGTCGCGTGTTGGAAACCGCCGTGAGAAATGTGCATCGGGGCACCCCACTGCAATTGAACGAGGGACTCAAAATAGACCGGGCAGAATTCTTGCCACGCGTGGATGGCGTAGCCATCGATTTGCATGCTCAAAGAATCGGGGTAGCCGTTGATTTGCTCCACGGTGTCCCACGTCCTGGGGTCGCCGTCTTTCGAGCGTAATCGGGCCAGCTGTTGGTCGACCAGGGCGAGATTTTCTTCCAAAGCCCGCTGGGGATAGTCGGGGAAAGCCCCGGTAATGAATTCGTACCACGGAACAGTGTTGACGTTGTAGTGCTTTGCGCTAAAAGGTTTCTTGGGGTGAGTGACCTCGTTCCAAGGGGTTGTGCCCCGTGCGCGCTCGACCCGCTGACGGTCGTCGGGATCGAGTGACCTGGCCCAGAGGTGGATGGCATGGAAGGGGTTTGCCGGTCGATAGTCGGTCCAGCCAGCATCGAAGTGCTTGTTGGGTGTGAGGTACTGGTCGCCGTCTTGGTGACCTAAAGCAAAGTTTTCATCGAGCTGTTTCCTCGCTGCGTCGAGCCAGTTCGGGTCCCCGGTGAGGAGGTAGGCGTTGGTGCATGCGTTGACCAAGGGTTCCATGATGGTGAAGAGTCCGTGGGGCCAACGCCAGCCGTAGTGGCCACCCCACCACTTGCCATCGAGGTATTCACCCACCACCCCGCTGAGTCCCACGTTGTCCGGCATGATCCCGCCGTTTTCCTCGGCCCGAGATGCCCACACTTCCAGGTACTCCAGAACCCACTTCTTCAGCAGGGGATCAGCGCTATACATAAATGCGTGCGTCATCTGTCCCGTCGCGTTGAGGTTGAGTGGGACATCTCCTCGAGTGGTCCTCTCATTCATCAGGCGAACAACTTCGTCAAAGACTTCGTCATTGGACCAGTTGCATTTTCCGAGTTCGAAAGGTGACGTTTTCATGTCTTCAAACGGGGCGAGGTAATCGTCGAGGACGCCTCGGTGTGTTCCGAGGTCCTCTTTGGTGACGACGTGGCGCGGACCCTTTGAACCGGACTGGGGGGCGCGAATCATTTTGAGTTCGGGATCCCAGTTGTCGACTGAGGTGTTTTGCCCGTTATAGAGGTCGGCGAAGCGCTTGGCTCGAGACCGGTCTTTCAGCGAGTCAGGTTTGGTGAGCCCGAAGAAGTAGTGAAAAAGGTTTGCTTCACCGTGGTGCATCCAGTCGTAGTAGCCATCAAATTCTTCGTGAATTTGGCCATATTCAGTCCACTGCCAGGTGATCGAGTCCCACATCTGTCGGCCCAGGCGGTAGACCTCCTCATCACCGGTCACCGCGTAGAAAAGCGCCAGGTACTGGAAGGCCTCATAGGGGTCATCCGAACCATCCATACCGGGCCATTCGCTCCGCCAAATCAGGGTTCCATCTGATCTGGTGTAGCGAGCGACAAACTCCTGTGCAGCATCGGAGATGGTTCGTCGAAGATTTTGCTGGAGTTTCGCCCACTCGGGAGTGGCCTCCGAATCGCTAGTGACACTGATGACCGGAATTTTTGTGTTCGCCACGGGCGCTCCCCTCGATTCTAAAATCCTATAGCATTCAATACCATGATGATGAACCGGGGTAAACCCGTCGCTCTGATCGCTGGCTCGTCGAGCGGTATTGGCTTTGCCGTTGCTCGCCGACTGGTGGCCGACGGTTATGCCGTGATGTGTCACGGCCGTGACGACGGAGACCAGGAGAGTGGTTTTGGTGATTGGCTGGCCGCCCACAGTGATTCGGCGCGGTACTTATCAGCAGACCTCCGAGACGCTGCGGCACCCGACACCCTTGTTGCTCACACCCTCGAAACCTGGGGCTCCCTTAGTGCGCTGGTTGTCAGTGCGGCGGTGACCCATTTCGGTCCGGTGGAGGACCTGAAGCCGGAAGACGTGGAGAAAGTTTTCGGGGTTAATTTCGAGGCCCCATTGCGACTTGCTCTCTCAGCACTCCCACACCTCAGCACTGCGGCCGGAAGCGTGGTTATGGTCAGTTCGACCAATGCAGTGCGGGTCAATCGCAACAATCTTCTCTATGACGCCTCAAAAGCTGCCCTGAATCATATGGCCCAGGCTCTGGCTTTGGAATGGCGCAAGAGTGGTGTTCGGGTGAATGTTGTGATGCCCGGCGGCACTCACACCCCCATGCTCGAGAAGTGGCTCGTGGAGTATGCGGGGTCAGCGGAGGCTGGCGCCGAAGTGCTCGAGACAGGGATTGGCGAGGGTAGGTTGGGAAAGCCAGAAGACATCGCAGGACCCATCGCGTTTCTCTTATCTGATGATGCCCGCTGGGTTACCGGCGCAACATTAATCGTCGACGGCGGAGCAGTTCTCGAACGGTAGCCGACGCTAGGTGACGTCCCCGGTCACAACCGGAAGAGGTCCGGTGGGTGGATTGATTCGGTCCAGTCCTTTTGATTTTCCTCGCACCGAAGCGCTGTGGACCAGCGCTGAGGCTGCAAACAGGGCGAGAACGGGGATGATGAAGGCGGCCGAGACGGAGGCGTTCTCGGCAATCGCACCCATCGCTATTTTCCCCAGGATGGAGACGGCCTGAGTGACGAAACTCAGGGTCGCTATCGCCTGCGCGGTGCTAATTCCTGGGGTGAGACTGGCGCTCAGCATGACGGTGGGCCCCACTGGTGACAGGCCTAAGCCACCGAGGAACCAGAAGCTCCCCAGCCAGATCACGGTTGCCCACGGAGACACCGAGGAGAGAAACCAGGCTCCGAGCACGCCGGTGCCCAATCCAAAACCGGCGATGAGCGCTCCCGTCACCGATAGGTAGTGGATATCGAACTTCTTGCTCAACGACGCGATCGACAATCTCCCGATAATCATTCCCATCATGAAGGCGCCAAAGGGGACAGCCCGGAGGGCGAGGTCAATACCGGCAGCTCGCGTGAGAATTGCCGACCACTCGAAGATTGCCAGCTCTGGCAATACAACACAGAGCAGCGCGAAGGCCAAGATCCAGATTCGAGGGGGAATCTTGAACCACTTTATTCTCGCGCTGCTCATGTTTTCCTCCCGATGCCCGTCCACATCGGGGGTGAGGAGCAACTGGGAGAGAATGAGGAATCCAATGAGGGTAATGACCGCGACAACGATCAGGTATACCTCAAGGCTGATGAACAGTGTTCCCACAGCTCCGGAGGTGGCAGCGCCGACTGCTCCGATACTCCAGCCGGCGTGCAATCCACTGAGGATTGACTCCTCGCTTTTTTTCTGCAGGAGGACCCCGTGTGTGTTGACGGCAACGCCGGCGAGCGACGCGAGGAAGTGAAAGAGCATGTGGACAAGCCCCCAAACGGCTGCAGAGGTAATGAAACCCAGGGGGACAATCGCGAGGACTGCGAGGATTGCAGAAGCTCTCATCATCGGTGCGACACCAAACCGGTTGATGATGGAAGGTGCTACCAAGACCGCGGCAATGGCTCCCATAGGGGCAAGCCCGAGGATGAGCCCCCACGTGGTGAAAGAGATATTGAGCCGATCAAGATACTCCGGGACCCATGCGATGGAACACAACACAAGGTGGCCGAGCAGGAGAAAGCTGCCAAACGAAGCGCGCCTCGCTCCAGCGAGGTCAGTGACCGTTCGAGCAGGCACAGGCTTCCTTTTCGTGGTCTACACAATCCACCCAGCGCCAGATGGGGCAGACAAGAGAATTTGAGTTAGAGCGTCAGTACTGTGTGGTCGTCGATGAAATCCCAGTCATAGTCAATGCCCAGTCCGACTCCCGTCGGAGCTTGCACCATTCCATTATCAATGACAATCGACGAATGGGTGCCAAATACAAAATCGTCGAAGGGGTAGAGCATTTCGAAGAACTCCGAGTTGGGGAGAGCAAGTGAAGCGTGGATTTGAACCTGCTCCAGAGCTTGATAGATCGTGGTGTGGAGTTCACACTGCACCCCAAAAGATTCTGCGGTGTGCGCTGTTTTCAGGACTGAGCTGATTCCACCCCGCCACGACACGTCTGTTCGTACGATATCGGCAATTCCCTCATGAATGTAGTGAGCGGTCGAATAGTGGCCGCCTGCGAGCACCTCAGTCCCGCAAATGGGGAGATCGAGTTTCTCGCGAAGCTTCCGTAATCCGTGGAAGTTCACGTCGAGAAGAGGCTCCTCGAGCCAGCGGTATCCCAGTTTTTCGAGTTCTCGGCCGACGACAAGGGCCTGTTCATAGGTGTAACTGATTACGGGATCCGCCATGAGGGTGAAGTCATCCCCAACAGCTTCTCTCACGGCTCGGTAGCACTCGATATCGACCTTCGGATCTCCCGGGGGATGGAGTTTGTAACCCTTGATTCCGCGCGATTTCACCTCGAGCGCCTGCTCGACATACTCGTCTGGACCCGGAAGGAACATCGAGCTCACGTAGAGCGGGACCTCTGTTCTTGCTGCGCCAAGCAGGCGGTAAACGGGTTGCCCCGTCTGCTTGCCCACGATGTCCCAGCAAGCATTGTCAAAAGGCCCATAGGCATAAATCGGCGTGAGGTTCCACTTCCGATCGAACATCTCGAAACCTTTGAGGAGCTCTTGGGTATGAAAGGCGTCCTTGCCCAGAAAGTATGGCTTAACTTGGGAAAAAACATGGGCTGCCGCGACCGCATCAAGAGCCCCGAATCCGAAAGATGTCCCCGTTGTGCCGTCCGCTGCGGTGAGGGTAATTACCGCGAAGTCAGGTCGATTACCTCCTGGCAATTGGACGGCGGAAACAGCATCGAGCTGGTTCAGTTCATCGGCACCGCGACAGGCCCGAATTTCAACATTGACAATTTCGGAGGCTTTCATAACGTATATCGTATAGGAATATCCGTCTAGAGAGATTCTGGGTAGGAAGAACTCACCACTCCAT
>Ga0129324_10000776_pt1 | contig 22044 bp, 18 predicted proteins | sample CPBDNA_7_FD_96879 | JGI IMG/M metagenome (GOLD analysis project Ga0129324, IMG submission 96879) | Freshwater to marine salinity gradient microbial communities from Chesapeake Bay, USA - CPBay_Spr_15_0.2_DNA | ecosystem: Environmental > Aquatic > Marine > Coastal | place: USA: Chesapeake Bay... | reverse complement strand
TCTTTTAAAAATTTTGCTAGGTCATGCGCTAAATTCTCTAGCTGTATATTATTTAAGCTCAAACTGCTTACACTATCTCCGTCAAGATAGCTATAGATCGACCAATTGAAAGGATATTTTTTTGAAGGATTTCCTAAAAACAAGGGCCGTGGAATAGGAAATGATAAAAATGGAGAAAGTTTAGGCAAAAACTCTTGTTCTTTTAATACCTGTGAAGCATAACATTTTGCACTAGGCATCCTAATCATCATTTCATCCCCTAAGTGAAATGTCTTATTATCATGCCCACTAAGTTGAACTTGCCTTATCTCTAAATATGTTAATTCAGGGAATTGTTCTGCAACAAGTTCTTTAACTAAATTCTCTGTAATTTCCATATCACTTTATCCCTCATATTTAGCATAACTTAATATAAAAAAATCATTCCTAAAATAACACCATACTGAATTAAATATGAACTAACTTCATAAATTAGTATATGTTATTTTGACTTTAAGACAAATGGAAAAACAGAATATCTAAATATCCACTTCAAGAGCAAGATAGATTTGATTTAAGAACTTCTTTTATACCAAAATAGATAAACAGGAACTCCACTTAAAGTAAATAAACTACTTATAATAATCGTATTCATCGAAGTCTCAGAAATTACCCACCCAGAAAATAATATCGCAATAATACTAATTATAATATTAACATGTTTCTTTTCTCTAAAAGATACAACTAGACTTACTATACTGCATAAGATATAAATAAAGAGGAAAGAAGTAACTGAAAAATCTATAACATCAGCGACTTGACTCGCAATGTTTTTATCTGCAGTAAGTATCAATAAAGGTAATATCCCCAAACAGCTTAGAATAATACTAAAATAAGGAGCTTTTCTTTTATTAAGTTTAGCAAAAATATTAGGCATCAATTTATCTTGGGCTAATCCAAGCGAGATCTGCCCTGAAGTTAAAACCCAAGCATTCAAAGTACCAATACATACTATAGAAGCAGCGAGTGATATAACTAAATGCCACTGACCTCCAAACACACGAGCAGCAGCATCCACATATGGAGCGTTGGAAGCTTGCAATTCATTCCCTGGAATTAACCCCATTATAGCAACGCTATTAAATATATAAACGACAGCAACAATAAAGGTTCCAAACATTAAGGCCCTTGGAATTGTCTTCTTTGGATTGTTAACTGATCCTGCAGGAGTGGTAGCTGATTCAACACCAATAAATCCCCACAAAGTAAGCAATGTTGCCTGAGCCAAACTTGTAGAAACATCTTGTGAGGCTATAGTTTCACTCATTGTAAAATTATTAGAATCAAAGAAAAATATGGCAACCACAGGAACAATAAATAATGGTAAAAACTTTAAAGCAGTAAATAACACCTCTGCCTTACCTGCAACACTCACTCCAAAAAGATTCAAGCAACACATGAACACCAGTAATAATATTTCAAATCCAAGATAAACCATCGGGTCTTGATCGCCTATAAAAGGTGATAAATAGCCAATAGCTGCTACAATAACGGCAGTTGTGCTAATCCAAGAAACCACCCAATAAGTCCAACCAACAAAAAAAGAAGCATCTTTACCAAAAAAGCTTTCTATATATACATGTGGCCCCCCTGTTTTAGGGAAATGAGCACAAAGATTTGCAAACACCATCGCTAAAGCCATTGCTCCAATTCCTGAAGCTATCCAACCAGCAATGCTATAACCACCAAACTCAGCTAGGCTTGCTGGTAACAAAAAAACACCAGATCCAATCTGGCTACCGACCACTAAAGCAAGGACCGACCAAAATCCAACCTTATTATTCATAATAAACCTTTAAAAAAATTCAAAACCGACGTTATTTAAGCATAATAAGCATTAAATAACAAAGTAAATATAACAATGATGTGAAGAAATTATAATGCCCAGAAGGGGGCCTTTCGGGAAGGTTTTAAAACTGAGAATATAAAAATAGATAAATTCATTATTAAAAAAACGATATAGAGTTAATACATTACACTTAATAAATATTATGGCATAAATATCTTAAAAAACAATAAATGTCAATAAAAACATTGATCTAACCAAGTATTCATTTAGAATGAGTTAGCACATAAATACACGAAATTAAACAAGTTTTTTAAACAAAAGCCTAAGAATAATTTAATATTATATCAATTGAATGAACTATATCATTTTATTTATAATCCTTAACTGGGAAAATATACCACATCATTTCATATTTTTAGCTTTTATATCATTTTTAGTTTATGACCTAAAACGTAAGAGTTATTTTATTTTCAAAAACTCAATACCAACTACTTAACTACCTACTTAACCTTTTCCCCATCCATTTTTAGTCTTAAACACCATTTTTTTTGGAGTTGGAGTTGGAGTTATAGTTGAGGCTGGGGACATATTCTGTTCTTTCCCCTTGGCTGCATGTGCTCCGTTCTTGGCTCCCTGAACTTTATCTGGAATAATTTTTGGAGATTTTATAATTCCCATATATTTACCAACTGATTTTACCATATGCGGCAATACATCAGTCATTATATAACCAGCCCCTCTAATTTCCTCCTGACCTGAAGAATTTATTTTCTTAACTCCCATAACCTTATTTTCACCAGTAATTATAGTAGCTAACGCCTCGACTCCGAACCAAGCCCCTGAAATTGGAGCTGTCAATAATGCATCGCCAACCCTTTGTAAAAAATTTCCTGCTGGATTTTTTTTTCCTATAAATTTACCTATAGCTAAGGCTACTCCTCCTGTTACTTGAGTTACTGGAAAACCTGCAACTCCTAAAGCTACAAGCCCATAACCCAAAAAATAAGCTTTAGCTGCTCCATAAGCTCTAATTCCTAAATTTAGTTTCATTATTCTTCCTCTTATTTTTTAATTCATTAAAAATAGTCTAAATATTGCTCATTTTCAACTGGGTTCTGCCCAGAAAAAGAAACAGTTTGAGGTTTCATCCCTCCTAACTCCAAAGAGTGAACAGAGTCAGAATCATGCTGAGATCCAGATGCAGAACCACAGCTAACATCATCTGCACTTAAAACATACTTCACTGTTAAAAAATATGAAATAACTGCACAAGACATTGCCCCTACTGCCATTAATAAAAAAGCATAAACCGGATTTAAACCCGTTCCTAAATCTATTTTATTATTATGGTGTGGGGGAAAAGTAGTATTTACCTCTGAATTATTCTCTAAATCAAAAACATCTTCTTCCTTATCTTTTTCTGTCATTGTAAATATCCTGATAAATTTTACTAAATAAAAAACTTTTAACATTTAACTAAGCTTATATAATTAAAGTTAACAAAAAGTTAACTTTAATTATCAATGAAAGCATATTTCAAGCTATTTCTTTAATAACAAATATAATGTTATATAAATTGATAATATACTCTTGCAATTAAGGTATCTATATGATAAAAACTTGCTATTAGTCATATTTTTGCGGGTGTGGCGGAATGGTAGACGCGCTGGACTTAGAATCCAGTGACGAGAGTTGTGTGGGTTCAAGTCCCTCCACCCGCACCAAATACCTCTTAAGGAATCAATCATGAGCACAGAAAAATCTACAAAACTTAATTTATCAATGTCTAATAAAGACAAGGAAATTATCAACTTCACAGGAGCATTTAATATTCTTAGTGAAGAAGAAACACAAAAATCATATAAAGTGAATTTCTCTGTTGATGAAATAAATAAAATAAAAGATTTTAAACTGGCTAACCTATCCAAGAACAGCAATATTAATGGATTCAGACCTGGAAAAGCTCCTTCTAGCTTTATTTGGAAGCAAAACAAAGAAGCCCTAACTCATGAAATAGTTAATGACATGGTAAATGACGCTGCTGAAGGATTAGTTGTAGAAAAAAAACTTGATCTAATCACTTCTCCTAAAGTTGAAATGAAAAATGCTGATATTGAAAAAGGAATCGAGTTTGAAATATCATTCGTTACTTTACCTAAAATTGAAACAGTTGATTTCAAAAAAATATCACTTAAAAAACCAACCTTTGAAATCACAGATAAAGATATCGAGACAAGAGTTAAGCTATTATCTGAGAAAAACAAAAAATTTGATAAAACTAAGGCTACTCATAAAGCTGCACTTGGTGATAGAGTTGTAATTGACTTTGAAGGAAAAATTGATGGCACAATATTTGAAGGCGGATCAGCAAAAGGCCATACAATTGAACTTGGAACAAAATCTTTTATTGACAATTTCGAAGATCAACTAGTTGGACATAAATCTGGCGCAGATGTTCTTGTTAAAGTTAACTTCCCTGCTGATTACCAAGCAAAGGAATTTGCTGGAAAAGCAGCTGAATTTGCTGTAAAAATAAATGAAATTTTATCTAGCACAGCTATAACTGACTCTAAAGAACTTGCTGAGTTCCTTGGCTTAAAATCAGTTGAAGATATGAACGAAAAAATTAAAACAGCGCTTACTCAAGAATGCTCAACAAAACGTGATCAACAAATGAAATTAGAGTTACTAGATCAATTAGATAATAATTGTGACTTTTCTTTACCACAAATGATGCTTGATGAAGAGTTCAAAAATCTTTGGAAACAAGCTGAAGAAATCTTAAAGAACGATAAAGACAATAAAAAAACTGAATCTGATTTAAAAGAAGAATATTTAAAGTTAGCTAAGCGTAGAGTTAAATTAGGCATCTTACTTGCAGAACTTGCAAAAATAAATAATATTCAAGTAACTCAAGAGGATATTACAGAAGCAGTTAGAGCACAAGCTATGTCTAATCCGACATATGCACAGAATATCATTGATTATTACCTCAAAAATAAAGAAGCTATTGAGCAGCTAAAAGGACCTATTATTGAAAACAAAACTATTCAATTCTTATTCGGTGAAGTTACAACAGTTGAAAAACCTATCACTACAAATAAATTGTTAGAAACAACAGGTGAATAATATGTCAGGAAAATTTACTACTGAAATGAATCTAGTACCGATGGTAGTGGAGCAATCCAGCAGAGGAGAGAGAGCATATGATATCTTTTCTCGCCTATTAAAAGAAAGGATTATATTCATTAATGGACAAGTTGATGATACTATGTCATCACTTGTTGTAGCTCAACTCTTATTCTTAGAAGCAGAGAATCCTGATAAAGATATAGCAATGTATATTAACTCTCCTGGTGGAGTAGTTACTTCTGCGATGGCAATGTATGATACTATGCAATATATTAAACCTAAGATTTCAACAATTTGTATAGGACAAGCATGTTCCTGTGGATCTTTATTGCTAACAGCTGGGGCAGCAGGAATGCGCTTTGCTTTGCCTAACTCAAGAATTATGATTCATCAAGTTCTTGGTGGATACAGAGGTCAGGCTACTGATGCAGAACTCCACCTTAAAGAAATGCTCAATACAAAGAACAACTTAAATAGAATTTACTCTCATCACACAGGACAAGAAATTAGTAAAGTTGAGCAATCTATGGAAAGAGATAATTTCATGAGTCCTCAAGAAGCTAAAGACTTTGGATTAATTGATGAAATTATATCTAGCCGCGATTTAAAAAAGAAATAATTTCTTATGAGTTGGTTTGAAAAATTAAAATCTGGGCTTTCAAAAACCTCTATAAAAATAGCCACGGGCATTAATGATATCATCCACAAAAGAAAGCTGGATGAAGATTCAGCACAAGAGCTTGAAGATCTTTTAATTAGCGCAGATTTAGGCGCCAAAACCTCACAATATTTGGTTAAAGAATTAGTTAAGAAATTTCGCTTTAACAAAGAGGTTGCCCCTCTAGAGATAAAACAAACTTTAGCAAATCTAATTGCAGATATATTAGATCCCCTATCCTCTAAAGATCTTGATTTCAACCAAAAACCAAAGATACTTATAATGTGCGGCGTTAATGGAAATGGCAAAACAACAAGTATAGCTAAACTCTCCAATTACTATAAAGACCAAGGAAAATCAGTTATGCTTGCAGCCTGCGATACCTTCAGAGCAGCAGCTGTAGAACAGCTTGAAGTATGGGCAAATAGACTTCACATCCCTATTATCACAAGCCATCAAAATGCTGATCCGGCAAGCGTTGCCTATAAAGCTGTTCAAGAAGCAATAAAACTTAATATAGATCTATTAATGCTAGATACTGCGGGAAGACTACATAATAAAGCTCAGTTAATGGATGAATTAGCAAAAATCATCAAAACTGTAAAAAAAATAGATGAAAGTCTAACTCCAGAGATAACATTAGTTCTTGATGCAACCACAGGTCAAAACGCTATAATCCAACTAGAAAAATTTCAAGAAATATCTAAACTAGATAAGCTAATAATTACCAAACTTGATGGAACTGCTAAAGGAGGAATTATCGTCCCCATTGCACAAAAATATAACATTCCCATATTAGCTATTGGAATTGGTGAATCCATAGATGACTTACGTCCTTTTTGCGCAAAAGAATTCTCTGAGAACTTATGTGGAATTAACTAAATCACTGCTAATAGCTAACTGTAATTCCAAAGCCAATCAATCCATATATTAAATATATAATATTTAAAAGCTTGTCACTTTAAAGAAAAAAGAATAAAATTGCATTTATTAATCTTTTATTTATTATTAGTTGTTATTTTTAACTTAACTGGGAATTTATCTAGAGCAGATTTATGGAACAAGAAAAAGATTTATCAGAATATGCTTCATTTGATGTTGAAGACATTGTTGCCGAAACAAAATCTAATAAAAACAAACGTGGAGAAGCCACAGCTTATCTTGATCGCACTTTCTTAATTAACATGATAAATGAACATCATCGTCAGTCTAAGGAATGCAGGTTAGATTTTTACGTAACTAAACGAATTGATATATCAGAATATAATTTCACAGGAGCGGATCTAAAGGGAATCAGCAATAAGAATTTTGAATTATTTAATTTCCATAACTGTGATATTAGCTCAGTCAGCCTTGATCGAGTAGGAATAGATTTTTTTCACCATTATATTCAAAACAACAAAGTTATACATGATCGCTTAAACTTAAGCCAAACATATCTAGGTCCTATTTTTGTACAAAAACCTAAACTTGGTATAGAATGCAATTTATACCTAAATTTAAGTAACCTCAACTTATCAGGTAGTAATTTTAGTAATAGCGATATTAAAGGATTAATATTAGAAAACGCAAATATCTCTTACTGTAATTTTAAAAATGCTAAAAATCTTGATCCAAAACAGTTTGCTTTTAGTTTAGGGTTTGAAAAAGCTATTTTTAGCAGCAATGAACTTGAAAACCAAGAGATAAAGAATCAAATAAAAAACTTTTCTAAAACCCTTGATCCAACTACATATTACTCAGCAGTAACTCAAAAACCACCAAGTAAGATACTTGCATACTTAGCAAGCTTAACTAACTTTTTAGATGATTAATATAATTAAATCATGAAACAACAAGCACTAAACTTCTATAGAGCATAAAAAAACACTCATTATTATAATTAGATGAACTATGATTTATAGCCAATATAGAGAGATGCCACTCCAAAAGTCAAATTAAAATACTGGCTATGTTTAAACCCAGCAGCGCTCATCATTGTTACAAACTCTTTTTGTGGAGGGAAAGTACGAATACTTTCAACTAGATAACGATAGGATTCTTCATCTCCAGCAATCATACTACCCATTTTAGGAATGATATTCATTGAGTAGAAATCATAATATTTTGCTAGGGTTTTATTATCTACCTTAGAAAATTCTAGACATAAAAACTTTCCACCAGGCTTTAAAACTCTATAAGCCTCTTCAAGAGCTTTATCTATGTTAGTTACGTTCCTTATACCAAATGCAATTGAATAATAGTCATAACTATCTTCTTTAAAGGGTAAATTTTCAGCGTTACTACAGATAAATTCTAATCCCTTAAAAATATTTTCATCAACTAACTTATTTTTTCCTGTAGTTAGCATTTCATAATTTATATCTGATAAAGTAATATCTGGATTAGAGCATTTTTCGTAATATCTTTTTGCAATATCTCCAGTTCCACTAGCCATATCCAGAAGTTTTTTATTTGGATCTAATTGTTCAATTAATTTATCTTTCCATAAACGATGAATACCCAAACTCATAACATCATTCATTAAGTCATATTTATGAGCAACAGATGAGAATATTTGCCCTACAAGCCCTTGCTTTTCTTTAGAATCAACTTGTCTAAAACCAAAATTAACTTTATCCATTTATTTAGCCATTAGTGATGAACTTGTTCCAAACATTTGCATAATCATTTTATTAGAATTATGAAAAAACTGACTTATTTCCTTAAACATCCCAGTAGGTTTACTCCAATTAATATCTACTATTGTAGCTTGCGGTGAAATATTTTTATTCTTCTCCAGCCATGCAACTGCCTCTTCCTCTGCTCCAATTTCATCAATTAAACCAAGCTCCTTTGCTCTTCTACCTGTGTAGACTTGTCCATTAGCTAGTTTTAATGCTTTCGTCTTTTTCATGCTTCTTCCTTCCATTAACATTGCAAGAAAAACATCATAACTATCATCAATGCTTTGCTTGGTAGCTGCTTTAGCATCAGGGGTAATTTTCTCCATTGGATTAGGAGCAGCTTTTAGAGGAGAAGACTTCACAGAAACAAAATTAATTCCAAGTTTATTGGCCATTTCTACCATTTCGAAAGATTGCCAAATAACTCCGATTGAACCTGTTATAGTCATATTGCGCGCTACTATATAATCAGTTCCAAGAGCAATCATATAACCTGCAGAAGCAGCTAAGGTTTCAAGCACAGATACTACTGGCTTTTTCTCAGATAATCTCTTTAACTCTATATAAAGATTTTCTCCTGCATATGCTACTCCTCCAGGACTATCCACATGAAGAAGCACTGCCTTAATTCTTGGATTATCACCTATCTCTTTAAGCTTTTTAGTAAGATCTTTATCATGGTCTATAACCCCTTCTATACGAATTCTAGCGATAATTTCTTTATTATTAGGACTAACATTTGTGTCTTTAGTAATAAAAACAACTAATATCAATAATATAACTAAGAACAACCATTTCCAGCGCCTAATTTGTTCTCTTAACTTATCTCTTTCAAACATTAAATCTGGAATTATACTCATATGACTTCCTAAATAGATTATATTAACACTAATTTTAAAGAAATAAAATCATAGTATAGAAAAATACTTATTGCAAGAATACATGCAGTCAGTGCTATTCTATAATAAACATATTTTTAATGGGACCTTAATATTTATAAATTTAATTTTGTCTCAATTGACTAAAACCAACCTAAATATTTCCACCAAGCTCCACCAATAACTCCCCAAATAGTAAGATTTAAGAAACTAACAAGAACCCCAATTGTCCACCATTCTCTAGTAGAAACAGACTTTGATTCATAATATATAGGAGCTGTGGCTATACCATAATGAGTTAGTCCACTAGAAAGAGCTGTAAAATAAGCTAACACCATACCAGATAACATTGGACTTGCACCAAACCCTAGTATTAAAAATAAGAATGTTGCGAATAATACTGTTGCATGAGCTGTAGCACTTGCAAATAAATAATGAAGATAGAAATAAATTACCATCAGCAATGGAATTGCTACTGTTGCTGGATAATGCTGTAGAGCAGCTCCTATCTGAACTCCTATCCATTTTATTGTTCCAAACTCTGCTAAATAGCCAGAAAGCATAACCATTACAGCAAACCAAACAAAGCTATCCCATGCACCTTTCTCATTCACAACATCATTCCATTCAAGAACTCCAGTCACTAACAGAGCTACAACTCCGAACAAAGCAACAGAGGTCGCGTCCAGGCCAATTTTCTTATCTAAAACCCAACCAACTATCAGTGCAACGAATACAATAATCATAGTCAATTCATTTAAGGACACCTTACCCATCTTTTTTAAAGCTTCTTTTGCTGCTTTTGGAGCTTCAGGAGACTGCTTTATAGCAGGTGGATGAATTATATAAACAAGTAATGGCATTAAAATTAAACTAACAATTCCTGGTACAATTGCGCCTAATGCCCAACTTGCCCAAGTGATTTCAATTCCTTCTTTATAAGCTAAACTTTGCACTAAAGGATTTGCGGCCATTGCTGTTAAAAACATGGTGCTTGTGATAATATTAGTTTGAAAACAAACCTGACTAATAAATCCCCTATTTCTTTTAATATGGGCTGGAGAATGATCACTACCATATTCAGAAGCCAGTGACTCTGCTATTGGATAAATTACTCCACCTCCACGAGCAGTAACACTAGGGATAATTGGCGCTAAGAAGAACTCTGCAAAAACTAATCCATAAGATACACCAAGAGTTGTTTTTCCTAACTTAGAAATAAAATAATATGCTATTCTTTTTCCTAAACCTGTTTTTATTATTCCTCTAGCAATTAAAAAGGCAAGAAGCAATAACCAAACAACTTTTTCACCAAATCCATTTAATACCTGATTAGTAGTTAAAGTCCCAGTAGCTATACAAATACTGGCCCCAAGTAATGCAACAGCACTAATTGGCATTGGATTTAAAATGATACCTAGCATAGTACCAAGAAATATAGTTAATAAGTGCCAACTTTGAATTGGTAGCTCACTAGAAACTGGATTAAACCACATAAAAGTTCCAGCTACAAATATTGCTAGTAATTTAAGCTTGCCACTATATTTACCTATCATTATATTCATCCTATCTTTTTTAATAACGCTACTAATATATAATAATTGATCAACTACACAAGAAAAATTCATTTTAATTTAAGAAAAGGAAATCCCCACCATAAAACTTAAGACTCTTAACGATTGATTAACTATAGCTTGATAAGATCAACTTATATCTTATAATCATTGAGAAGTATATTATGGCAAAACACAAAGTTGATACATTAGACACAAAAGAACTACTAGGAAGAATAAACGATAAACCTAATCCCAAAATAGTTAAGAATCTTTTAGATAAGATTACCACTCCTAATCAACAAGTTGATGTTAAATATCGTGGCTGGAAAAATTTATTCAATGGAGCTACTAAACTAAATATGAATGATATTGCTAAAGCAGTTTATTTATTAAATGACACTAGAACTAATGAGCATTTTGTTCCTCATTTATTACAAAGCGGATTATTGGCAGAAATAGCTGAAATGAAAATTGAGAGAACAAGAAACATGACCTCATTATTGATGTCACTGCCTTATATCCCAACCTTACTAAGTTCATATGGAATGGATGAGCTAGCTCTTAATAGAGCAATGTTCATGCTTGAATCCAACCCCGTAATTGCCGATAAAATTGGTAATAATATTGCTGATATCATTCAAGATCCAAGCCCTGAAAATAAAGCTTATTTATTAACAAAATTAGTAGATAATATTCTTAATGCTGCTGCTTTCACTGAAAAATCACATATTACAACAGCAAAGTTTGTTAAAGATTTTCTGGTTAAACTTTGTAAACATAAAATTCCAGAAAACTATGAGCTTGTTGCTAAACTAGACAAATTAATTGAAAACCCTGAAAATCATTTAGAAGGATATCAGTTAGAAGAAACTATAGACAAATTACTCAGTGATCCAGAGCTAACTGAATCACAGACGGAAAGCTGTTTTGCTATCAAGGAGCAGATTACTGCAGAATCAAATATAATGACAGTAAGAGAGAGTCTTATGAAAGATTATTCTTTAATGGACACTTTAAGATATAATTTCCGTGACTATATTGGACTAATAGAAGATCTTAATGAGCATAAATTATTAGTAGCTCTAACAGGAAAAGACCCCAAAAATACAGTGCTCTTAAAAGAATTAAACTCTGCATTTATGCAATTTTCTTTTAACTCTGATACTCCTGAAGAAATTACAGAGAACTTAAAAATATTTGTTTTGGCTGCAGTAAATTTAGCAACTGAAGAAGAGTCTGCAAAAGCTCTTACTCCTCTTGTAAACAAAGATTTATTAATTAAAATATTTGATTTACCTGGTTCTGCGGGCATAGTGCAATATAAAGACTTAGTATTAAACCTTGCAAAAGATATAGATAAATTCCAAGATTTAGTTGGCTCTATGTTAGAGCAAAAAGAGAAGCTAAGGCCTGCAATTAAAGACTTATTAGATTTCATTTATTTACCTAATGAAGATGCAAAAGCAAAGAATGAAGCTTTTGAAAAATCTCTATTTTCTATAGTTGATTTAGTCACAGAAGGAAAAGTAATATCAAAACTAATCCCCCTTGTTAATAAAGGCTTAATTAAGGATGTTTTTGCAACTATTAAGGTAGACTCACCAACAGCAGTTACAACGGCTCATCATAACTTACTAAGCAAGGCAGCAACCATTGTTCAAGAAGTTATAAATAACCCAGAAATTCAAAAAAATGTAACAGAGCTACAAAAAACATCAATCACAACTGTTGTAAATGAAATCGTTAAAAATCAAGGAGCAACGACAGTTTCTTCAACAGAAGAAACTTTTGCTAGTAAATTAACTGCACATTTAGTAAGAAAATTACCAAGCGAAGAATTAAAAGCTGGAATTGAAAAGCATAAAAACGATCTTGCAGTGGTTATTGATACCGCACTTACCAAGTTTGATTTCTTAGGACCAATATTAAAAAAATGTGAATTAAATGGCAAAAAGATAACTGAATTTCTTCCAACTATATGTCATCCAAAAACTTTAAAAGCTGTTGCTAACTGCTTAGAAAATCCTAGCGCACCTAACATTACCACCCTAGTATTAACTGACCCCAAAATATTAATCTATGCCATCGCAACTGTTGTTACCTTCTGTAAAAACTATATCAAAGAAGTAGCCTTTACACATAAACTTCCACAAGAAGTTGATATAAGTGCAATAGAAAGCAAGCTAGAAAAAATATCTCCAGAGAAAAAACCAATAACTGGTTCTTCTGAAATTGATATTGAAGCAATGAAAGCTAAAGTAAAAGAAATGACGTTAATAGAAAAAGCTAAAACGCAAATAGTAGACCTATCCTCGGTAGAAGAGAAAACAGAAAAAGTCGTACCAAAAGGTTTTGTTACTAAAGTTAACACATCTGCTCAGCCAAATCGAAGATTTATTCAACCCACCGATCAAAGAACTAAATAATTACTTATTTATGGTTAATATAATTGGAGCAACGATCTATTAATTTTGCAAAGGCTCCATTGCCAAATATATTGGCACAAGTAATCACTGGATCAAATAAAATATAAAGGGCCGTAATTAGAGATAGCATATTTGAGTTGAATCCTAAATATTTCTCTAATATTGGAATCATCACTAATATCCCTCCTCCAGGTATTGCAGCAACTGAAAATTTAGCTAGCACAAAATAAACAGTGAATATTAAATAACTAATTAATGATGGCTCTGGCATCCCAAAACTTTTTAGCAAGGCATAAGTAAAAATTGGTATAGCAATACAATCACCAATTAAATGAATATTTACTGTTGCAGGGATAACTGAACCTGCTAATTCTTTATTTTTAGTATTATTTTCAGCGCCAATGATAGTAAGAGGCATGCTCGCAGCACTAGACATACTACTAAACCCAACAATAGCTGCAGGTAGCATATTTTTAATGCTCTTTAGAGCATCTTTAATATTCAAATTATTTAGAAATAAATATACTAATGATAGATAAACTGCTTGTGATATAATTATAATTAGAAAAATCATTATATAATCTTTTAAAATCACCATCATAACTTCATCATATTGTAACTTTATAACAAATCCAGTAACAAAGAGAGGAATAATATACACCATTACTTTGAGCATCCTATTAACAATCTCTTCTAACTTAGTTGCCACCTTAACTGCCTTATCTTTACATAGTTTAGAAAAGGTTAAACCTAAAATTATACCACTAAATATTGCAACATCATTGGCAATAATATTAGGTAATTTTAATTCCCACAATTGTTGTAAAGCATTGCTTTCACTTGGCATATTTATCATAGATAAATCAAAGTGATATACCCAACTTCCAATGAAATGGCTTAAAAAAGTTGTTGTAAAATTTGAAACGCATACCAGCAATAAAATTAATCCAATAATTTTAGTAGCATTATTATTTAATAAAATAGAGGTTTTAAAGAGTAAACTAAATATTACAAATGGTAATAAAAATACAATTATAGACTTTATACTCAAACTAACCGAGTAAAGAAATTGTTTCAGGATCGTTGGAATCATAGTATCAAGCAATATAATAGCGATAATAATTGCTAGAAGTATAAAAGGCATCTTGCGAAACATAGTTTTCTCTTTAAATTAGTTAAAATAAGATCAGGAGGCTTAAATTATAAAAAAGCAAATATATCACAGTAAAATTCTGATTATTACAATATTTATTAGCTTAAAACAATTACACCTGTGGATCATATTCATGCATATATAGTTAGAACTAGATAATAAATATATTCACTTAACTGTGCAAGAAAAAAATAATTTAGTTGACAAACAAAAAAGTTTATATAAATTAATGATTAGCTAACATAAGTATATCATCACTTAATAATAATTTTATTGGAGCTCTATAAAATGAAGACTTTAAAAATACTAAGCGTAATTTCAATGATTGTTCTTCTTGCAGGCTGTGCAAGAGATCTTTCAAGCGACACCTATACAAGCAGTTCAACTTTAAGCTTAACTTTAGAAGGAAAGGTTATTTCTGCACGTGGAATCACAATAAAAGATAATGACAAAATGGCTAACAATAAAATGGGAATGCTTGCAGGTGGAGCCCTGGGTGCAGTATCTGGATCTGGAATTGGTGGCGGAACTGGTAACGACATGGCAATTGTTGGAACTGCTATTGCAGGTGGAATTGCAGGAGCTGCAATTGAAGGCGCACTAACAAAACAAAAAGGCTTTGAATATATTGTAAAAGTTGATACATCAAAATTAAAAAGTGAATATTTTGAAGGTAACGCAGCAATGAGAAATGCAATATCATCAGCTACTACAAGTGGCATTGTAACTGTGGTACAAGGATCAGATAACCCTATTTCAGTTGGCCAAAAAGTATATGTTATATACTCAGACAATCGTACTCGAGTAATATCAGCTAATTAAGATAAGGATAACATACATGCGCTTATATGCTTTAATTCTAATAGCAGTTATTGTCTCTTCATGCTCAACTACTGTACGCCATAAAGATAATTATCAATCATCTATAGCACGCAGTAATAAGCAAATGTTAATTTTACCTCCTCTAGTAGAAGTGGGAATGATTGACATAGCAGGAAAAAAAGAGCGCATGTATGATTACGAGCTTAACTTAGAAGATATTTTATCCCAAGAAACTATAGACGCCTTAAGAAATGAAGGCTTTAGAATAAAATCTATACGCAGAAAAACTCTTCACGAACAAGGCTTAATTAGAGAAGAAGCAAGAATGCGCAACCGATATAATGAATCAAGAGAGCTTTTATATAGCGAACTTATGTGGGATGAAGCTAAAGCTTATAATATAAATGAAAATGTAGGCCGCCAATTTTCTTCAGTAATTGGAGCAAAGAATGATACTGATCTTTTGATCATGATAGACTTCATGAAAGACTTCAAAACAACTGGAGCAAAAACCAAAGATGCGCTTATTGATACATTCCTAGGAACCACCTATTCAAGCAATAATGATAAGTCAATAATGATTTTAACAATAATTGACTCTAGAACTGGAGATATACTTTGGGCTAATATAGGAACACATATACCAGTTCTTCTTAATTCAGCTGGTAATTTTCTCTTAACTGAGAAAGAGATAGACCAAAAAATTTCAAAAGATTTGCTTAAACAAATTCTTGCTCCGTATAAAAAAGAACAAAAAAAACTTAATAACTAGTATTTTTTTACTCTAAATTATTAGTTTTCCTTTCTATAGCCCTATTAACCACAGAATACCAACATTTAGTTGGCGGTTCATCTGTTTTACTAATGCCACAAATTATAAGATTCTCTTCTGCTCTAGTTAGCGCAACATATAATAATCTTAAATACTCAGCATATTCTTTAGCAAGCTTTGCTGCTTTTGCTTCTATAGCAGTCTTAGAATAATATTTCTCACGCCCTGGCCACACAAGATTTTGTTCATTTAACCAAATAATACTATCTGAATTATAGGGTAAACTAGTTGTATCAGCCAGAATCACAGTTTTTGCTTGAAGACCTTTGGCTCCATGAACTGTCATCACTCTGACTTGCCCTTTACTTTGTGATAAATCCCGTTTAACTTCTGTTTTATTGCTATTAAGATAATTTAAGAATAACTGCAGGCTAGATATATTTTCTGCCTCAAATTGCACAACCAAATCTAAGAATGAATCAAGCACATCATTAACTTCAACTCCAAAACTTTGTTCAAAATTAGATCTTATATCTTTATATTCAAAAATATTAAAAAAATATTCAAATAGGGATTTTTCTTTTGATAGGTCAATTAACTCTTGTAATAGATCCCTATCTTGTAATGCTTCCCATAAACTGGATTCTCTGTTATAGCATAGCTCAAGCAAGTCAGGCTCACTCATATCTATAATTGGCGACTTCAAAACTATTGCTAAATTAAAGTCATCTAATGGGTAAAGTATAAAGTTAATTAAAGCAACTAAATCTAAGATAGCTCTATGCTCAAGAAGTTTGAGTCTATCCAACCCATTTACTGGAATATTTTTTGCCTTTAGTTTTTTTATCAAGCTATTAACAAATCCGGTTCTACGTCTAGTTAATATTAAAACATCACCAGGGTCACTTATCTCACTTTTTATATATTCAACAATATTTTCAGCCAGCTTATCTTCGGAGCTTATGTTATCTTTATAAACAAAATCACTGGGCAACCCCCAATCTTTATCTTCTAGTAATTTTTCTTCAATAATCAAGGGCCATATTTCTACTTTACCTTCAAGGTCTTTATGAGCATGATGCTTAATAACAGGCTCAATTCCAGTAACCAAAGGCTTAATATGAGGGTCATTAAAAATATCATCTACTAACTCTAAAATTATTCTCCCAGAGCGGTAGGATTTATTAAGAGACACTCTAACTACCTCAGGCGGAAGATAATCACTCATCTGATTAAATAATTCAGGTTCAGCGCCTTGAAAACTAAAGATAGATTGTTTAGCATCCCCTACTACAAAAAAACTTCTTAGCTTTTCATCTTGATAAAAAAATTCTTCAGTTATTTTATTGATAATTTGCCACTGAATTGCACTAGTGTCTTGAGCCTCATCTAATAGAACATGATCTATACCACCATCTAGTTTATAGCTAATCCATTCTGAATACTCACTATTATTTAATAGTTTTTTAGTTAAACTAATTAAATCATCGTAATCTAAGCTATTACTTTGGTTTTTAAGTCGTATATATATCTCTCTAATGTGATAGCTAAGAATTAAAAAATTACGTGTAAGATTTTTGGCTTTAATTACTTTTAAATTTTGACTGAATTCATAAACTCTTTGTTGCTCTTGTTCTAACTCATGCTTTAGGTTGGGTTCATATTCGCCAAGTTTTTTAGTTATAATTGATTTTAGGTTTTCTCCTGTTTTAGTTAAAAAACAATCAAAATACTTGTTTACTAGCATTATCTTGACATCATCAGGAAACTCAATAAATTCAAGTAAAGCATTAGCTCTTTTAATATCTGTTTTACTGCCATTATATAGAGGATTTATTACTTTATTATTTAAGGATATTCCTGCAATAAAATTAGAAATTATATTATCTTCATCAATTTCCTCTTCTATAAGATCTTCTATATTATTATGACTATCAAAATAATTATCTAACTTTTCACGTGAAGCTATTATTTCAAGCAATAGTTCTTTTAATGAATATTCTTTTATATGCCAACTTAAATATTTCAAAGCTTTATCAGCAGAATCATAATCTTGAATGAAGCTTAGTAAAATATTCTTAGCTTGATCTGCATAAGATGCTATTTGGCTTTCACTAAGTAAATTAAAATTAAAATTAACTCCAGCTTCAAACGGAAATCTCATTAATAAACTTTGAGCAAATGAATGTATTGTTTGAATATTAAGTGGCTCTGTTTCATCAAGAAATTCAACAAATAAAATACGGGCTCTTTGCTCTATTTCAATTGTCACCTCAGCATAACCTAAATCTTTAAGTTCCTTTATTAATTGCTCTTGTGAACAAATGGCAAAATATGATAATTTCTGATTAATTCTAGATAAAATTTCTGCTGCAGCAGCCTTAGTGAAAGCAAGACATAATATTTTATTAGGCTTCACACTGGTAAGCAATAAGTTTACTAATCTATCAATCAATGTTTTTGTCTTCCCGCTTCCTGCTGAAGCAGAAACAAAAGAAGAATATTGAGGTAGAATTGATTTAAGACGCATAAATCACTGCCAAAACTTGATAAGTTTCGTATTTAAAAAACCTAATTCATCCCAAAACTCAATATCACAATCAAATAAAGCTAAACTTCCAGGACTAAAACTTAATGCCTCACCAGACAAAATAGAAACTAATTCTGAAATAGCTGGGTTATGACTTACAAGTAATATAAAGTCATACTTATTACTTATTTCTTGTAATTTCAACAATAATTCTTCTGCTGTAGCATTATAACAATCATCGCTATAATTTACTTTTTTATCTGGTAGTGAATATTCTATTGTTTGGCTTGTGCGCACACTACTAGAGGATAAGATATAATTAATGTTATCTGCATATGAACTAAGAATAACTGATATATCTTTACATTTTTCTATGCCTACAACACTTAATTCCCGATTAAAATCAGGAAGAGAATTTATTGAATGAGCATGACGTAAAAGGAATAATTTCTTCATAGTTATAATTCTTGTTAGATTTAGAAAGAGGATGGAACCACCAGTGACCGTTGATTAAACAATCCACACGTAGACTTGTTTTTTTAAGGTAGGCACCATATAAACTAGCCTCAGCTAGCTCAGAAGACAGCGCCCGAGTAAGACTTGTTGCCCCTGGGAACTTTGTATCTAACGAATCCGGCAGCTAGTCCATCCTCAAGCTATATAATATACTAATTATCATATATTTACAAGTAAAGAGATAACTAAAAAACAGACATTTACACTATACAAGTCGAATCACCACTCCAACTAGATTTAATATATTGTCTACATTAAGTATAAATTCATCAAACATCTATATTATTATCTACTACAAGTAAATGGCTATAAACTACAATCATAGTATTGCTCACCATACTTGACTAGCAAAAGATCCTGCTATTCCAGTTATAAAAATAGATTAAACTTTAAAAATAGCATTATAAAATTACCTTATCATAATATAGTAAACACTTATAACCGCAACAAATATTAAAATATTTACTTAATCCTTGACATTAATATAAAATAACTATATAAGGATGTAAACTTTTAAACTAAAGGAGATACTTATGTTTTCACTTTCAAGAATAACTAATAACACTGAATCTGCAGAAAACCTAGCAACTATTTTTAATCCCGAAAGCATTATTGCATGCTCATATTATGGTGATGGAGGACATTGCGATAGATCGGTTGCTGGAAAAGTAAAGATCTGGGGAGGAAGAGATGTTCAAGACAGCTCTTGCGCGAGACCAAACTTTATATTAGATGAAAAGGGAATTGCAGTCGGTATATCAATTATTGGCTTCACTGGCTCCACCCCTACTGTAATAGATAACAGAGCAGAAACAAAAGGCTCAGTCTATGAAATGTCAGGACTTTTTATTAGAGATACTTTCTTGAATGACCTTGATGCTATTGCAATAGAATCAAAAAAATTCATGGAAGAATGTAAAGCAGATGAGGGATACACAAAAGCAATTGCAACCTTCTCTCTATCTCATCCATATCAAGAAGATGTTTTATTAGCAGCAGGAGCAACTAAAATTACTGCTAAAAATCTTGAATTTGAATTAGGAAACGCCCCTTTCCATCCAGAACGCTTTCAATTTTCAGAAGCTGATCAGCTGCAAGAATGTTCAAAATGGTCAAGCGAAGAAGGAAAGATCGAACATGATGCATGGCATGCATCTGAGCCTTGTATAGCATGGGCAGACAAAACTATGTTAGCATTTGATGTATTAGGTGAAGCAATATTTTTAGGTGCAGAACTTTAATAATATAGCTGCAAGTCACTCAAGCAAAATATATTGAGTGACTTGTAACTTTAACTAGTTATTTTAGATTTAAATTTAAAAATCCATAAATTAGTTTCTTCTTTTGTTCTATCTGTTCTAGCTACTGCTGTTTTGCATATTTTGTTATTTTCTTTATTACATTTTTCTTCAACAGCATCATATCCAGTTATAGCAAAATCATTATCATTAGAAATAGCTATTGAATTATTATCTATTACTGTAAGCCCCTCAAGTTTATCATCTCTCCAACCATAATCTCTAGGGTTTAATATAGCTTTCTTACTAATAAATCTTATGTTACTTAAGTCCTTATGACTCCCAAACTCTAATTCTTTTCCATTCTGCAACTTAACATCACTAATATCCATAGCCTCTTTTATATTAATTTTGTAAAGAATATTTCTATATTTTGAGTCAACTCCAGGTCCTTGCTCAACTACAAGAAAATTCTCATTATCTAAGGCGGCAATTTCACCTATTTTAACCTTACTACTATTTTTATATTTATCATAATCAAATGGATAAGCATATGTTTTGCTAACACCAGAGATTAAATCAATCTCTAATAATCTAATTAGTTTAGAATTTTTATTAGAGTCATCATTAATATTTAAAACTCCTTCTAACATGGCAAATATTTTTCCATTAGGAGAAACTGTAACCGATTCAAATCCACGATTAAACCCCCTATATTTAAAAATTTCTGGCAATCCATTTCCAGGAATAAGTCTTTTAACAATCTCTCCTGATTTATTAAGAATATTTATAGATGGGTAATATTCATCTCCGACTATATACCCACCAGTTTTAAGAACTGCTATACTCTCTGTATCAAGCCCAAAATGAGATTTTATTCTGTTAAAATTTTTGTCATACATTTCTTCGTCTAAATTATTTTTATTGGAGTTAATTCCCGTAATAGCCCTTCCCTCATAGCTAATATCCATAAACTCCGTTATTTTAGCCTTGTTAGTTTTATTACTAATTATAATCTTAACAATTTTAGGAGAGAAATCATCTTTAAAGGCAATTATTTGATGATCATTATTTATAATTGAAAAATTAGGTCCTCTATCTGAAATAGCAACAAACTCAAGCTCACCATTTCCATTTTTCTTAACAAAATCAAGACCGGAGCCAATACCCGGATAAAACCCACCTGAATCTTCAATCAATTTATCTGGAACTTCAATTTTATATTTTTCAATAGAACTTACAGCGGCATACTTAGAATTAATGCAACCACTTATTGTTAATAATAAGAATAAGACAGTAATTGATTTTATCTAAATACTCCTGATATAATTACGGGTTTGCTCTGTTACAATACTAATTTCTTCTAATATATCCTCAAAACTATTCACTGTTTTTAACTCTATTTTATTAAGCATAGCCTCAATAACCTGAATAATTTGGCTAAAGCTAATTTGATCTTTTAAAAAACATTCTACAGCAACTTCATTAGCAACATTAAATACCAAGGCTGAATTCTGCGTAATAGACCTTAAAATCGATTGAAGCAGGTATAATGATCTAAATTTTTTATTATCTGGAGGATAAAAATGTAGCTTCCCTATATCACTTAGATCAAAGTTATTAAACTCGTTTAAAACCGCTCTATCAGGATAAAATAACGCATAAGAAATTGGCACCCTCATATCAGCTACACTAAGCTGAGCTAATACCGAACCATCTTGATAATTAACTAACCCATGAATAATAGACTCTGGGTGAACTAAAACCTTTACTTGAGCATAGTCTAAAGAAAATAAATGGCAGGCCTCTACAACTTCTAAACATTTATTTACAAGAGTTGCACTATCAACTGTAATCTTAGCTCCCATA
>Ga0129324_10000775_pt1 | contig 22087 bp, 11 predicted proteins | sample CPBDNA_7_FD_96879 | JGI IMG/M metagenome (GOLD analysis project Ga0129324, IMG submission 96879) | Freshwater to marine salinity gradient microbial communities from Chesapeake Bay, USA - CPBay_Spr_15_0.2_DNA | ecosystem: Environmental > Aquatic > Marine > Coastal | place: USA: Chesapeake Bay... | reverse complement strand
TGTGTACAAATGCAACCAGAATGGGATAGAGTCATACACAATCACAAAGATATTCCATTACATGATATTCACGTAGTCATGAGCAGTCCTAATGATCCTTATCAACAAGCAATTGATGATTTCAACCGTCGTTATTCTCTCCAAAATGCAGATACCATGTTAAAAAGCCAAGGCTTTCCTACAATATTCCGTATCCGAAAAAGCGACCCACGTACCGTAGAATATTTTCAAGATGACCGTACATATGATTCCATCTCTCAATGGCTTAGTAGACCTTAAAAATGTTCAATTGAAAAAGTAGTATAAATAATGAAATCTTATTTATAATACGTTAAATACAAAGCAATAACAAATGGACGAAAAACTCAAAACCTTTATTGAAACCCAAAACCCTTATCTATATATATTAACTCCGTGTTATGGTAGTATGTGCCATGTGAATTATACAACTTCTCTACTGTCTACCACCAATTTATTGAACCAATACAATATTCGTTATGAAATCGCATTTTGTAGAAATGACAGTTTGATTTCGCGGGCTCGTAATAACTTGGTAGCCAAAGCCATGAACAATCCACAAATGACCCATATTCTATTTATTGACAGTGATATTACGTGGAAACCTGTAGATGTAATCCGATTATTATTGGACGATAAATTAGTGATAGGTGGGATTTATCCATTGAAAAAGATTCAATGGGACCGGTTCAAAACGAGTGAAGTCTGGGAACAATGCCAGGCAAAAAAGGCTAAATATCCTTTTCTACAGTCAGTATCGGATGAAACACTCATGTCATTTCTCACATGTAAATACAATTTCAATGCCATTTCCGAAAAAGTAGAAGTAAAGAACAATTTGATTCCTGTAAGACATTTGGCCACTGGATTTATGATGATCAAACGGAAAACTATAGAATATATACAAGAGGCGTTTCCATCGACTCATTATACGGACGATGTTGGATTTTTGAAACCCGAAGAAAACAAACATGCATATGCTTTATTTGACTGTACAGTAGAAGATGGGCATTATTTTTCAGAAGACTGGTTATTTTCACAACGGTGGATCAATATGGGTGGAACTGTATATGCCAATATTGGAGTCGACCTTACTCATACTGGTGTTCATGATTTCCAAGGGTCATTCCAGACTTCCATTTTAGGGGTGTAAAAAAAATGGTAAAAATTGAATGTAATTTAATTACAAATGGATTGTTTAGTAAAAAAAAGATATTTTTAGTAAACAAAATAATAATGGGAATTAAGTATTTGAATCGTTATTTGAAAACACAATGCAAGACTGGGATTTCGACTAAACCATTGTGGAAATTCCGTAATAAAACATTGGTATTTGACACGAGCATTTATTTGTATCGTTTCTTGGAGAAAAACAAATTATTGGAGAATTTCTTTACAATGGTAAGTCAATGTCATAAATACCAAATCACACCGATCTTTGTTTTCGATGGAAAACCGACCGATGCGAAACACGAAGTGTTGTTAGCGCGATATTACCGTAGAAAAGCCGCTTCTATGGAATACCAGGAATGTCAGCAATTATTGGAATCGGAACAATCGGCTTCAATGACAGTAGAAGAACGTGCTTTATTGGAAGCGAAAATGGAAATGTGCAAAAAGGAATCGACTAAAGTAACCGGGAAACATATTCAAGAGGTTCGTACTCTATTGGAATCCATGGAGGTTTGTTGTATAGATGCTTTAGAAGAAGCCGATGTGTTATGTGCATATTTATTACAACGGAAAATAGCATGGGCATGTGTGAGCGATGACATGGATATGTTTGTCTACGGTTGTCACCGTGTATTGCGTGAATGGGATGTAGACAAAGAAGAAGTACAACTATATGACCGGGATGCCATTATGAAACAACTCCATGTGTACCAAAGTGAATGCTTTAGCGCAATTTTGATTTTACTGGGGACCGATTATCAACAACTTTTAGGAAAAGATGCTAAACCGATGGGGATTCAATATGCTTTTCATTGCTACTATACTTACGTGAAACAACGGAAATATGCTAAACACAAAAAACATGCTAAACATAAATCTACATTTGTACAAGAATACGAAAAAGAAAGAGAAAGAGAAATGGAAAATAAAAACACAGATTCTGTACTGGATTTTTATCAATGGTTATCCAAGATGAATAAAATAGAACCGGATAAAGTGAAATCACTGTACAAGATCTACGAAATGTTTCAAATCCCTAAAGTGATTGATTTGCCTAAAGCAATGGTAATTCCCAATTATATCGATGTCATATCGGGGGATAATTTCCATTGGACCAAAATCAAAGAATTGCTAAAGCCCTTGGGATTTATCATTTAACCGGATGCCAAAAGACTCATTCGTAAAGTTCTTTTGAATTTAGCCTCTTTTTGGAAGTCTTTTGATTTCATATAAATGGCTATTTTTTCCATGGCTTTATAGTACGGACTAGATGGACTCCATTTGCTGACATCCCATAAATTACCATAGGCACCAATAGCAGTGGCTGTTTTCTGTACAGATATACTCGATGTGTTTTCTTGAGTACTGCTCAGTTTATTTTCATGGCTAAAGTCCATGAAGTCCGAAACATAAAAGATCAAAATGCTTGTTAATACAAAATAACTAAACCCATGTGTATTTTCCCGATATTTCTCTCGGAATTCTATTTTTCCTAAATCTTTCAAAGATAATCCATAATGATTTAGCAATTTTGTAGATTGCATCAATGAAAATAATTGTTCATAATAAAAATACCTCCTCCATTTTGCATAAAAGACTTTAGGCATTTCTATAGAATTGTCTGTTTTCAATTGTCTCCGTTTTTTCCCTACTGTTCTACGAGTCATGGTAGTTGTAGTAGAAGACTGAGGCTTTTCATATAGTACGAAAAGCATGGTGTGAAAAATCCGTGCCCAAGTTTCACAATAACTTTCATTCCATCGAATATCGAAATCATTTAGCATAAAGTTGTCTCGTAATTGTCGGTCCAACATTTGCATATCTTCATCGGATGACTGTAGAAAATCAATGCCTAAATTGTGACAGGTTTCGTGAAGGAATACCTTTTCCGATTCTTCTCTCCTAAACACATAAATGGAAGTGGCTGATTGACAACTGGTAGTAAAGGCGGTATTAATGTGTTTTCGATCCAGTACAGTTGGTGTAGTTGGCTCTATTTGTCCTGTTGGCTCTATTTGTCCTGTTGGCTCTATTTGTCCTGTTGGCTCTATTTGTCCTGTTGGTTCTACAGTGGATTCGTATTTGGATTCTTCTTTATAACTACTATTTTGAATATGAATATGATTCGATTCAAAGAGCGACTTTTTAGCCGAAATATCGTAGAAAAATATAGAGACATGTTGCGAACATGAAGATTGGATCATAGGATTTAGGAAAATTAACCAAGTGATCATTTTATGAATCCGAATGCGCAATACTTTAGGCAATGTTCCATTTTCATCTACAGTTTTTTTCGGTAAACACATATGAATAGTGTAGGTTCTCTCCATGTTCAATTGGAATGAAAACTGTAGAGTATGTTTGCATTCTTGTTCAATGACTTTTTGTATAGGATCGGGAATATAGGAGAATTTGGATTCTTTAGGAATAATAGTATTCCATTGAAAATCCAATTGATTATAGATTGAATCACTTTCGGTTTTTGCTTTGTATAATTGATTGTAGAGAGAATACCAATAGGGTCTATTGCATGAACCCATGATGGGATTTAGGGATTTCCGGAAAAGCCTGGGATAGTTAGCAAACAGTTTCTGTACAGGACCCCCATACCACGGTTTTACCGGTAATGTAGGCAATGACTGGATGATTAGATCATCCCGTACAGTTTTGCCTTTTGATTTAGGCGTTTTTTTAAATTTCATAATAAACAATTTTGGGTTTCTTATAAAATAATACTAGATTTGAATTACACACGTGTATCGACTTCTATAATATCATGGCGACATACAGGACAATGTGTATTTTGAGAGAACCAAGTCCTTAATGAACTCCATTTGAAAACGTGATGACAATGTTTGATTTCGCATAGTTCTTCGCCATATTCAAAATCGTCTAAAGTAATTGGACAACGGGTATCAGTTACCCGGGCTGAAGAATCATCATTATACGTGAAAATTTCGGTTGCATCGTAGATTTGGGCAATGGTAGGGAATCGTACAGTAGAATCTGGTTCATAACCATCCGTAACTGGAATGGTAAACCCTTGTATTTCGATTTGTTGTCCTGGAGGAGATCTTGCTAAAAGTTCTTGGAGAGAAATGGGCATAGAAGAAAGTGGATTATTGGTGAAAAGAGGAACTGTAGAAGGATTATTGAATTGAACTGGTATTGTGCCCGGTGTAGTGGCAGAACCCAATGGTGGTACAGGTATATTAAGCATTGACGCTGGTTGATGTCTGTTTATCGATTCCATTAAAGAATTTATTCGATTGGTCCTTCGTTGATTTGCTAAATCATTGTAAATATTACTGGATAACCGGTTAAATTGATTGATATTTTGGTGATATTGCCTTACATTCATATGATAACGGTACATACAATCAAACCAGTCGCTTGTAAATTTGCTTATTAATTCGTCGTCAGTATTAGTAGGAGTAGTTGTTGTCTCTACAGTAGATGTGGATGAATTGGTCATCGGTGGTAGAAAAGATGGATTATTTGCATTGAGTTGTGTAAATGTAGTTCTAGGAGTAGCGGTATTAGTGGTGTCAGTAGTAGTAGTAGTGGTTGTTGCAGCAGTAGTAGTAGCAGGAGTACGATCAGGGTCAGTTGATTCTACAGTATTATCAATATGATTTTCTGTAGAAGATTGTGTATTATTATTGGAAATATCTGTAGTGATTGAATTAGTGGTGGATGGATTCAAAATACTATTAAGAGCATCTTCTAACATTTGATTCCATTGTTCAGAATGTTGACCTCTGTCCATATTCTTTCTTATAATACAAAACATCCTAAAAGTACAAAATGGACGTAAAAAGAAATAGGTCTTAGTATAGAAAGCCAAAAGACAGACATTGATATAGGTTATGAATAATACTGTAGAACAACCATCACCACCACTAAAACAAAATGATATTCTTCCTAAAGGTATTGTGAATTTAGGCAATACTTGTTATTTGAATGCATGTATCCAGATTTTGTCTCAAATCGATCCTTTATGGACTATAATACAAAACCATAGTTCATCGCGCAACCCTACTTGTATTGAGAATCCTTTATGGAAACAATGGAGAGATATTATGTTTATTATGCAGTCTTCGACAAACAATGACCGTAGAGAGAGTCTCTATCCAAATGGTTTTATGTCTACAGTACAAACAATAAGTAAACAAAAAAAACTATCTTTTTTCCAGGAAAATGCACAAGAAGATGTAGGCGAATTTATCCAATTCTTTTTTGCTTCTCTCCATTCTTGTATGAGAAGACCATTTCATATTTCAATCCAAGGACGTGCTCAAAACAATACCGATAATTTAGCATTGGAAGTGTACAAACATTTAAAGGGTTTGTATATGCGTGATGAGTATAGTGAAATACAGGACTTGTGTACGGGTGTTTTAGTCAATATGGTTGATCCACTGTACAAAAATAATAATGGCATTGGTATTGGCGATGAGCACACCCCGGAGCATTACTGTATTAATCCCGATGTATTTAATGTATTGAATTTACCCATTCCGGTAAAATCGGCTACTGAATCATCAAAATCCCTAAATCTCTACGATTGTCTCAATAAGTTTAGCCAAAATGAGATTTTGGAAAAAGAAAATAGTTGGTTCAATGAAAAGACGAATCGAAAAGAGGATGTCCGGAAGTACATATGTTTTTGGAGTTTTCCTAAAGTTCTTTGGATTTCTCTCAATCGATCTTCTTATGATGGCCGTAAAATAAATGATCTGGTACAATATCCTTTAGAATTGGATCTGTCTTCTTATTGTATTGGATACAAAAGAGCCGAACAAGTATTTGATTTAGTGGGTATATGCAATCATATGGGTACTGTACAATATGGCCATTATACATGTTTTGTACGAAAAGACGGTCAGTGGTACCATTGTAATGATATTCAAATACAAAAAGTAGAAGACACTCGTCATTTAGAGACACCTTATGCTTCTTGTCTCGTTTATGTGAAAAAAAATACTGTAGTATAATATAATCTTGTATTGTCCATTTTTTGGTTTTATTTATTTTAATTAAATTATGATATCATCATCTAGAAATGGTTTAGTAGCACCTATAAATGCCGAACCGTTTGAAACGGAGACAAAAACAGAAACAGAATCAGAGACAAACACAGAAACAGAATCAGAAAAGGAAACAGAAACAGAAACAGAAACAGAATCAGAAAAAAAAGACAATGCTGCCGCAGTAGATCTCGTTTCTACAGTATTCAGTAGTTCTGCATTTATGTTTTTAGCCGGACTTTTGTTGGTGTATTTAGTCGTTTTCATTTTCTATGGTATGTATTTGCGTAAAAACGAAGATAGTACCATTAGTTCACGTATAAGCACGATTTTTGATTTTATTGTCATTGGAGCCATAATTGTATATTTAGTATACTTTTACCGTAAACAAAGTGTGGATGGAAAAGGCGGAGCCGTAAAATCCACTACATCGGCTGTTATTGAATTCTACGATAATCCTTTGTATTTGTTCTCTACATTGCTTTTTGTAGCGGTATTTTTCGTGGCCACTTATTTATTGGGCATGGGTTCGGGTAACCGTCCATTTTCGATTTTATTGATTCAATCCATTGCAATGTTTGTAGCCGGGACCATGGTGATTCACAATTGTCTCAAATACTTTTTTAATATTGATCTATTGGATGAATTGAGAGACCCATCGTTGCAAAAATACTTGGATCCCGAAGAAGCGGCTAAAGAAGAAGAAAAAGAGAAAAAAGAGAATCCCACACCCGAGGTGTTCAATTTATCCAATAATTTGTATACCTACGATGATGCTCAGGCAATTTGTCGGGCATATGATTCACGTTTAGCCACTTATGATGAAATTGAAACGGCTTATACAAATGGAGCCGAATGGTGTAATTATGGATGGTCAGCCGATCAAATGGCGTTTTTCCCCACCCAAAAGTCAACTTGGAATGAACTGCAACAATCGAAGAAACACAAAAATAGTTGTGGCCGTCCAGGAGTCAATGGTGGGTTTTTTGCGAATCCCAATATTAAATTTGGCATAAACTGCTTTGGAAACAAACCAAAGGCCAAAGAAAATGATTTGGCATTGATGGAAACCCGTAAAGACCGGCCATATCCTCGTACAGAAGAAGAAAAGAAAATGGATGAATTAGTGGACTATTGGAAAGAACATTCCGAAGATCAATTGCGAGTCAGTAGTTTCAACCGAGACAAATGGTCGCGGTACTAAATGGGGAAACCTAAATGGGGAAACCTAAAGGTTTCCCCACACCCCTTCCGTTCCACGTAATGCTTACGGATTAGGAGATGCCCCCTGGGGCGAGCGAAGCGAGCCCATGTGAATAGCAAAATGTAGAACTAGGTGAGGTATGTATCCATCATCCATACATTCTTACATAGATACATAGATACATACATAGATACATACATAGGGGCTCGCAATGCTTGCTCGCACACTAACCCATATTCTTCTACAGTAAATCCCCGGTAAAAGTACAGTAGAAAAAATACTATTTTTGTACTGTAAACATGTATCCAATCCCATAAGCATTACGCTGAGCAGGGGGTATGTGGGAATTTCCAATCCCATAAGCATTACGTGGAACGGAAGGGGTGTGGGGGAACCTTTAGGTTCCCCCATGATATTGGTAAAAACTAAGCATTTGCGTATTTTCATCTACAAGTTCATCAATTAATGTTTCTTTGTACATGGTCAAATCGACTGGAAAAAATGTATCACATGGATTGCAATTGTGAATTTGGGTCACATAAAAGGTATCAATAAAAGGAGCAAATGTGCGATAGGTTTCTGCTCCACCAATCACATATACTTCATCAAAGACGCGTTCCAGTAGAAGAATATTTTCTATATTGGATTCTACAATCACATCCGCCTCATAGTAATCCGATATAGTAGCATCGCGAGTAAATACATAATTGCGTCGGTTTTTCAATGGGCGGTAATTCAGACTTTCAAATGTTTTCCGGCCCATGACAACCGCATTGTTTCCATTTCCGGTAGTGACTTTTCGAAAATAATCCATTTCTAATTTCGATTTCCAAGGCAACCGATTATTGATCCCGATTCCGCCTAAATCATTCATACATACAATGCCTTTCATGAATATGCCTATAGAATAAAATATATTTATTTTTTATTTTATAGATTTGATTTTATGGTAGTCGATTAACCCGTATAGAAATATACGGCGCTAACTTGTGCGGCACTAATTTCGGTTTTATAAAAGCGGAAATCGTCAATAAAGCCTACATAATTACTTGAACCTGGCTTTGCTCCAATATCTACTAAAAAGATTAAATCTACTGGATACCCTGATCTTATATTTTGTGGAACTAAATAATTACCATCTGTTTTAGTATTTACCAAACTTCCATTTATGTATAGTTTCCAAGTTATAACTGGACCATCGGGACTTATAGTAAAAGCAATATGATTCCAATCTGTCATAGTTAATGCACTAATATTGTATGATAATGTGGTACCATTATTATTTACTGTAAGTGTACTACTATTATATTCTATAACGAAAAATGGATTACCATTTACATTATCCATTCCAAACAAAGGACCACTTGCTGAATCTTCTTTCATCCAAAAGCATATACTATACCCTTGATCATTATTTAATTTCCAAGCATCATCCGATCTTACTGGTGCCTGGTTGATTTTTACTGAACTAGAACCAAATTTTTGAACAGTGGAATCTAAGCGAGCCCCGCCGCCAAATGGTGCAAGGTATCCATTGTAACTAATGTCACTATTTGTACTACTATCATATGCTTTATTATATACACGAACATTAGTGCTGTTTCCAGTAATAGAACCGTCCGTTATTTCCGTACCATTAGCATCGTATAATGGCAATTCAAAATCATAATGGACATATAAATCATCAGTAATATTTGGTGGGGATACAGTAAAAGTAGTACTAGCACTAACGTCTCGATAGTATGCATCACCTAATTTGGTTGCAATTACAGTATAGTTACCTTCGCTAGGTGTTGTCCATGCGTTATTAGTAATATTAGCATTGTCATATGTAACAGTACTGTCTATACTACCACCAAAGTAGGTAAAATATACATTACTACCAGTTTGGAAATTTTTGGTAGCATCGTCTGTATAGGAAAAATCACCAACAGGATTATCATAATTGATGAAAGAGACATCTGTATTATAAATTTGTGTAGCACTTACATAAGAATAATTTCTTTGAATTTCAAGATCTTGATAAAATGATCCCAATTTATGTAATAAAATTACATTACCATCATCACTATCAGTATTAAATATTGTATTTGACGTAATTTGCACTACTTTCGAAATACCAATATCCCATCCGTTATGATTAGTACCGTATAAATAGGCTTCGTTAGAACTTAAATCCATATTATAACCCTTTAATAAATTTGTAGTTGAAATAGTGTTATCATCATTCACACGGAACAATTTAACATGGTCCAATACAATGACTCTATTAAATTCTATGTCAGTGAAACTAATAGGCCCATAGTCATAAAGTCCTTCAATTGATATTCTTATCATGTTAACATTGGGTTCTACTGTGAAATCTAAATTGAAATTATTCCAATCAGTCCCTGGTCCTATAGTATCAACTAAAGTAGTTGTTTCATTACCCAGAGTATCTGTTTTAATGACATTTATATTCATTGGTTTATATGGACCTACTCGTTTTGCTCTAATCTCAATACGATAAGTTTCTAATTCTGGTGAAAATACATGAAATAATCATTGTGGAGATTTCTCGTATCCCATGTTTTCATTCTGGTAACTGAAATAATAGAGCCGAGTACCATCAGACACATATTTGGTATAAGCACCGGGTTGTCCTGGTGTACCCATAATAGTAAGACCAGATGATACAATCGATGTTGGATCATCAAAAGCAGTACCAATGACCAATGTGTTGTTTGCATTGGTGGAATCGGATTGGTCAAATATATAGGTAGTGTTATCATTGAAAGTGATTGCAGGTTTCTCCACTAAACCACTATCTTCAGGCCTTTGTATCCAGAATGAATCACTAGATACTTCTACAGTATATATTGGACCTTCACTCAAATGGTGTTCTTTCATTTGCCATTCACGAATAGCCATATTGATTCTTACTTTTACACCAATTAAACGAATATATCTAGAAGCAATAACATTAGTACTAGTAATTTCAGATGAAGTATAATTTGTAGGTGATTTTAGTATATTTGATTGATTATATGTTCCTATTTCTGTGAAATTACTACCATCATTTGAACCGGCTATTACAAATTCAGTCATGAAACCAGTATTCACATCATCCCAATCATTAAAAGTAGATAATGTAAATTTACCAATATATTTTTCAGAACCAAAGTCCATTTGAAGCCATTCACCTGAAATAGTTACATTATCTACAATCGTATTAGTTGTTCCGGGGTAATTATCTCCAGAATCATATCTATTTGGTGATGACCAATAAGTTATCCACGAATCACCCTGTGTATAATTACTATTAAAGGCTAAATCAGGTGTAAATGATGACCCATAATTGGAAGCACTTGCGTTTGCTGTATTAAATGTTACATCAATATCAGTACTAGTATCAATTGTAATACTTGAACCAGGCACATACCCCATGCCTGCACTACTATCCTCAAAGTACACCAATGGGTCACCAGTATAACCAGCACTAATATCCAATAATATCAAATCATTTATACGAGTCACAACCGACTCATTTATACTCGTACTATCATCTACAGTAGGACCAAATACCAAACTAATATCAGTCATAGTGGAATCCCTTACATCGAATTGGTATCTGTCTCCGGCTCCAAAGGATAAATCAGGTTGGTTTATGAAAGTTCCACCAGGTGCCTTAAAGGAAAATACCTTTTCACCGGTTATTTCATGGTCGACTACTTTTACAGTATACATTGGCGGTTCTTCACCCATGTTTTCATTCTGGTAACTGAAGTAATATACTGTAGAACCATCAGATACATATTTGGTGTAGGCCCCAGGTTGGCCTGGAGTACCCATAATAGTAAGACCGGATGATACAATAGAAGATGAAATATCAGGGGCAGTACCTATGACCAAAGTGTTGTTTGCATTGGATGTATGGGATTGGTCAAATACGTAGATAGTGCCACTATTATTGGCGAAATCAACTGGAGGTTTATCCGCGAAACCATTGCCATCGCCACTATCCAACCGGAAAACATCATTAGACACGTCTACAGTATATGACTCAAGTTGGGTTGGCGCATAAGTATAAACAGTATTTCTCTCTGTGCTATCTAGGACTTTGTTGTAAAACCGATAATCATCGGTGTGTCCACCCATATTTAAATCAGCGGTACCAGTTAATAAGTCATATCTACCAGATATATAATGACTATTGTAAATGCTTGATGAAAAGGTAGCCATATTAACAGTTTTATCAGGCGTTTGTACTACATTATCTATATACACTTTAAATTCTGTTGAAGATTTGGTAAACATAAGATGATGCCATGCATTGTCATTAGGATAAGCACCGTAATCATATCGTTTATCAACTTGTGAATCGTTCAGGAGCATTTGAAAAGATCCGTTAGTTACTTCAATTTCAATAGTGTGCTTATCAGAATATTGAGCAGTTATATTCACTCCCAAGAAATACAATAAATATATGTTTCTAGCAAAATCAGAATCTGGTGTCATCTTATGCCAAAAACATATGGTGAATTCATTAGGTAAAGTAAGGCTTGGTAAGGTTACATATTGCATTTGTCCTGAGTCGCGTACACATAATAATGAACCACTTCCGGTCTTAGTAACATCTGTAACAATGGAAGAACGTTTCATAACAGCATCTCCCAGACTACTACCAGTGGCAACGTTTGTTATAGTATTTCCGGTTACTGTACTGGTATCAAAATTATACCAAAGAACCGTAGGTACAACGTTAGTCTCGGTACCATTACTACTACTAGACACATACCCCATATTATTACTACTATCCTCAAAGTACACCAATGGGTCACCAGTATAACCACTCGTCAAATCCAACCGAATAATATCTCCCATCTTTACATAATATGGGCTTCCAACCACATTCGCAGTATCATCTACAGTAGGACCAAATACCAAACTAATATCGGCCATGGAATCGTCACCAACATAAAAGTAGGCAACATCTTCATTAAAAGACAAGTCAGGTTGTAGTACATATGCACTTTGTCCGGGTGATTGAATGCCAAATACCGGGTCCCCTACAATATTGGTCTCGACCTTGACTTGATACAAATAATTCAATAATTCACCAAAAATAGACTCAGCATTGGTTTCAGTAGAAGTAGTATAATATTCTACAAGTAAAGGGGCTGACACATCCGTTATCGATACCAACGAATAAGAATTGGGTGTACCTGGCGTTCCTTCTACGATTACATTGGTATATGGAGTAAAAGGGCTTTGTATATTACGAAATGCAATGGGAAACCCAGCATTGGATGGATGACTTTGGTCAAATATATACAATCCTACAGTTCCAACGGGAACCATGGGATTTTCCACACTGGTATCTCCATTGAAAATAAAAACGGGTACCGCAGAAGATTGAGTTACTTGTATAGTAAATGTTTTCACTGTACCATAATACACGTTTTTGTATGTTTTATTGATGGTAGTCATCAAGGATTGTTGTTGGTTTTCAGTCAGTGCCTTTTTATAAAGACCAGCAAATGTAATATCCATGTTGAGAAATTCGTCGTTGGATTTGCCTAAAGCATATGGATTGCTTTGACTATTTTCCAAGAAACTCAACATGTCGGATATATTTCGGGAATTAAAGGAAATATCTTTGGAAGATACCAAAGTTTGGTTTTGATCGTATACGAAACTTTTTATAGTATTCGGGTCATCTTGCGAAAAACTATAGAAAGAGTAATAATACCGATTCAAGGATAAATCGTCGTGTCCTTTAAACACACTCATAAATTATAGAATAAAAGGTGATTTTATTTTATAGATTTGTTTTTATGGAGTGGGATTATAACCCATATTCGATGTTTGGTAACTGAAGTAATGGACTGTAGAATCATGAGACACATATTTGGTGTAAGCACCGGGTTGACCTGGAGTACCCATAATAGTAAGACCGGACGATACAATCGATGTTGGATCATCAAAAGTAGTACCTATTACCAATGTATTGCCAGTGTTGGAAGCATGGGACTGGTCAAATATGTATGTGGTGCCACTATTATTGGCGAAATCAACCGCAAGTTTATCGACGAAACCATTTCCATCACCGCTATCCAACCGGAAAATACTATTATTTGACACGTCTACAGTATAATTATTTATAGATGGTGGAGCAATGGAAAAGGTTACTTTATCAAAACCGGCTTGTCCGGTATTACCATCAATAACGTAGGTTTCAAAAGAAACAATATAACTGGCTTCTTCGGTAATACTAAATGAGGTTGTTTTTTCCGTCCAGACTGTATTAGTAACTGAATATTCATGTGTACGAATAACTGTAGAATCTGCTTCCTTTGTAATTTTAATGCGTACCGGTGGAGTATTATTAGGTTGGTCGTACCCCCCCCCAGTAGAACGTCTAACATCATACCATGATAAGTTGTAATTATTCACTGGTAAAGTAATTGCTTGTTGTAAGTGACCAAAATAAGAACCATCAGAACTACCCCCTACTCCTAATCCCAAGCAATAGGAACCATCTACAAATGGAGTAGGCATAGGCATGTCTGGATCTCCTTCTTTTGATATAAAAGTACGATTATAAACACTCGCAACACCAATAGTTGTCCAATCATTTATACTTGTTGTACTTCCATCATGGTATATACCAAATGTATTACCAGTTCCCACTAAAGTATTACTTTCAAAACTGCTATTCAATAATTGTGGAGCAGTACCCGATGCTCCGCTACTACTAGACACATATCCCATACCACTACTCGTATCCTCAAAGTATACCAATGGGCCACCCGTATAACCAGCACTAATATCCAATATAACCAAATCATTTGTACGAGTCACTACAGATTCATTTACACTCGTACTATTATCTATAGTAGTACCAAAGACCAAACTAATATCGGTCATGGTGTCATGCGAGACATCGAAAACCATTTTAGAATTCGCACCAAAAGATAAGTCCAATTGGTTATTATAAGTTCCTTCGGTTCCTGTAGGAGAAAAGGCAAAAACGGTTTCGCCTAAAATATTGGTGCTCGTTGTTACATAATATTGGCTGTAAATAGGGGCATTCAAACTGACATCGAGATTCTTCAATAAAAACACGAAATCATTGCCACCCGTTCCGGTATTCAAAGTAAACGGCAATATACTTTCTACAGTAGAGAGAGTACCGGAAATGTCTCCATTGGTTAAATCAGCAGCAGTTAGATTACCAGAGACTTCGTATTGAATTGGATCATCTGATGCTTTTGAGACAATCACATTAAATGGAGAGTTTTCACGTATATAAGGCTCAGTAAATGAAATATCGTATTGAGGATTAGTAAAATAGTGACTAAGAAGATCACTGGAAGTAGAAGATGTATTGAGTTTATGTTTCACACACAATGTAAAATCACCTAAAGTCGATAAAAAAAAGTTGTTGGCAGGGGTAGAAGAATCTTGTAATTTCAAGGCAGTGGTAGTGGTTTGACTGTCTGAATTTGGAATCAAAGAATGGGCGTCTGTAAAATAAGCACTATTTGTACTGTATTCTACAAAATCCGTTCCACTTGGATCCAAAGTTAAATTCAGACTTTGTCGATTCACATACGAAGCCGAGTTTTTACTTTCTGATGAACGGTAGATTAAATTACCTATTCTACTAAACATTTAAAAAGTAATACAAAAACTTTAATGTATATATACTACAGAAGAATATATTGGGGGATATATCCCCATACCCCCTTGCTCCGCGTCTTGCTGGGGGATACATCCCCCATACCCCCTTGGCTCCGCGTGGGGGATACATCCCCCTATACCCCCTGGCTCCGCGATGCCCTATACAAAAAGCATAACGTGGAACGGAGGGGGTGTGGGGGAACCTTTAGGTTCCCTCAGGAGGGGGTGTGGGGGAACCTTTAGGTTCCCTCAACCCCAGAACTGTTTCAAGGTTCTAATGCCATGTTGATTATTATAGATCTTCACTAAGAACGGTTCAAACAACAACCGTTTTACTTCAGCAGAGCAGTACTTTTCCCGTTTTTTCATGTACGGTTCAATCAATCCATCACAATCTTGATACATTTGGTCCAATATAGAATGCAGTTCTATGATTTGCTTTTGCTTCATTTTCTTGTATTTGTATACTTTGTCTAAAGCCAATGAAAATAACTGTAGAAGTGGGTTCATTAATTGATTTGTAATATAATAATGGTAATCCAATGGTATCTTATTTTTCGCAATAAAATCCAAGGTTTCTACTCGGTCACCCAATAATTTCTGCCCCTTGTTTTCAATAAAGGCGTATTTAATACGGTCACCTGGTTTGGGTTTATTACCGGGTTCACGTTCACCTACTCGTTCAGCCAAAACTTTGTGTGCAATTTGCATAGGATTCTTATAGTTACTCCGTAAGGATTTCGTCAAGGCCAATTTATCAATAGATACGCTACCGTCTACTAAAGACTGTAGAGAATCATTCAAGAATTCAATGGCCTTTTGGACATTGTCGGGTTCTTTCATCAAAATCGTCAGTATACCACCGTATACATCTTTCAAATAATCACAAGAATCACGGCGTTTCAATGGCAGTCCCATGAATTTGAGATTACCTTTATTGGGGTTGAATTCGTACAGCATACCGACATAGCGTTTTTTCGACAACAAGATAAAAGACATGAGTGTCTTTTCATAGGCCAATTTCATCGGTGGTGGTAAGAACAAAGAGCACAATTGCGCGGCTTCTTGTGCAATTTCAATAGTGATTTCCAATGCATCTTTTCCACGGATTGGGGCACCAGTCTCAGGATCTTCTAAATTGAATGTAAAGAACACACTATCCGTATTGTGTACAATCATATTACCAATACCGGCGGCAAAATGATGATTTTCAGTCGTTAAATCGTACACGTAACCATCATATTCAATGGGATAAATTTTCTTTACCGCAATGGGATTCTTTCTTTGATAACTTTTCGTTAATGTAATTCGATATATATTGGGCTTATCGCTTCGTGTATTGATAGAAGCGTTCCAACCAATAGATTTTGATAAATAATAAATGTGCGACGCACTGAGTTGGCTTTTTTGGTCTATACGAATATATCCATGACTATCTTTATCGCCATCCGCATCATATAATCCATTAAAGAACTCGTTTCTAATTTCAAATGTACTTTGCAATACTATATCTGGTATAATTTTGGATGATGATGATGAATCATACATCATGTTTCTATATTTCTTTACAAACTCTACAATCCCACCGTATTTTCTAGTTTTAGGCACTAATTTATAAACACCTGATGATTCTAATGTAGGTAATATTTTCCATTCATAATCAGTATAGGTTTCTTCACACAATGTTTTATAGTAGTTAAGGGTTTCCATAGACGAATTATTCAGTGCCCACGAATTTTTCGTCCCGGATGTACAGTGATACGAACCACAACTACCATCTCCAAAGAAGAACCCCATGATTCGGGCTTCATTTACCGTAACCAAATCATGAACATATTCATCAATCGGTAAATTGTGGTGTAATAATTCAGTTCCTACAGTAACCTCTTTAGGAGAAATTTCTTGGCCGTCCGGTTTTACTAAAGAATGGTCATCCGTTACATCTACAACGCCTGTATGCGTAAGAACACGAAGCATTTTTTTATGAGAAGCTAGTGTATGCCGAATGACGCGTTTTAAAGGTGTCCATCCATTTTCGGTCCACGATTCTACACCACTTAATTCGCAAAATTCTTTCGTTTGTTTGCCAGGTTCTGTACAGGATTTCCATTCATCAGCCCCATATTTTTCAGCCAAACTTTCGATTGTAACCAATTGAACTGTATCGTCAACCCGAATACATACTGGTGTATAATTAGCAACACTATCTCCATACACGTACTGCGATTTCGTACCAACAATACGAACACCCGAACCCGATTTTAATTCATAGACTGAATTTCCATAAATTTCTTCCACCATCCGCTTTGCGTACGTAATCATTTGTCTACCAATCGATGTGATCGAAGCAGCCACATCTTTTTCAAAGAAAGTCGATACACTAGAACCCATTTGACCGTACAAAGAGTTCGCCGTGACTTTGTAACCCAATTGACGTTTATCCAATACGTTTGCTAAAAAGGGGTCGGGTTCACTTTCGGCCTGTTTACGGGTTTCTTTACGGGCTTTTAGCAAATCACCAATAATACAAGGAATGATTCCTTCTTGACCATGAGGAAATTTCGCCCACCGGACTTCCTTGTATCCCGATTTGATTTTTTCCATTTTCAAGAACTTCCCTTCTTTGTTCACTTTTCTGTGTTGTTCAAAATTATCAAATGTTACATTGATGTATTTGTATCCGTCTACATTATCGTATTTTGCCGCCGCCAAAAGTAGTTTGTCCCGTTGTGTTTCCGATACAACCGGCTTATCGTTGACTTTCACCAATTGACCATTCAAATCAAACGTTTTCGTCCATACTTTACTATTCGGCGAAAGGTTCCACCCTTTTGCGATCGAAGGGTACAGTGATGAATAATCCACACAGGCCACTGGATTTTCACCGTACATTTCGCATTTCGGCGGTAATACAATAGCACCCTCATATCCATCATCATTTTCTACTTTCTTCAAATCCGGCATCAATGTCCCCTTTTCCCGACAGACTTTAGCCACATAACTCGTCAATTTGATTCCTTGACCGCGGAATACTAAAAACGAAATCGGCACATTGCAAATCCGGCTCATTTCATTGTACCCCGTTAATACATCCACCTTTTTCATCAAATGATGAACCAAGTTACAATCCTGAATACAGTATTTCGCTACAATCGCACGCGACGCAGCCGACTCTTTAGACAATCGGAAAATGTCCTGTGGCGATACATCGTCCTTTGCCATGCCCCATTTCAGGTTCTGTTTCTTAGGATTCAATGTAGGATGATGGCCTTCAATGGTGATAACATTGTATTGACCCGGACTCACGTATTCCGACGACGTGCCCGATTCTTCTACAGTAACTCCTTTCGCGATTTCCAATACTTTGAATTTCCGTCCACTGGCATAATAATCCGTAGTAAAACTCGTGATTTCCAAATGAATGAAAGCACCCACATGTAACCCGGCCAGGTTTTTACTGTACAGAATACTATTACCGGTCGATTCAATGGGTTCAATGCCTTTGATATCATCACGAATCATGGTACCAGCCACATCGTCTAATTTGTACGACGATAGATTATAATCCCGGCGGAAGTAAAACAGTAGATCGATTTGCAAACGCCCCGAAATACAAGGGTAATGAAGGTCATAATCACCACTGGCCAACCGGTTCTGTGTATGGTCCAATCGGTATGATTGGTCTTTGTAATTCTTCTTTGCGCAAATTTCGTCTTCTATACGCGATAATTTACAAAAGTCCTCTACAATATCCAACTCTTTGGCCCGTTGAAACATGAACTGGTAATCAAAACCAAATATGTTATACCCAATAATAATATCGGGGTCTTCTTTTTGAATCAAATCCGTCCAGTTCAAAACACATTGTTTTTCATCGGGTACGCTTTGGATTTCCACCCCGTCCACTGCAGTACAAGTATCCACTACAACACAGTGGCTTTTGTACGGTTCTGGTTCTCCATTGCGAATGAAAGTAGTCCCAATGAACGTAATTTCATCTCCTTTTAACGGTGGTAATTTTTGAAATTCAATCAAATTCGTAAATAAAGTATTTAGCGTTTGAATGCGTTCTTCTCTTGTGTGAATACTTTCTACTAAATATTCACCAATGGTTTTCATCTGATCTTCTTTTGTATAAGTTAATATGCTCTGTTTTCCGGTGTTTTTCTTATTTCCTCCACCTATTTCTTCCACAAAACCAGAACCTACAAATGAGTTTTCATCACCATTACCACCACCCTCACCACCACCACCACCATTACCATCACCACTATCCTCTTTTCGTTTTTCAAAGAATTCCACGGCTTTCGACAATTCATTGTTCTGGTTCTGTACAGTTTCATCGGCAATTTTCGTTTCCAAAATGGTTTTACAGGCATTCACAATTTGTTCCTTTGTTTTGGGATATTTTGGATACACCAAATCAATGTTGTCCAATGATTCAAAGCCAAATGCCGTTTTAATGGCCTTTTTCAGGAGCATATTAATGGCCGCACTATTAAATTGCTGTTTTTGTTGTTTAGCCAGTAGAAGATCAATGATTTGCGAAGCAAGCCGTTTGTAATCTTTAATGGGCAATGGAAAATCACCGTGACTACTACTGGCTTCAATATCAAAACTCGCGATTTTGTACGGAACTGGAGTTTCCTTTTCCGGTAAAGGATGTACTTGATTTACTGTACAGATGTATTCATGAGTACAATTGGATAATTTGCCGTGTTGAACCGGTAATGTTTCGCTGTGATTTAGGCGGATCCAACCAGATGGACTTATGTTGAAAATGTGGAAATAGCGCAACAAAGGCGGTATTCCGCTTTCGTAAATCGGATAAATAGTAAATTTTTTCAATTCTTTTTCGCTTTTAGTATTTGTTTCATCATAACTTATTCCCATGAGTATATTTTTGACGGACCGAAGTGTGCGTACTGTAGAAAATGTGAGTTTGACGAATTTGTATGACAAATCACCGGTGAATTGATATAACCGTTTATGGGTTTGCAACTCGGTACTGACGAATTCGGACTTTCGATATTTCGGGTAATCATCGTCATTTCGGATTTCGTGAAACAAGGCATCAACCCGGTCACGATTAAAGTGACCCGGTACTTGAATGTAAAAGAACGGTTTGTAATCGTCTACAGTAATGACACATGTTTCGCCTTCGGTATTGATGCCAAACATACGGATCATAAACGTAGTAATAAACCGGTCATCGGTTTCCCCCACATTAATACGGTCATCGAATGCTTGAAAATCAAACAAACGGAACTCTTTTTCTACAGTTTTCGGTGCGACTTTTTTCTTCGGTGCGACTTTTTTTTTCGGTGCATCGATTACCACCTTGGCTTTATTGGTTAGCAATTTATGTTGTTTTTTCTTTACTGTAGAATGTGTACTGGTTGTAGTGGTTGATGACATGTGTCTTCTTGACACGACAGTCTTGTGGGTTTTATTAGTAGTAGATTTCATTGTAACGTAATGTTTAAATAAGTTTGATTGTTATGAGTATTTAGCCATATTAATAGAATCATTCAATTTTTTCCCTTTTTTGCGAGAAAAAAAGGCATATATAACATATGCTTTTTTATACCAGTGAAGATTTGAAATGGGACGCATTTTTGGGCGTCATTTCAAATTGTTATGTCCCATTTTAAATCTTCAAGGGTTTAAGGGTTAACAATTATACTTATACCCGTGAAGATTTGAAATATTGGAATATTAGAATATTTAGATACCCATGTCGTAATCATCATCACACATTTCGTCTATGTCATCTTGTGCTTGTTCTTTAATGTGATTATTCACTACGATATTATCCTTACCACAGAATTCTTCTGTAGAAGCACCGGTCGTGGCATTTTCAAATACATAATTTCCATCTTGATAATGGACTCCATCAGCATTTTCATTATTCTTTTCCATGGCTTCCAAATCCAACAAAACATTGAATGCTCCTGTACCGAAATAGCCGTACTGACCACACATAACATTGGCCGATACACCGCGCATATTATCCATATGTCCATGACGTGCCGCATTCAAAAACATTTCCGTATGCATTTCAAAAGTAGCCTTGGCAATAGGGCCAATGTTATCTTTCAAGAATCCAGAACGATATACAGCCACCATATCTTTTCCATTATACGTCATACGGTCACATAATACACTCAAGTGATGATAATTAATATATACATCACTATGTTCCATCACTTCTACAAATTCCGTTAAAATACACTGACGTGCCGCTTCAATACCGAGTGTCTTGTAGACTTCATAAATGTCATTACTGTAGGTGTATTTCGTATCAATGAAAGACAATCCTAACACTTCTAAGAAGTTGGTACCGGTGGTATCCAATACCCATGTATCTTTTCGTACATATTTACCATCTTCTTTAACTACAGAATTGGGTACTTTACGAGGTAATACTTTGGATATATTATTCACACCGCGTAAAATGGTCTTTTTCAACAAAGATTCTTGGAAATTCTTGAGCAAGTATATTTGGTCGGCACTGTCGAGTTGCTTATCTGCTTTTGAGTCCGTTACAATAAGACGAATACGGAAAACTAGATTTTGCGCATTGTAATCACTATATTTGCATTGTATTTTCTCTCCATGAACTTTGTTAATGGCAAAATAAATATCATCCATGCGAATATTTTTGTCCAACATAATATCTGCATTCATTTCCAATCGAATGACCCATTTGGATTGAGAATTAGTTTTGGATTGAAATTCTTGTTGGGTCGTTTCTTGGACCAATTTCTCATATTCAAAATAATGCTCCATCATGTCTCGGTCTTCTTCAATGACCGTATTTTCATCCAATGGGTCATAATAGACGCGTACCGATTTCACCACATCCCGTAGACGAGTATGTTCAATCATATTGGCGTATTTCATGGCCTTGTCCTGATTAGTAGCGTCTTGTGATTTCAAAGTAATGGTCAATGACGGGTTCTTGGGATTTTTGGTCAATCGCAAAATTTCTTCA